>Ga0255178_1000118_pt1 | contig 33884 bp, 43 predicted proteins | sample Atl_Atlam_RepC_8_FD_183019 | JGI IMG/M metagenome (GOLD analysis project Ga0255178, IMG submission 183019) | Freshwater microbial communities from Altamaha River, Georgia, United States - Atl_Atlam_RepC_8d | ecosystem: Environmental > Aquatic > Freshwater > River | place: USA: Georgia...
GCGGACTTCGCCTGCGCCGTAAGGATCGAAAGCGTCTTCGTGAACTCCGCAATCCCGCTCGACAGCGCGTCAAGTGCAGGCTTGACCTGTTCCTTCAGAACAATGTCGATTGAGATGTCAGAGCCTTCAGCCACGCTGTATCTCCTGATTCAGCCGCTTGTAAGCCTGCTGCCCTTCCTTGGATAGCAGGGATGCCGTTCCGACCCTGATTATCTCTCCTTGCGAGGCTTGGAAGCGTCTTACTGCGAGAACTGCGCGTTCGGAGAACAGATTGAACTGCTTGAGCGTCAGTCTGTCGATGTCTGGCTTGCTCCAGCCGCAGAGGATGAGCGTTGCGTAAGCGTCTGCCAAATGTTGACCTTCTGACCGCCCACCCTCTCTGCCAGTTCTTCCAGAAGGCTCACCCAAGGGCGGATTTTGTCCTCCGACCCGAATGATTCGATGACCCACTCCTTGACGACGATGGGGTAGACCCAGTTGGGGCATCGGTCGTGCTTGAGGTCGATGCCCTCGACGCACTCATTCACGATGTCCAGAAGATCATCGGCTGCAATCTGGACGATCATGGGCATGATGACGCTAGACCAGTCGCCTCCAGCGGGAGCCTTCCCGATCTTGTCCATCGCCTTGGTGACGGAATCCTTGAAGGTGCGGAAGTGCTTGATCGCCATCGGGTAGACGGTGACCCTGATCGTCCTGCCGTTGCCCTTGATCTCAATCGTCTTGCCCGGGAACAGTTCGGCAAGTTCATCTCGCGCTTGAGGCATTTTCTCTCCAAAAGAAGAACCCGTGGGAGCGGGTGCGCCACCACGGGTCTGATTGTATCACGCTGCGTGAGAAGTGTGATACTTGTCGCTTCTTTAGACAGCCTTGCCGCCACCAAGCGTTCCGCCGACATCAAAGTCGTTCGGGTTCTTGTCCCAGTTGGTTCCTGTCGTACCGCCACCCGCGCCGTCATAGTTCTCGTTGTACGCGGGGTTGCCGTTAGGCAGCAGACCAAGATTGTCGCCCGTGGTGGTGTTGTTCCACTTGATGTTGGTGTAGCGACCAGCGATCTCCGTGGACGATCCCGTGGCGAGGGCAGTCACGGTCAGCGTCCACGACGAATAGTCGTCGGTGGTCAGCGAACTACCAGCAGGCTGAATCTGGCACGCGAAGGTGCGGGCGGAGACATCCTGCCCGTTGTTGCGCGTCCAGTAGATGTGCGCGTTGCCAGTCAGGTCGGACAGCGTTGCAGACTGTGGGTAGATCACGCGGTTGCCCGAGTAGCCAAGACCAGTCCCAGCCGAGAAGGTGATCGTGAACCCAGCGGTCGGATAGGCGGTGATGACTCCGCCCGTGACCGTCATGCCCGCATATCCACCGCTACCAGCAGGAAGGTTGATGATGCGAATGATGCCCTTCGGCGCATCCCACCAAGTCCAATGAGTGTCCTTGGTCAGCCCAGCAGAAGCACCACCAATACCGATGTTGGCTGTTGCAGTCAGGGTGCTGCTCGTGGTGAAGTTGCGGAGAGGATTGCCGTTGCTATCCCGCAACTGGACGAGGAGGTAGCCGCCAGTCGGCTTGATGATCGAACCAGAGTTGCCTGACGGAGTTCGCGAAAGTTCCTCGCTCGACAGCGTGATGGATGCAGGAGTGATGTTCGCCGCCTGCGTCTCCGCCTGCGGCTTGCCAGCGAAGAGAATCTGGAGGTTGCGGAAGTTGAAGTTCTTGACCGTGATGGAGTAGGTCTCGTCAATGCTCACGAGTCCCTGATCCACAAGGCGAATGACACCGCTCTCCGCGTCCTTGAGTTCCGCGATGTTGGTCGCGATCTGCGGGCTGATGGTGTCAACCGTGCCAAGGTCGATCATCTCGCCGCTGCGCGTGGTCGTGCCAGAGAGATTCGGCTCAAAGTAGAACCGAGAGCCAACGATCCAGTAGTCCTGTGAGCCAACGAGTCCTGCCATGACTTGCTCCCTTTAGATCACGCTGCCACGGTAGGTGATGAACTTGCCGAACTTCGCCGCCTTGGACGGCTCGTAGAGAGCCTTCGCGGTGAAGGTGAACTCCGAGTAGTCCTCAATCTGGAAGTTCGCGTTCGACGGCTGGATGATGCACTTGAAGTTACGGCAGGACTGGTACTCGCCGTTGTTGCGCTCAAAGTACACCAGCATCTCGCCCGTGACCCGCGAAAGCGTAGCCGTCTGCGGTCGAATGACCTGACGGTTGTTTCCGATTGGGGCATCAAGGTTGACCGTGATGGAGTATGTCTGCGCCTCCGTAAGACCGCTAACACCCAATAGGCGAATGAGACCGCGAGTCGCGTCAGCGACCTCGACTTGAGCAGACAGCGCACCGCTTGCGGCGATGTTCGTGATGTTGTAGCAAACCTGATTGGTCGGTGATGTTCCGCCGTTGTCTACCGCCAAGAACAACGAACCAGCCGCGTGACGGCTGCTGTCGAAGGTGAAACTGAAGATCGCCTGATTTGCGTTTACGCTCTCTGACGGATTGGATCGCGTCACAGGTGCAGACGACAGGAACAGGTTGGCGATGTTGTCGCGGAAGAAGTTCTTGGTGGTGACCTCGTAGGTCTCCGTGAACTCCGTCAGCGTCGAGTCGAACAACTTGCCGAGACCCGTCTCGTACTCGCGGAGGTCGATCTTGACTGGCTCGACGGCGGGGCTGACCGTGTTGATCGTTCCGATCTCCACGAGACTCGCCGCGCCCTCGCGCTGAAAGTAAGCCCTTGATCCAACGACCCAGAGGTCTTGGGAACCGACGATGCCTGCCATGCCATCCTCCTGTCAGGGTCAGATTTCGCCAGTACCAGTCGCGTACACCATGCGACCAGCCTCTTCGCCAGCCACGGTGCTGTTCGCGAGAACGGTGACAGCCAGAGTCCACGACGAGTAATCGTCTGCGGAGAGGGCTGCACCAGCGGGCTGAATCTGGCATGGGAACGAACGGGCGGTCATGTACTCGCCGTTGTTTCGCGTCCAGTAGACATGACCCGTTCCCGACAGCGACGACAGGGTGGCGGTCTGCGGGTACATGATGCGACCCGCGCTGAACCCGTAGGCTGCGCTGCTGGGGGTGTAGATCAGGTCGATGGTGCTGCCGCTGGAGAACCCAGTAGCGCGGTTGCCCGAGAAGGTGATGTCGGGGCTGTATTCGGTCACGCCGTCACCGCCACCCGAGTCGGCAAGCGTGAGAATCTGGATGATGCCACGGCTCTTGTCGTACCACTTCCAGTTGGTGTTCTCGACTTGCGTGATGCCGCCGATGGTCAGCGTTCCGCCAGTACCAACGAAGTTTCGGACAGGCTCACCACTTGCAGTCAACTGGAACAGGTAGAGACCACCCGCGCCAGTAATCGACTGTCCCGTGTTGATCGTGCCGCCGATGTTGTTGATGTCCTCAAGGCTCAACTTCAGCGTGTCGAACGCGGTGTTGCTGCCCGTGACAGCCGTGCTGCTTCCCGTCCAACCGCCGCCGAGGAACAGCGTGTTCAGGTTGGTCAGGTTGAAGTTCTTGATGGTGATGTTGTAGACCTCATCAATCTGGGTGATTGACTGGTCGAGGAGGCGCAGGATGCCCTTGTCGCCGTCCTTCAGTTCAGCGATGTTGGTCGTCAACTGCGGCGAGATGACATCCACGGTTCCGAGGTCGATCATCTTGCCAGAGCCGCGAGTTCCCTGCTCAAAGTAGAAGCGGGAGCCAACGATCCAGAGGTCTTGATTGCCAACGAGTCCTGCCATTGTGGTGTCCTCTTTCTATCAGACGATGGAGCCAGCGAATGCGACGAGACGACCGAACGGCGCGGTGGTGTTGGTCGGCTCATACAGAGCCTTCGCCGTCAGCGTGAAGTCCGAGTAGTCCTCGACTTGGAAGTTCGCGTTCGACGGGGTGATCTGGCACTTGAACTCGCGAACGGTCTGGTACTCAAAGTTGTTGCGCGAGTAGTAGATGTAGCCGCGACCAGTCAGGCGCGAGAGCGAACCCATCTGCGGGGTCAGCACGCGGCGGTTGTTCGCCACAGGTTCGGGATCGGTCGTAGCAAGCGTGATCGTGATGCTGCCCGTTCCCGACAGGCTGTTTGTAGCGACCCGCAGGATGCCACGCGCAGCGTCATGCACGACGAAGGAGATCGCGCCAGAGGCGAAGCCAGACACGGCGTTCGTCGGGTTGGCGTTGATGTTGTAGACGGGCTGACCCGTGTTTCCCGTTCCCGTGTTGTTGTAGACCTTGACGAGCGTGTTCACGGGGTAAGCCGTTGCAGCCACATTCGACAGGAGCATCTGGACAGCCGTGTCCGCTTCTTCGGTGAGTTCCTTCGGGGTCGCGGACACGAAGAGGTACGACAGGTTGTCGCGGCTGAAGTTCTTCGTGGTGACCTCAAACGACTCCGAGACATCCGTGAGGGTCGAGTCGATGATCTTGGAGAAGCCCGAGCCAGAGTCGCGAAGATCGACCTTGGTCGGCTCAATCGCGGGATTCACCGTGTTGATCGTGCCAATGTCGATGATGCGATCAGAGATCGTGCTTTCGGGCTTGAAGAAAAACCGCGATCCGACGACCCACAGGTCTTGAGTTCCAACGATGCCTGCCATGTGTTCGCTCCTCTGTTGGTGCGATCAGTATTCTACGGTGAAGGTGACCATAACGCCCTGAATGCTGAAGTCGAGATTGGACATTTCCTGACCTTCAATGCGATTGTCCACGATTCGCAGAACAGTCGCATCTCCGCTGTCGTCCTTCGCCGCCTTCAAGCCAAGAAGAATGATACGGGCATCCTCGACAAGTCCTTCGATTTCCTCGTCATTTAGCCCATCAGTTTCAAGATACAGACGCTCTCCGTCTGGAATGCGTTGCACAAGTTCCAGCGTGACTGTGATACTGTTCAGTTGAACGCCCAGAAGCGTGAACTCTGGGGTGAGGATTGAGATGCCAGCCGAGTATCGGTTGAAGTCGAACTCCGCCCAGTTCACCGCGCCGCGTCTCACAAAGTAGCGACCACCGCCAGCCTGCTTGCACAGGTCGATGATCTGGGCGAGGACGCGGGTGCGCTGGCTAGTTACCGCTGACATCTGTATTCACAACCTTTCTGACGGCACGGGACACCTCTTCCGTGAGTTCGGGCAGATACGCCATTACCCCGGGTCGGAGGAACGGACGCGCCTTGACACGCACGCGGCGCAGCAGGAGGTAGGTCGCCTTCATGCGCTCTCCTTCAGCCTTGCGCTTCTCCTTGGGGTCAACGAGGATGGCTGCAACATTGCCACGGTTGATGGGGATGTATTGCAACTCTCCCGGGTACTGGCGGGGACTGGCGTACTTCGGCACTCCAGCGGGAGTAACCGCCCCAGCACCCACGGGTACGGCAAGAGACTTCGCCTTCTTGGGCGTGATCGTCCCTCCAAACTCGTGGATGCGTGCATAGTTTCTGGCTGGGGACTTGAAGACCCCCACGCGAATACGAGGCAGACCATCAGACACCTCAAAGATTCCCTCGACCGAGCGTGCGAGGTTGCCAGTCCTCCTCCGAAGAACCTGACCAGACAGGAACTTCTTCGCGATGAAGCCGCCGACCTTCGTAGCCCCTCGCTGGAATGCAGCACCAACAGCCGCACGAACAGCCTCGACCGATATGCGCTTCAGCAGCCTGTCGATCTGGATGCGAACCTGATCCGCATTGACCGTCAGTTCCGCTTTAGCCATAGCCGCCGTATGTCCTTCGTGTGTACGACCTCACGACCTGTAGGAAGAAGGAATCGTGCGGCTTGTCCGAGTAGGTGAATGAAACATTCGCCTGCCCCTGAAGGCTCGACTGCGACTGAAGCACGATCCTGTCGTTCTGCGTTCGGAGCCTCATGTAGATCGTCTGTCGGCAGATCGCCTCCAGAACATCCAGAGGAGTCGTCGGAGGTACTGCCAGACCAGAAGCAGGCGTGACCTCCGCATTTGCAGATGCGTACCCGCCAGATACCGTCATCTTCACGGTGTCGAACCAGTTGGTTGCCATCGTGCGAATGACGACTCCGCGATCCAACTCCAACTGGTAGTCCTCGTTGACCGTCAAGACGGTGGCATCTGACTCCTTGCTTGGAGTCTGCCAATGCTTGACAGAAATCTGGGGTTCCTTCGGGAGCGCGACCGTGGTGTTGATGGGAAAGATCGGGGCGTAGAGTCGCTTGGCGTTGCGCTGGTTCTCCCAGTCGAGCGAGAACAACTTGACATGGTTCTCGCGGTACTTCCACAGCCGCTTGGTCATGGTCTCAAACATCGTCTCGACCGTATCCAGCGTTGCGGCGTAGATCGCCTCGTCATCGACGGCGATGTCGCGGCGGAGACGGAGATCGGCAATGGTCGCGAGGATTGGCATCAGTACACACCGCCGTCATCACCAAAGGTCTGGATATTGACAGGAAGACCGAAGTCGGGCTTGGCGGTCACGACGACCACGAACGGGTCGGAGTAAACATAGTTGCTGCCTGCAAGGGAGAAGACGACCTGACCCACATACTTCCCAGCGGACAGAAGATTCGTGTCCGCGCTCGTCAGGGTAACGCTCACATTGGAGCCGCTCACCGTAGCCGTGTCCTTGCTGACCTTCGGCGTTGCCCCCAGATAGGAACAGATCGTGAAGGCGTAGAAGGTGTGACCAGCGGGAATGCTGTACGCGCTGCCCGTGTCCGCCACAAGCGCGACCGTGACCACAGCCTGCCCACCTTGGGTCAGATACAGGGTCGCCGTTTCAGCCATTCCTGATCCCCTTTCCGCTGACGCGAACCTTGATCGTCCTGTTGTAGCCCATGACGACCTTTATCGACGCGACTCCAGCAGCCGTCTGAACCTTTGCAGGCTCCGACATCGTTGCGTTGGGATTGCGGATGTCCGTTTTCTCAATCGACTCGCGTGCCGCCATTCGTCACCTCCCGTAACAAAGACAGGGGCGCAGAGCCGAAGCCCTGCGCCCCTGTGAGTTTCTGGCAGGGTGGGTTGTTCGATCAGACGAACGACACGCACGCCGCGAAGGTCTTGTCTTCCTGCGAAGTCGGACGGCTCTGGAAGCCAGAGATCACATACTGCGCCGCAGCGGTGTACGAGATCGTAGTGCCAGCCGAGGTGACCACGAGGCGGACGAACTTGGTGGTCGAGAGGAACTTCGCGAAGGGAATGGTCGCCATCGCGGTGGTCTCGTCGCCAGCAGCAGCGTTCGGCACGGTGAACGAGAGGTCGGCGGCTGCATCGTTCGACTGAACCTTCGTCCAAGTCGAGCCGTCAACCGACTCCTCAAACTTCACGGTCGCAACCTCGTCGGTGGCGATGCTCGTGGTCTGGAAGAGGAAGGAGATCGCGCTGCCACCGAAGTTCAGGGCGATGGTCGCGCCGTTGACGGCGGTTGCTGCGGAGATGGCGGTGGGGACGAGTGCAGTCCCGACCATGACGGATTCGTGAAAGGTCTTGTGAAGCATGGGGAGTTTTCCCTAGTGTGTGTGCGGGTTTGGATGGCTTCAAGGGAGGGGTCTTTCGACCCCTCCCCATTCACCGTTCAGGTTCAGAGTTTCGCGTTCGGGCAGACGACGATGCTCTGGTCGTGGCGGAAGCCGACATCGACATACAGGCGCATCTTCATGTAGGTCTGGTCAGAGGTGAAGCCCTTGCCACGACCGCCATCGTCTTCGATTTCGATGCCGCCCCAGCGACCGAGAACGACCTCGTTCCAGTTGCCGTAGAAGACATCGGTGTGACCCGCGTTGGACGAACCCGTCCAGCCGACCGACTCGCCAGCCTTGTTGTTGGTGGCGATCTGCGTGGACTTCGCGAAGTTGCCGATGATGTCCGACAGCCGAGCGTCAGGCAGGCGGGGCGCACCGAGGAGGTACGGCTGACCGCTGGTCTGGCTGGTGTAGTTCTCAATCTTCAACTGCTTGACCTTGCGGAAGAACTTGGGGTGCGCGAGGAACGCCGCGCTGTTGTCAGCGACGACATCGTTGTCCTCAAGCAGAGCCATCATGTTGTCCATGCCGTCGAAGTCGAGCGCGGCATCGTCCTTGGTCTCGTTGTTGGTGACGGACGCGCCGTTCCAACCAGCCTTTGCAGCCGCGTCGTAGACCTGAACGGACGGGAACGCCTTGAGGTCGCCCTTGGCGAGATTCGCAGCGTTCACGGCGTTGACCACGCCACGGGGGGCGTGAGCCGTACCCGACCCGTACAGGATCGACTTGTCGAGAACCTTCGCCGCAGCGCGGATCATGTCCGTGCGGAGGAGGCTCTCAAAGCCGTAGGAGGCGTAGGTACGCATCTCCTGCGTCATGCGGACGAGGACACCCAACTTCTTGGGGGTCATCATCATGTCACCGACCTTGGTCTGCGACTCCGCGTACTCGTCCGACTCACCGATCCAGTAGGCGACCACGCCGCCAAGGAACTTCGGAACCTTCACCGTGCCGCCGTTCAGACCGTCGAGGACGCTGACACGGGTCGTGCCTTCGCCCGACAGGTTGATGAGGGCGGACTGGGTGTAGATCGCGGCGATCACATCTTCGATCACCTCGTCGGGGATGAAGTAGCCGCCCGCGCTGTCGATGCCCATCGCCTGCGCCTTGGTGCGGGCAGCGGAGAAGACCTCCTGCTCAAAGCCTGCACGCGACCAGTCGCCAGTCTTGATGGCGGTCATGGCGCGGATCATGCTGAAGTTCTTGGCTTCGGCAGCGAGACCCGGGATGCGGCTGTTGCCAGAGGCGCGGCGACGATCAGCCTTCATCTGTTCGATGACAGCCTTCGTCTTCTCAAACTCGGCAATCGCGCCCTTGATGTCGATGGTCGCGGGGTCGAAGCCGTCGAACTTCTTCAGGTCGCCCTGAATCTTGTTCACCTCTGCGACGAGACCTTCGTAGTTCTTACCAAGGTTCTCGACATTCGCGAGGAGGCGGCGTGCCACTTCCTGCTCGGGCTTGATACCAATGTCGCTCATTTGTTTCTGCTCCGTCCTTGAGGTCACTTGCGGGTTGCGAGGATGCCGTCCGTGATCGTCAGAGCCGCTAGAAGCGCAGACGAAAGGTTCGTGCCTGCATCCTCGGCTGGCACAACCGCTTGAGGGGAAGATACCGCATCACCACTACCAGTAGTGGAAAGGCGGTCACGAATATCCGACATGATTGCAATCAGATCGTCCATTCGATCAACGAGCATCTGCTCACCGAACGAAAGGGCAGGCTCCGACTCCATCTCCTGCGGGGGCATGACTGGCATACCCGCGCTCGGCGGAACCATGACCGCATCGGTCGAGCCGTACTCCATGCCATCCTTCATCGGAGGACACTTGACGGCATCGCCAGACTCCGACTTCTCCGCAACTTCTGCGGAGTTTGCAGTCTCAACAGCCGCTTCCGAATCGACGCTCTTCACGACCGAAGCATCGGGATTCGGCTGGACGAGTTCTTCCGCGATGCGATCCGACTGCTCGGCAGCAATCGCCTTGAGCCAGACAGTTTCCGCGTCAGAAATGTTCGTTGCGTCCTGCATAAGCGATCTCCATTCTATCGGACACCAAGAGGTTTGTGGGTTTTGTCCGTTTTTTCGCCAACGATCTTGACAAGTTTCTTGTGATACGAGTCAAGACCGATTCTTCGGGGCAAACACAGCGTCCACAAGCGATTTCCTAGCCTGAATCCGCGCACGCTCCGACTCGACGGCGGCAACCACCTGATTGAATGGCATTGACGAGATGTCGTCCACATCGTTCCCAATGGCTTCAGCCGCGATGTCCGCGCTGGTCAAGCGGGAGGAATCCACCTCTCCCGTGAAGTACCCATCGGCAGATCGACCGCCACCGATCACCTTGATCGAACCATCCAGAACGCCAGCGACGAACTCTCGGATGCCCATCAGTCGCCCCACCTTGTCGTGTCGATTCCACCAAGACGACCGTCTGGATTGAGCATCTTCGACCCCTTGCGGAACACCTTTGCCATGAACTGGTAGGCGCGAGGCTCCACACGGCGCAGTCGCGCCCTGTCGTTGCCGCCCTTGGCGTAGGCACGATACGCCTCGGCAAAATGCTCACCACGGGAAGTTCGGGCATAGGCAGAGATGGAGGCGTTTCGCCCGTTGTCGGAGATGCCTCGCCACTCCGCGTCAGCCTCCGAAGTCAGCCTTCGCTCGTGGACATGATGACCGATCTCGTGGTGCAGCGTCCCACCGCCGATGGTCGCGATGTTGTCGCCTCCTGATAGGACAATCTCCGCAGTTGACGGACGGTAGTACCCAAGGACACGGACGACATCGGAGCCGCTGGAGACGCGAATGTTTGTAACCATGTCAACGCCCTGCGAACCAGAACTGATCGTTGACAGACCGCCGTAATGCTCGGACGGGATGTCCGCCGCGATCTGGCGAAGCATAGTGGCGGCAAGCGGGTCTTTGGGGCTGATGACACCCTCAAGGTTCCGCATTGCCTCCTTCTGGGATTCGTCTGGGGCTGCAATGAGGCGAGAGAGGCTGGTTGATTCGCCAGAGCCAGAACCGCCGCCGCAAGAGTTCCCGGGTTGAAATCCACCCGCACCCGTGCCGCAGTTTCGCCTTGTCAGGACAAGACCATCAACCCATTGCATCTGTCAGTCTTCACCAATGCCGCGCTGGTTTCTGGTTCTTGCAATGACATCGCTTGCGTCCCTATGCCGACTCTCGCTGTAAAGCGGAGACCGAAGACCGCGCAGCAATGTCTGACGAAGAACCTCCACCCTCACCCGAGCAATCCTTCCAGCAGAGATTCCACTAGAACGAGACGCTTCCGCCGCGCTGCGCCTTTCCTTGGGCATCTTGTCGCCTCCTGCGCCCGTCCTCTTGTCGCGATCCGCCTCGTATTGAGCCTGTCGAACAAGGCTATCCAGCGCGGCTCCGCCATTCTTGTCTGCTGCATCAAGCGAAGAGACGAGTTTTCCTGCCGCGCCAGCGACACGCTCCCTGAACTCTTCAGCCGTCTTTGCAAACCTTGCCGACTTCAAGGTGTTACGAGCCTCACCAATGGCGAAGCGTGTTTCCTCGTCGTACTGCCTGATCGCGCTTCCAATCTGATCGTTTCTGTTTCTGATTGCGTCAACGAAAGAACGCTGATCGGCAATCGAATCGAACTCGTCCTTCAAAGATTCCCGAAGACCAGCCTCGTCGTCTCCTCCGTAGTCGGAGATTCGGGCTTCAAGAGCCTCCCTCTCATCGTCAAGTTCCGTGTCGATCCTGTCTATGAAACCCGTCATCGTTTCCTGATCGTCAGCGATCAACTCGCTTGCCTCGCGATCATCCTTTCCAGAAGCCCAGACCCCTTGCTTTGCCTCCTCGACCATCGACGCTAACTTCGCCGCTTCGCCTGCGCCTTGCTTGGAATCGGACGATGAATCTGATGCGCCGCCTCCGCCGCCGCTGAACCGACCGTTCTCATCACGGTCGATCTTCGATTCATCGAACTCCTTGAGCGCGGACGCAAGCGAGTCCAACTCCGAAGTTCTCTTTGCAGCAGCCTTCGTGATCTGCTCGACCGCTCGGTGGCGAATCGCCTTGGACACGCAGCCCCGAACGAACTTGAGCGTCTCGTTGGGATCGCGAGGATCGCCTCCGATCTCCGCAGCCAGCAGCACGCTGGACACGAACTTCGCCTTCGGCTCGTCCTGCCAGAGCGTCGAGTAATCGACATCCGTCCGCACTCCGATGCCATCGACAGCCTTCTTGACCATCTCGGGATCGGCGGTCTTGACCCAACGGTAAATCTCCTGATAACGGTCTGAAGCCTCGTTCATGCGACCGCGAAGCCCGCCGACAACGCCAATCGGCTCAAACATCTTGGTCTGACGCGCCTCCATCTGGCGCATCACCTTTGCAGCCCACCCCATCGCCGCATCACCACCCCACAACGCCCACGCGATTCGACCCGCTGACGGATAGCCGCTCTCGTCTGGGTTGAATCCCTCGCCCTTCTTGTCCACCTCGTGGCGTGCGAAGTACGAGTTCATGCGGCGAACAGTCTCGGGAGACAGGTTCTTGCCATTGGCAATGTCGCGTGCGCGGGCGACACCGATCTCCGTGCCGCCACGCCCGTACTCGCGCCTCCAGTCAAGACCGCGCTGCGCCTCGGTGCGTGCGCCCTCGGGCGGCACGAAGTCGATGCCTTCGTATGCCGCCGCACGCGCGACCATCACCTTGATGGCTTGCGCCCTGCGCGATCCCGCAATGTCTTGTGGGAGGAGGTCTTCGTCGTGCGAGTCTCCTTGGAAGCCGCCCCTGCGGAGCGCGTCGAGGTAGGACGCGAGACGCGCTTCGGCGTACTGCTCGGCGGAGCCTGCATCGGAGATGCCACGGCGATCTTCCAGATACGACCCCATGCCTCTTTCAAAGACATGAACAGCCGTGCCAGCGGATGCGAGACGAATGGGATCATTGCCAACCTCCTTGTTGTGCGACATCACCATGTCACCGATCCGCTTGCGCTGCGAATCCATGCAACGCCAGTTGGACGGCTCGGGGAACTGATTGGGAGCCATCTTGATGCGCGAGAACGGCATCAGGCGCGGCTTGCCACAGCCCATCTTCTTGCCTTCCTGCTCGACAATCGGGTTGATCGTCGCCACAGGGTCTTCAGGCATCGCCTCCATCTCCTCGCTGTCGGTGGCAACCATGCCCTTCATGTCGATCTGCTCAATCTGACCGACAGCCATGCCGCCCTTCGTCCGCCACGAAACGAAGTCGCCCTTGATGAATCGGTTCATGCCACGGTTGATGTAACCAACAACCGCCTTGTTCACCTTCTCGCGCTCGGACTTGGGATGCTCGGCAGGCAGCAAGTCCTGATCGTGAGGTTCGCCCTCAAAGCGCAGGCTTTGCAGCGCGTTCAGGAACGACTCCACCCGCGCGTAGCCCCAGTCCTCGCCAGTCAGACCTCCGCGCTGCTCCTCGTTGGCATCGTCCCAAGCATTCACGCCACGCGCGAACACCTGTTGCAACTTGCCTTCCGTGGTTTGCTTGCGCGGATCGTTTCCGACAGCCGCCTGATGATCCTCGTAGCGCGACTTGATGAAGTCCATCGCATCGTCCCATCGCTGCGGAACAGCCTCGGGACGCTGATTGTCAACTGGACTTGACGCTCCGCCAGTTGTGCGACCTCCAGAAGTAGTACCAGTAATGCCACTTCCAGAGTCAGCAACAGGCATAGATACAACTGGAGCGACAGCGGGTGCTGGAACAGCAACAGCAACGCCTTCCTTCGTAATCTCAACAGGCATCTTCGCCTTCCACGAGTTGCAAGTCATGTTGGCTCGGCAAGTTGCGCTGTACTGCCTGCACACGCCCATCTTCTCATCGGTCGAGTCAGGCTCGTAGGAGGCGCAGTTCTCGCACCGCTGGGAGCCGTCAGCCTCTCGGTACGACTGCGGGAGTGCCTTCGTGTCAACGGTTGACACCGTTTTGGTCGCTGGGAAGAGGCGGTTCCAGTAGTTTCCGACCGCCTTCTCAATGTCGCGAATCTTCTCCGCGTCTCCAACCCCGCGCTTCACGGACGACTTGAAGATGTCCGTGACGACAGGGAGGTCGTCGCCCTTCAGCAGACCCTTGCGTGCCACGAGCGAAAGGCTCTGGAGCGCACCCTGATTTGCAGGCACGGGAGCCACCGTCCACTCAATCAGGTTGTTTCTGTCGTAGATCACGCCCATGTTGCCAAGCCCCATACGCATCCGCTCGTTGGGGTCGCGAACCTGAATGATGTTGTCCGAATAGAACCCAACGGAGCCAGTCCGCAGGAACCGCGCCTTGGCGAGTCGGAAGATCGTGTCAGCCCACTCGTACTGATCCTTGGTCGCGAACAGGGGCATCAGGCGAAGGCTTCGACCGTTGTAGGCGCGGCTCGTTCGCGGCATGACCTCCCAGTTCAGAACCGTGCCAATCGGCGGATCGTCCCACCGATGCGCGTACAGCATCAAGGGGTTGTTCTGGTAGTCATCGAACTTCCAGTTCTGGAGAACGATGTCGCCCTGACGGTCAACGCGCTCATCCGAAGCCCACCACGGAATGACGCGCTCGGCGTACTTCTCGTCCCAAGGCATTCCCCGCTCCGCGACCATCTGCTGAATGCGCTCACGCGAGGGCGCACTCATCGGATCAGACATCGCGGTAGCGGGGTTCTGCTTCGTGACGCAAAGACGACCGTCAGCGGTCTGCATTACGGAGGTGTCTCCGTTTTCGCTTACCGCGTTCTTGAGTTCGGCAAGGAACCGCTCGACACCTTCTGGTGTGTCGATAACTTCTGCGGACTTGAGTTCTGTGATTTGGTCGAGCATCCCTGCCATCCTTATTCAACTGGGATAAGCATACAGCGGCAGTTGACGACTTCGCTTGCGTCCATGCACATTGGGTCGTGCGGGAACCGAAGACCCGGTGCATACTGCTGCCCAAACTTGCGCGGAGGCATCCGCCCAAACATCGCGTGACTGTCGCGCACGAGTTCATCCTGCGCCGTAGACCACTCGTAGACCGTGAAGCCCTGCGCTTGGTGCATGATCTGGCGCGAGTTGTTCAGGAACGCCCCGCTCTCCGTCCGCGCCACGGTCAGAGCCTTGGCATCGCTCTCGGAGACCCTGAAGACCTGACTCACGCGCTGCCTGATTTGCATCAGCGACTCGCCCTGCTCCATCCCAACGCGAACCGCATTGCGGATGTTCTGCTGGAGCGTGACGGCGGCGGTGTCTGCAAGGCGGTCGTCAACCTTGTCGAACCACGACATCAGTCGGGGATCGTCAATCGCGAAGTTAGCGACACCACGGAAGTCGATGTCCGTGGTGAAGTTGAACACATCCATCAGGTTCGCCATCAGCGGTTGCCTGAACTGCGTCTCAATCATCCTTCCAAGGACATCACGCGCTGGGAGGATCGCTGAAACCGCGTCTGGGGCGGTCAAGCCGTCGATCTCGACAGCCTTGAGACGCTTCTCCACATCACGAGCCTTGCCGTCGAAAGACTCCATGAAGGAGTCCCTGACTTGGCGGACGAAGCCTCGCCACGCGCGGGAAAGCCGTGGCTCCATCCGCGAATACAGTCGCCTGTTGGCGAGATTCCAGTAGTCCGATCCACGAAGCCGCTTGAGGGATGCGATGGTCGGGGCGGGAGCAGCGGGAGCATCTGGAATGTCTTGAATAGGAGTCGCATCCTGCGCTGGTGCAGTCGCGGGCGCGGGCGCGGGCGCGGGCGGGGGCGGGGCTTCGGATGGCTGTCCGCCTCCCTGAAGGGCTTGGCTGACGGTCATACCCGGCCCGACGAACGCCTTGTCGTTGCCCTCGTACTCTGGAACCTCCAGACCAACGAGGGTGAACGCCTCCTTCGGACTCATGTGGATGTTCGCCGCCGTCAGCGTGTTGACCATGTTGATCTTGTCCGCGAGGCTCGACCGCAGAGCCTCCACGCCAGACAGGTCGAACGCGGCAAACACGGAGTCAGGCTCCCTGAACAGGAGCGTCCCGTCGATGACATCCTCAAAGTAGCGCACCTCGGGCAGCAAGCACTTGTCCCACAGGTTCGCATCCTGACCAAGTTGGGTCGCGTAGTTCACGGTGTCCGTGATGCCGACAACCGTCTTGGGAACGCGCATCGTCGCGAAGACTTCCTCGCGGTTGTAGCGCATGGAGTCGAGGTACTCCATGTCGCGGGGGGACATCCCAGTCGGGATGTACTCAAGACCGCCGGTCAGGATGGCGAGTTCGCCACGGTTGCCTGCACCGCCATGACGCTGCTGCCACCGCTCAAGGAACTCCTTCTCCTCGTCGGCTGACCACGGCTCGACGGCGTTCTTGTCGATGAGGATTCCGCCCGGGTTGGCTCCGTTCTTCAGCACGCTCATGTTGTGCGTCTTCGCCGTCATGTCGCTGGCGATTGACGAAGCCACAGGAATCAGCGGCGAGTAGCCTCGCAGCGAGTCGTCTGGGTTGATGTAGCGGTAGTGAATGACCTCCCACGGCAACAGCATGATGTCGCCAGTCTGGTCTCCGATCACGGGCGCAGGAATCTTGTCCGACCGCACGCCGCCCTGCTTGTACCTCCACGCGACCAAGCGACCACCCTCGACCTCCGCCTCCATCAGATCGGGGCTGATCGGGTAAATCTCCTCTGGAAACTCACCACGAGATTGCAGCCGTCCCGCACCATCCTTGGCGAGAATCCAGAAGCACTCTCCGCGCAGAGCCATGAACAGTTCGGTCGCCTGCCACAGTTGCGCCCCTGTCATGTGGGGATTCGCACGCAGCATCGTGTCCATCAGGGGATGCGCTAGGATTGGCTCTGCACCCTTGAACTTCGCGCCCGTGAACCGTTGCGCGTTGCCCGCCTTGGACAAGTGGCGGTGGATGGCGCGACGACCATTCTTGGCTCGTGGCGGCTCGGGAGGCAGTCCCTTGCCAACCAACTTCTCCTGACGCTGCCTGATGGTGTCCGATGTCTCTTGGTACACCAGAAACGGTGCTTGAGAGATGTTGATGGCGCGAACCATCGCTGCGGCGTAGACCCAAGCGTGATTGCTGAATGGGTCGGTGGCGCGACGAATCGGGTCAGTTCTGATCCCATAGATGCTAGAAACGAAGTTCTGGTACGCACGCATGATGCGACCACCCGCGACCTTGCGCTCGTGGGCAGTACCGTTCATGGAGGCGTGAATGTCTAGTTTCTCGCCATCCGGTCCGTAGAGGATGGATCGACTACTTGTCATTCTTTGGAACCATGAACACAGCCTGCGGGTCGTACTCGGAGATGTCAGCCAGCAGACCCCACGGGTCAAAGATCACGGGCTGCATGACTGGAACAATCGCCTGTTCGACCGCATCCGCCTGCTTCTCCTTGCGCTTCCGCTTCGGCTCCTGCTCGGTGGCGGTAGCCGCCATCGCGCTCTGCCCTCCTGCGGTCGCGCGATACTCGTAGTTCACGCCGTCGATGATGGAGTCGTCCAAGACCTCGCCATCCCCGTCCGATGGAGTAGCAACCACCGTCCAAGACGATCCACCAACGGCTCGTCGCTCAACGAGAACTGGGTCGATGGAGGTGTCGAAGCCCCCAAACAGGATTTGCACGGCGGAGTCTGTACGCGACAGGACGATGGATGGGGTGTTCTTTGGCATAGATGCTCCTGCTTACCCGCGTACTGTAATACACGGCGGGCAATCGCCCCACGACCATGCAGACCAATCGTCACTTTCGGTGATGTTGCTTGTCCTGCTTGTCGTCCAACTCGGTCTCGACGCTCTTCAACTCATCCTCCAAGCGTCTGATCCGATTCTCCAAGTCCTTCATGTTGAGTTCGACGGTGTGCTTCTGGTTGGCGACCTTCCAGACCAAAGCCGCTGTCACAGCAATCCCTGCCAGCATCATGCCGACAGGGACAAGGGTCGTCTCCGTGAAGGTGCTTTCCGCCAGAACCTTTTGCGACTTGTCCGCCAGAACAACACCAAGCGAAGTCATCGTCGTTCCAAGCGTCCCCCACAGGGCGACAGTTGCAGGCGTGAAAATCTCCATCCTTGGGTCTCCATGCCGACTGTCGGCTGGCAGCGCGAACACCAGATCACTTCTTGGTGAACTTCGACAGCAGGCTGCTGATCGGGAACACGCTTCCAGCGATGTAGCAAGCCACGCCGACAAGGGCTGCAAACCAGATTCCGCCAAGGAACGATTCGATAGACGCAAGGATCATGTGGTCTCCGTTGTCTCTGACGCGGCTGGCTGTGACACGGGAGGCTGCTCCGCCGCCGCTTCGCGGTGCTGCTTCCAAACTTTCCTGAATGCGCGGTCAAACTCTGGGTCAAGTCCGCGCTTTGCAGCCACGAACTCGCGCATTGTCGTCGGGTCGCTGGTGTCCATTGCCGCCGCAGCGATCTCCGCTTCCTTGCGGGCGCGGGGCGTGACCAGACCAAGAACGCCACGCAGGAACGCTCCGACACCTGTGTACCACAGGATGAAGCAGATTCCTATAACGCTCAAAGCCAGAAGACCGTAAGCGATGGTCTTCGCCCACCACGGCGTGATGTCCTGAACCCCCGTCAGGGACTTTGCAACCTCCCCAACAGCCTCAATGATCTCGTAGTGCCTGTCGATGATCGAATCGGAGTTGACGACGATCTGCTCCTGCTCCGCCTCGCCTGCAACAGCCTCGGCTTCGATCTTCTGGATGTCTGGGGCTTCCGCCCGCGCTTCTGCCCCGATGCCCCTGAACCTGTTTCCACTTACTTCCGCTAGGTCTCTGGTCTGCTTCGTGGCATCAGCGATGTAGTTGGAGTGCGCCCTGATGTCCTCCGCCGACGAAGCAATCTGCTGGGTCGCGCTCTTGCACGCTCCAAGCGTCATAAGAACGAGTGCCAGTATCCAAATGACAATGATCGCGCGGCGTTGCATGGCGGTTTTTCGGATGGTAACACGCATCAATCGGGTTCTTGCCTAATCCTGATCGGGGATTCGGCATTCTGTCGCCATGTGAATGTGCCTTGCCTCACACGGCACGATGAAGATCGGGGTGCTTTTGCCAACGCTGACACCTTCGATCTTGCTTGCCATGACCTGTTCTGCCTCGCAGTAGGTCATTTCCCCAGACCCCATCAGGGTGTCCATGACCTTCGCCCTGTCATACACCACGCATGGTCTTCCAGAGCGAACGCCTACTCCGACGATGGCGTGATCCATGCCGTCAACGAAATAGAGGATGCCACCAGTCAAGACCCCCTTGACTTCGCAAGCCTTACATAAGTCGCGGAGCATTGCATCATCGACCATAGCGGATATCGTACTGCAAGCACTTACGGTTTATTGAAGTCGCACCCATGTTCACGCCGACATTCATGTACGCCAAGGATGGCATACACAACAATCGACAACATCGGCACAAACGAACGGCTTGCTCACAACGCAAGCGGCTTTGTTACATTGACGATCCAACATGATCGCGGCATGATCGACGCACTTCTCGTGAGAATCGTCATCGGTCAGCATGAGACAAACGCGCTCATGTACCCGTCAGAGGTGTTTGCGGTCTTCGGTGAAGCCGTCTCGCTAATCTGCGCCTCCATGCCACAGGACGACATCGAACGGTTCAAGCGACTTGCCGATGCTGGCAAGCCCATCCCGCCGCAACTCGCGCAGGCTGTCGCCAACACCATCAGCCTGATGAACGCCGAACTCGCAATCGCCCGCGAGAAAGAAAACTCCCGCGACCAGCGCGGGAGTCTCAAGTCATCCGCAGTCCTGAAGTGATTCAGAACGGGATGTCGCTGTCCATCTCGTCGGCTGGCTTCTTCGGCGCGGCGGTTCGTTCACGCGGCTCCTCAAAGCGAAGCGACATGAACTTGGAGCCATCGTTGCGCTCCTTGATCCACGCGGCGATCTCCATCTTCACGCCGTTGACGAGGCACGCTCCCTTGTAGTCGGGATGCGTCTCCTTCTCCTTGCGGTCGTTGCGGAAGAGCGACCCGCTGTTCTCTTTGTGTTCGTATCCAGCCATTGAATCTCCGTTGTTGAGCAACCCGACAGTACGATCAGGTTGCGGTTCCGTAAGGGCGCAAGGATGCGCCCGCCCATTACATGGGAGGCTTGCGGCGACCCGCCCACCTACCAAGTTCCGAAGTTGACTTGGACGCATCGTGCGCCCTCAAGCCTCCCGCCTTCATGCGGGTTCCAGTTGCTTGACCCAGTTGTAGCGGAAAGCCAGTTCGACCTCGCGCTCAAGGTTCTTGGGGACGGCGACCTCCATCTCGTCGCCATTCACCTCCAGCGCGATGGTCGCGCTCGACGCGCCCGTGTCCACGGCGTGAACCATGCACAGCATGGTCTTGGCTCGGTCAAGCCCGCCGACGATCTCTGGAATCGTGTTCGACGGCGGAGCCTTGTGCGCTGATTCGATGATGAGGTTCATGCCGCGCTGCCGAAACGAGCGGATGAACTCCGCACGATCCACTCGCTTGCCCGCAATCGCGACGATGCTTGGGTTTCCTGACATGGTTCCTTCCTGACGGCACATGGATGCCGAATGTAGTTCAAAGACCCCTCCCGCTTCGCAAGCGGCTGACGGGAGGGGCGACCAACGGGCGAGACGAGCAGCCAGCCCGTGGTCTAGGGGGTTCGTTCGCGACTCTGCCCAGTCGCGGCGACCTCACTCCCAGTCGGGAGAGAAGTCGTCTTCGTCGTCGTCGCACTCCGCGACCGTCACCGCGCTCATGCGATTGGCGATGGCGGGAATGAACTCTCGGTCGAACGCGCTGCCGCGCTCCGCGAGGAGAACCTCGCGCTCGACACCGTTCTTCTCGACCTTCGCGGTCGCGCTGTAGTCAGCGACCGATCCGTCACAGACGGTCGCGGTGATGCTGACCGTCATGCCGTTCTTCAGAGTGTGCTGGAAGTTGATCGTCATTGCTCGTCTCCTGAAGTTGAGTCGATCCCCTTGATCGACACGCGCATCATAGCAGGCACTACACTCCTGTCAAGTGGTGTATCGGTCAATCGGGAGATTTTTCTGAACTTTCTTTTGGGATCAACCTGTAGCCGCGCCGCCACAGCACCTTCTCTATGTCGTTGGCGGTCTCGGTGACAGCCTCTTCCGCCAGTTCGGGACGCGAGGCGTGCAACACCTCGTGGATCAGCACATTCAACGCCATGCGACCTTGCAGCGCACGGCGGACTCGGATGATCGGAGTCGAACCCGAATAGCCACAGTCGCCGTAGCGGTCGGAGGGAATCTCCCTTGAACGCACGAACCAGATGAACCAACGCTTCCCGTTCAGGATGACGCGCATCCTGTCCTTTATGGCATTCTTACGAGTCGAGCGTCCCATTGCCGTCCTCCTGCGGGGCGGTAGTCAACAACCGCGTCGATGACGATCAGCGCGGTTCCCCATTGGCTTGTGTCCTTTCGCATCATCCAAGTCGGTTGCAGCGGACCGGCTGTGCCGACATTGGCGTACCAGTACGGCAGCGGTATTCGCGCCGTCCTCTTCGCCTGCGTCACCTCCATCGGACGATGCGTGTGTCCCCGCACGACCAACTGGTTCGCCTCACCGCCGAACAGATTTGCGATCTGCAAGCCTTCCAACTCGTCGCTGTTTGCTCCAGCGTCGAAGCCGTGGATGAGTCGAACCTGACCGAACGACGAGACCCCATCCCTGCCCTTGACATAGGGCTTCCATACCCATCGGCTGAACTCCTTGCCGTACTTCTCGTGCTTGCGCCAGTCAACGAGTGAGCGCAACTGCGAGGGGACTCGGCGCGGGTCTTGGGTCAGGATGTTGTCGTCGTGGTTCCCAAGGTGGCACAGCGTGTGCGCCTTCTTCGGCAGGCACTCGCGGATCGACTTGAGGAAGTTGTGACCAAACTGGTACTCGTCCTCAAGCGTGTGTGAATACTCCGCGCTGCTGGCGTGGACGCTTGCAGCACCAGCCTCAAACAGATCGCCAAGGTGAACGAACCAGTCGATCCCCTTCAGTCCAGAGATGGTGTCGCACAGCCACTTCACCGTGCTTGGCGGGGTGAATGGGGCGTGGGTACAACTGATCGCGACTATCCGTACCGTCCTTGGCATGGAAACGCCTTTCCGCTCGTAAAATACGGGCAGAAAGGCTGCTTCCTCGGTTTGAAGCCGTCAATCGTTGACGGTTACAGAGAACCAGCCATGTACGGTCTGATCCAGATAGACCTTCGGAGGGATCGACCAGCACCGTGAGGCTGGTTTCGGAAGTGACCTCGCCGCCAATGTCGGCGCACCTTGGGGTCGCTGGCATCCCCGCTCTCGCCAGACTCGGAAACGCTCTCGTTCAGCCGAAGCAGGATGCCGCTCCAGAGGTCGTGCCTCTTTCGGTCGGTTCGCCGTGGGTTGCCCGCGCGAATGATCCGTCCTCCGTGCTGGACGATCTCCGACGAACCGTCTGACCGCTCGGAGTTCCAGAGGCAGAGAACCTTGAATATCAGCGAACAGTTCTTGAACAAAGCCTCGCGCTCGACCTCCGCCAGTTTCGACTGCCACGGGTACTTCCTCCGCGTCTCGTCGTCCACCATGTCGCGCTTGCCGATGTAGTCCATCGCCTCCTGCCAAGTGTCCATGAACGGGATCAAAGCCCAAGAGCAAGCCCCCGCGCTGTCCACGATGAACACCGCGATACCGTCACCCTTCTCGACCTCTGACCAGACTCGGGCGAATCCGATGCCGACAGCGCGTACCTTCGTTGTGAACGCGCTCCCCGTATTGGGGTCTCGCATGACCGCCCCGTAGTACGAGTCCTGTCGGTCGGGGAGCATGAACAGCATCCCCTCGTGCGCCCATTGGATGTCTCGCATCGGAGCGTTGCCGAAGTCGGTTCGCTCCATCGCGTCGATCATCTCGTTACTCACGAAGTAGGTCGGCGCGTCATGCTCACGCAACGCCTCCATGACTCCGCGCGACACGAACTCCGCGTCCGTGTCCTTGTCCCTGATGACCGTCTCGGTCGCAAGAACCCACCACTTGTACGGATCGGTGAAGCCGCTTGGCGGCTGGATCAGGCGCGGCGGTCTGATGCCATCGCGCAACTGATTTGCGCCGAACATCTCCTCGCGATCCCTGACGATCTCGTCAAGCGTTGGAATCACAATGCGCCCTTGCTCACCAACGACTGGCATCCCAACAAACGAATGTAGAGCATCCGCCAATGGCGACCACTCCCACATCGAACTGTAGATGAACTTGCTCATGCCTTCTCCTTGTTACGGCGAGACAGGATTCCCGCGATCACATGAACGGTGTCTTCGTACAGCCCGTTCTTTGGATTGTCTGGATTCGCCTTGACCGCCGCTCGGCAGTCACCGATGTTCCAGCGCAGAGCATCATCGCTCATCGTCCCGTAGTGCCTCTCCGCCCATGCGAAGTTGAGATGCGGAACTCCGTTGCCGTCAGTCCAGTACGGACTTCCAGTCGGGGAGAGATGGTCTGGCTTTGGCTTGCTCATGCCCACATTGTAGCACAGCCCTCGACTCGTGTCAAGGGCTGCGCGTACAGAAGGTTGACAGGCGCGTCCGTGCGCCCGCCCGCGAGTGAATGGATCAGCGCGACCTGATGACTCGACCGACATCGCGGATGTCGATCTTGGAGTACGAGGTCGTCTTGGCGTACCTCTTCGCCGCCTCTGGGTTCTCCAACTTCCACTTGTCGGTATCGAACCCGTTGCGGCTGACCTGACTGACCGTGATGCGGACTCCCGCTCCGATGCCTACGGGCGCATCGCCCATCGCGGCGACCAGCAGAGACTTCGCGTTCGCGTAGTCCTGCTCCGCAGCGTCGAGCCGCTGCTTTGCAGCCCGCTCGTGCATCACCAGTTCCTCTGGCAGTTCCGCGATCACCCCGTCATCGCGCTTGCGTGCGCGGAGAAGGTCGAACGAAGGAACCTGACCATCAACGATCTCGGGCGGAGTGTCCTTCACGACATGGTTGTCCCACCACTCGCCAAGGCGCGACTTGATTTCCTCCGCGAAGGATCGGTCGAGAGGCACGGTGAAGATGTCGAATGACAGACCGAATGCAGCCCCAAGCCGCGCCACATAGCAGAGGTCGGAGCCAGCACAGATCATTTGATGCGTCACCTGAACCAGAACATGGTCGGGAACGCCATCGGTTTCGGCATCGCCCCAGTCCTTCAGTTGACCCGTGGTCTTGGACTCCACGATGGGACGACCGCGCTCAAACGCCTCGACCATGCCATCGACATTCGCGCGGAGGATTCCGTCAACGAAGGTCGCATCGGAGTGGTCTGGAGCCGCGACGACAGGCTTGCCGATCTTGACCGCCGCCATGTCGAGGACAGCCTTCTCAAGCATCGTGCCGATCCACGCGGCTTCGCCTGCACCGCCGCCATCGACGCGACCAGTCTTCTGGAGCCAGATGTCGTAGGGGGTCTTGTACGACGACAACCCGAGGATCGCCGCAGCGTCCGACGAGCCGATGCCCTTGTTGCGATCAGCGAGTTGCTGTGGGGAGATGACCATTCCGTCTCATTCCTTACCCGCGCCCCGTAGCGCGATGACCGCATGGAAGCGGTCTGAACTGGGCGACCTGATTCTTCTTGAAGACGAGCGTGCGCCCAACCCGTTCGCCTTCGATGCTTCTGTTTGCAGCGATTGCCCTGATGCGCCGAGGCGTGACCCCGTAGATACGCGCGAGGTCGGCAACCGTGACATGATCCGACAAGATATTCCGCATTCGGTACACTATAGCGGCTTCGCGCCCGCTTTCAATGCGGCACGCTTCTGCGCCGCCAGTATTCCCGAGATGCTCCTGCGTAGTTTCTTGATCGCGTTCTCCGCTCTGCGCTTCTTTGCGTCCCAGACCTCGACGCGAGATTCCAGCGCGAGTACACGAGCCTCTGCCGTGCTTGCCCTTTGCTTCATCTCCGCCTTTGCGGTCTTTGCCGCCGCTTCTCGTCTGATGGACGATGCGTGATGCGCGAGGAGACACCTGTATGCGCCCGCGCGGTAGGCATCAAGCGCATTCTGCGCCATGTCTTGAATGCGGCACTCCATGCGGTTCCGCCAGTCGCGCTTGTTCGGGAGCGAACTCTCCTGTTGGCAAGTTCGGTAGATCGTCTTGCCCTCGTGACTGATGTGGGCGATCTCGTGAGCCGCGAGGAACACGAACGCCTCGCACGCGCTGTTCGCCGTGCGCGGGACATCCCAGTAGATGTTCCAGTATTTCCAGTCGCGGCGGTAGTTGCGCCGAGAGATGGAAAGATGAACCCTGTTCATGGTCAGGAACGCCGTACCGCTGCCGCGCCTCTTCTTCGCGTCCCAGATGGTGATCGACACCGCAGGGACTCCGTAGAACTCGCACAGCCACTCGACCGTTGCCTTTGCCCACGAGTCTGGAAACTCGCTTGTGTTCTTCCATTGTCGGATGCTGCTGTCTTTGGGCATCCTCCACTTGCCGTTCTTGAGAGTAGGCATCAAGACTCCTTCCGTGAGGCTTACACCCTACCACAAGTATCAACACTTGTCAAGTGGGTCGCGGCAAGAATCTATTTCTCCCATTTTCTGTTCACACCCCTTGACACCTGTGCCGATTGGGGTATAGTACGCGGGTCGAACAGCAAACGGGCTGGCTCGACTGATCGGAATCGCGGCAACGCCGCACACGCATAGGAGAGACGAGCAATGGCACACGAGATGACCGACACCGACAACCTGATCCTCCGCCGCACCGCCGCTTGGCACGGCAAGGGTCGGGTCGTCCAGACCGACATGATGCCGATGGAGGCGTTCAGCGAGTCGGGACTGGACTGGAACATCGTCACGACCAACCGCCTGTCGGGTTACATCGACGGCGACGACAAGCCCACCGCCTTCGCCACCGAGCGTTTCAAGATGGTGATCCGCGAGGACACGGGCGACATCTTCGCCGTCCAGCCGTCCAACTGGACTCCGCTCCAGAACCGCCAGATGGCGGAGGACGCGCAGTTGATCGCGGAGGAGATCGGCGGTTGCGCCGAGACCTTCGGTTCGATTCGCGGCGGACGCATCGTGTACACCGCCATCGGGTCGAAGGACGGCATTGAGATCGGAGGCAAGGGCGACTTCGTGAAGCCCTACTTCATCCTGTGCAACGGGCATGACGGAACCCTCGCGTACAAGTCAATGTGGTCGGGCATCCGCCCCGTGTGCGCGAACACCGTCCGCATGGCTCTTCAGGAGGGCGGCAAGGACGGCTTCGCGTGGAGCCTCAAGCACACGCTCAACTTCCTTGAGAACCGCGAGTACGCGGTGCGCGTGTCGAAGGCGTGGAAGAAGGCGACCGACAACTACGCCATCGCCATCAACGGCGTGGCGAAGAAGTCGCTGAACGCCGAGCAGATTCGCGGGCTGTGGGTCGATGTGCTTGAGACGATGTACGGCGAAATCCCGCTGAACCCCGTCAACAAGCGCGAGGAGACGAAGAAGGCGACCTGTGTCGCCGCGCTCCGCCGCATGAGCGAGACCTTCGACCGCGAGGCTGGTCAGTTCGGTGCGAACGCTTGGATCGCGTACAACGCGGTGACCGAGTTCCTCCAGCATAGCGAACTCGCCGCGCGTAGCGCACCTTCGTCCGATGCCCGCATCCACTCGCACCTCTTCGGACGCGAGGCGGAACTCCGCAACATCGCGTGGCGCAAGACGGTCGAACTGGTCGGCGCGTAAGCGTCTCACGGTCGTCTGGTGACCTCAAGTTGCGCCGCCGCGACCAGACACGCGGCGGTGCTTTCGATTCAGCGGGTACAACTAGCATGATGTCCAACAAGAAGAAGTTCTCCCCTTCGGTGGAGACGGTTCGTCTCCTCTCCGCCGCCGCCGTTGACTCCATCATGGAGAACAGGGCTACGGCAATCGGTCGCATCGGGGAGTTCGCGGTCGCCGCGCTCTGCCGCAATGTGCGCGACGACATTCACGCGGTCGCGCGTGTACAGGTCGTCGGCAACGATGTAACCATCGAACTCTACAACGACTGGGACGAAGCCCTGAAGAAGTTCGGGAAACTCGTCCGAGGGTCTTGACACCTATTCCGAGTTCGGTATACTACCGACAATGGCGGCTAACGGGGTCGCCTGAATCAGAGACAAGAGGCAACACACAATGGAACAGTCACAGCAGATCGGCAGTCTCGCTGCCGCGCTTGCGAAGGCGCAACTTGAGATCGCGAACCCAGAGTTCGACGCGGTGAACCCGCACTTCAAGAACCGCTACGCGAGTCTCGCGGCGCACACCGAGTCGCTCCGCAAGCCACTCGCGAAGCAAGGACTCGCAATCGTCCAGTCAATCAGCACGGGCGACAACAGCGTCTCCGTCACGACTCGACTCATTCACGCCAGCGGCGAATGGATGGCGGACAGCGTGAGCATGGCATTGCCCGAGCGTGCAACGGCACAGGTCTTGGGTTCGTTCGTGACCTACCTCCGTAGGTACTCTCTTGCGGCGTTCGGTCTGGTGGTCGGGGAACCCGACGACGATGGGGAAGAGGATCGCAAGAGCCGTCCTACCTTCAACCCTGCCAACGCCAAGGGCGGAAGCGGCAAGCCCGCCAGCAAGCCCAGCAAGCCCGCTGACGACTTCCTGTCGGAAGCCGCCCCCATTCGCGCGGCTTCATCCGACGAGCCTCTGATCGGCTCTGACCGCGCCGACGAGATTCTCAATCGTCTGGCGGCGATCAAGCGCAACCCAGTCGCGCTCCTCGCGGCGGTTGAGGGGCAGGGCTTCGATGTCTCCAGCGGCATCGCTGGTCTGCCCGAGTCGCTCTTGCCTCGCGTGGAAGCGTGGGTCGCCAAGGCTGTTCAAGCCCACGGCGAGGCGGCTGGGGAAGAAAATGCGGAATCTTCCGCAGAGGGTAGTGACAAGTCCTCGCGGCTGGATACGCTCCGCACCCGCCGCTCCTCAAGGGGCGGCTGATGTCCAACCAAAGGTCAAGTCGCTCCCGACGACTACTGCGCTGTGGCGCATCGGGAAGGGTGACGACTGCCCGTCGAGAAGGTCGAGGTCTCCCCGTCGAAAGACGGGGATTTGCCGTAGGGATTGGCTCTACCCTACGCCGAGTGTCAACGATTGACACCCGCGCTATTCCCCGTCATCAGCGGGTGGCTGACCCCACCGAAATGAGCATTCTGACGGGGCGCGATACGCGCTGTACGCCGAAAGGGTCAGCCAGAGATCGCAGCGGCTCTCCTTCAGGAGCCGCTCTGCGCTCCCGCCTCACGGGTAGCCAAAGAAACACCTCAACATCAAGGATGATACGGGAATGACGAAGACCAAGAAGACGGTTGTCCCTCTCGCAGACCTCACCGATGATGCGCGGTTTCAGTCGCGCACCCGTACCGACACGGGAACGGTTGACGACTACAAGGAGTCGATGTCAGGCGGCGCGGTCATGCCACCTATCACGGTCGCTCTTGTCGAGGGCGTGATGTTCATCGTTGACGGATGGCATCGCGTTCAGGCTGCACGGGAACTTGGATACGAGGAGATCGAAGCCGAGGTCATTCCGATGACCGACAGCGAGGCTATGTGGCGTGCCGCTGGCGCGAACCAGTCGCACGGTCTGCGCCGAAGCAACGCCGACAAGATTCGCGCCGTCGAGATGGTTCTCGCGATCCCGACCACCGAGATGATGTCGGACAGGGAGATTGCGCGGCGCATCGGCGTGTCGCACGAGTTCGTGCGCCAGCACAGGATGCGCGAGGAGGAAGGCTCCGATTCGGTCGATGAGGTCGAGGAGATGGACGAGGAGTCCACGGGCGTTGACGGCGACGATGACGCTGGCGACAACGCCGCAGACGAGCCGATGGCGGAGGCGAAGAAGAAGTACACGGAGATCATCGGCATGATCGACGCGGTGCGTGCCGCGCTCACGATGCTGTCGAGCGACCCCGCTGGCTATTCGGTCAACTGGAACGCGCTGGACGCGGACATCAGGAACGCCAAGCGTTGCCTGACCGATGCGATGCCGCACGACCTGTGCGTGTATTGCAATGGAGACGGGTGCGATGCCTGCAAGCACACGGGCTGGCTTGGAAAGGTCGCAATCGAAATGGCTCCGAAGAATCTCAAGAAGGGACGCAAGTGATGTTCATTCCACTATCCGAACTGGTGTTCATACCAGTCGATTCCGTCAGCAGAATCTCGTTCTTTGGCGGCGATGCCAGAGTCGAACTCAAGCCGAGCGCGACCCGTGGCGACGAGGTGATCGTGGTCAAGGATGAGGATGCCCGCAGGCTGTTCTCGTTCATCATGGCGCAGATGCCACCGTCTCACTATCACGCGACGATGGAAGAAGCCGCGAGAAGCGGCGTTGCAGGCGATGACTCGCATCCGTATCGGAAGCCGACCGCATGACCGACCTGTTCACTCCCACGCAGTTGATTCAGCGCAAGGCGATCAGCCTGCGTCCGTACCAGACCGAGGCTGTCGAGGCTGTCGAACGCGAGTTCCAGACCAACGACTCGACCCTGCTCGTCATGGCGACTGGTCTTGGCAAGACGGCGACCTTTGGCGAGATGATCCGCCGAATGTCTGGCAATGGGAAGCGTTGCCTAGTGATCGCCCACCGAAGCGAACTTGTCGAACAGGCTGCACGGCACATCCAGACGCGAGTTGGCATCAACGCCTCCGTTGAGATGGCGGAGCGGCGTGCGACGAACGGCATCTACGCCGATCCAGTCGTCGTCGCATCCGTCCAGACCTGTGTCGCGGAGAGCGGCGGTTCGCGGCGGATGGAGCGGTTCAACCCATCGCAGTTCAGCCTTGTCGTCGTTGACGAGGCTCACCACGCGACGAGTTCGTCGTACCGAGATGTCATCAACTGGTTCACCGCTGGCGGCGCGAAGGTTCTTGGCGTTACCGCGACCCCCGACCGCGCCGACGAAGAGGCTCTTGGTCAGGTGTTCGATTCGGTCGCGTATGAGTACGGTGTCGCTGAAGGCATTGCAGACGGATTTCTTGTCCCCATCAAGCAGACGATGGTCACGGTCAGCAGCCTCGACTACTCCGACTGCCGCACCACCGCTGGCGACCTCAACGGAGCCGACCTCGACCGCGTTCTGAAGTACGAGGAGACGCTCCACCGCATGGTCGAGCCGACCGTGAAGATCGCTGGCGACAGGCGAACGCTCATCTTCTGCGCGTCCGTCGAACACGCCGAGCGGGTGGCTGAAATCATCAACAGGTACAAGCCCAACACGGCGGCGTTCGTGAGCGCGAACACCCCGCACGACCGCAGGCGAACCATCTTCCGCGACTTCGGTGACGGCAAGTACCAGTTCCTTTGCAATGTCGGCATCGCCACGGAGGGGTGGGACGACCCAGCAACGGACGGCAAGGGCGTTCAGTTCATCGCCATGATGCGCCCGACCAAGAGCAGGAGCCTCTACTGCCAGATGGTTGGTCGCGGTACGAGGACGCTGCCGAGCGTGATTGACGGGATCGAAACGCCAGAGGGGAGACGGGCTGCAATCGCGTCGAGCGCGAAGAAGTGCGTGACCGTCCTCGACTTCGTTGGGAACTCTGGTCGCCACAAGTTGATGCGTGTCGCGGACGCGCTTGGAGGAAACTGGTCTGACGCTGTGCGCGACAGGGCTACGGCGAAGTCGGAGCAGGATGCCAACAACTCGCTGCTGGTCGAGGTCGATGTACTTGAGCAGATGGATGAGGTCGAGCGCGACCTCAAGCGCGAGGCGGAGGAGAAGCGCAGGACTTTCATCAAGATTCGCACGACCTACAAGACGCAGGACATCGACCCGTTCTCGTCGCTTGGGATCGTGCCGCAGCGCGTGCCCGGGTGGGCGAAGCGCATTCCCGCCAGCGAGAAGCAGATCGCCTTCCTGAAGCGCAACAACATTCCCAATGTTGACAACCTCAACACCAAGGAGGCAAGCCAGTTGATCGAACACCTCATGTCCGCGCCCACGGACAAGCAGGCATGGGTGCTTCGCAAGGCTGGTCTCGACCCCGCGAACTTCGACCGCAAGGGCGCGTCAGAGGCAATCGACAAGATCAAGAAGGGCTAGATCGCCCAAGCACAGACGAGGAAGTCATGGAAGACATCAGGCACACGATCTATGCAGGCGATTGTTGGAACGAGATTCGGAAACTTTGCGATCAAAGCATTGACTCCATTGTTACCGATCCTCCCTACGGACTTGAGTTCATGGGGAAGGAGTGGGATCACGGCGTTCCCGCCAAGGACTTTTGGATCGAAGCCTTGCGGGTTGCAAAGCCGGGATGTCACCTTCTTGCCTTCGGCGGAACTCGCACCTACCACCGACTTGCCGTGGCGATTGAAGACGCAGGATGGGAAATCCGAGACTGCATCATGTGGGTCTACGGCAGCGGATTCCCCAAGTCGCATGATGTGAGCAAGGCGATTGACAAGGCGGCGGGAGCCGAGCGTGAAGTTGGAGAAGTTGATCCCGCTAGGGCTGGGAGATTGGTCAATCAACAATGCGAATACCAAACATCATCGGGATGGAGTGCTGGTGGCAGGAAGATCACCATTGATCCCCCAGCAACCGATGATGCAAAAAAATGGAATGGTTGGGGAACCGCTCTCAAGCCCGCATGGGAGCCGATCATCGTCGCAAGGAAGCCGCTCGTCGGAACGGTTGCGGAGAATGTGTTGAAGCACGGAACGGGCGGGATCAATGTTGATGGGTGTAGGATTTCCACGAGCGCAGAGGACGCAGCCGCTATGGAAAGAGTGAACAGCCCCAACTCTGCAAGGATGAGGATTGACAGAAGAAGGAGAGGCGATGGATACTTCTCTCCACAAATCGGAATCGGGGAAATGGACACGACGAAGGGTCGCTTCCCCGCCAACCTCATTCACGATGGCAGCGATGAGGTGGTGGGGTTGTTTCCCCACACAACTAGCGGCAAGCCGTGCGGCATTCAGAATGTCAAGTCTTCCACCTACGGACAGTCTCAAGCGGGTAGACCGCTCACGGGATTTGGCGACAGCGGGTCTGCCGCCCGTTTCTTCTACTGCGCCAAGGCAAGCAGGAGCGACAGGGAAGATGGCTTGGAATCCGACAGCGGAACCTTGCAGCAGTCTGTTGCATTCGGGCAGAGGAAGCATGGAACGCTTCCCTACACAAATGAGATTCGTGAACAGAATCCACGACCAAGGGTGAACACCCATCCAACGGTCAAGCCGACCGACCTGATGCGCTACCTATGTCGCTTGGTCACCCCTCCAAACGGGATCGTCCTTGATCCTTTCATGGGATCAGGAAGTACGGGCAAGGCAGCGATGCTGGAAGGATTTCGCTTTGTTGGTATTGAAAGAGAAGCGAGTTATGTCGAGATAGCGAAGGCTCGTATCGCGTCTGCAATGGAAAAGCGAACGAAATCAACAGCGCATCCAACTCTTTTCTCGGAGACCACTCCGTGAACGACAAAGAAGCATTATTGAATGAGGCGATTGATGCTGTGTCGAAGCGAGGACGCACCTACGGAGACGCACAGCATCATTTCATGCGTACTGTTGGCGCGATCAACGCCATGTTCAAGCACAAGTTCAACGAGGACTTGACACCAAGCGACTGGGCGATGATGATGATGATCGACAAGATCGCACGGGAGCAGCACGCTCCCAAGCGGGACAACGCCGTCGATATTGCGGGATACGCGGCGTGTCTGGCTCAATGCCGCATGGAGGCGGGCAACTATGGCGGATCAACAGGCAAGCAAGACTGACGATACCCCGAAGCGCAAGTACGCCAAGGAGGAGATTGTCTTCATCCGATGCCGTGTGGTGAACTACGACTTCGACACGAAGTCGCACGCCTACGGCGCGGAGGAGTCGATCCAGAATCCAGATCGCGGCGAATACCTACTGGAAACGGTCAACAAGATGGGCAGGGCTGACGAGCAGAGCCGCCCGATCTGGATCATCGACGCTCACCTTGTCTCGCTGGAAGAGGCGAAGAGGGCTGTGCGCCGATGAGCCGCGTACTCCGCCTTGTGGACAGGTCTACTGGCGAGGTCACCTTTGAGGGTCGCCGCGTCACGAACAGGGTTCCGTGTCCTGTATGCGCCCAACTGCACAAGCATCAGAGTTGGTGCTTGATCGACCAAGACAGGGGTCTCGTGATATGCCCGAGGGTCGAGAGCCGCAAGAAGATCGGTGAGGCTGGGTGGCTACACGCCATCGACGGCAAGGAAATCGGTGAGGCGGCGCGGTTCAGCGTGAAGATGTGGAGCGAGTCGCGTGCGGAGATGCACGACTTCGGCAAGATGCAGAACAAACTGCGCTCTTCGATCACGCTCACTCAACTGACGGAACTGGCGACGAGCCTTGGCGTGTCGAGGGCTTCGCTGGAGTCGTATGGCATCGGGTGGGACGGTCGATGCTGGTCGTTCCCGATGTGGAGCAGGGGTGTAGTCTGTGGGATACGGCTTCGCGCACCAGACAAGAAGTTCTGCGTGACGGGGAGCAGGCTTGGTCTGTTCCTGCCGAAGCATGGGAATGTCCAGAAGGAAGGGGACTTGTTCATCTGCGAGGGCGAGTCGGACGCGGCTGCAATGACGGATCGCGGATTTGTTGCTGTCGGACGACCGGGGTGCAAGTTGGCGGTCTCCGATTGCTGCTCCATCGCGACTGGCAGGGATGTCGTCATCGCCCGAGACAACGATGCCGCTGGAAGGGCTGGAGCCACCGAACTCGCCTCCATGATTCGCAAGGATTACGCCAAGAGCGCGTGCATCATCGCGCCGCCAGCCGCCTACAAGGACTTCAGGGCGTGGATCAATGACGGAGCGCAGCAAGACGACATCCAAGCCATCGTGAAGGCGAGGCGCGGATGGTGATCGCCTACGAGGTCGATGCCTCCACCGTCATCTCCTTCACGGTCGCTGGACTTCCTGTGGCGCAGCCGAGGGCTAGGCACGCGAGGATCGGCAACCATGTCCGAACCTACTACCCGTCCAGCCACCCAATCGGCAACTGGAAGAACATGGTGGTCATTGCCGTCAGGGAGGCATTTGCCAATGCAGCCCTCTCTGCTCCAATCGACTGCCCCGTGTTCGTCCGCGCCGAGTTCGTGTTCCCGATGGTGACGACGACCAAGATGCTCCAGAAGACAAGCAAGCCAGACTGCGACAATCTGACCAAGGGCTTGCTCGACGGCATCAACAACAGCGGCGTGTGGCGCGACGACTCAATCGTCTATTCCATGCACACCACCAAGAGGTACGCCAAAGACGGCGAACTTGCCTGTACAAAGGTAGAGATAGCCCTGATCGACCCTATCCTCGTGTCAAAGAGGCGCAAGGGACGATCCACATAGACCCCGTAGGAAGCCATCGCTCCCGCTCGTCTCGCGATGGTGGTCTGCAACAGCACGCTCTTTCGGGAGCGT
>Ga0255178_1000122_pt1 | contig 33009 bp, 26 predicted proteins | sample Atl_Atlam_RepC_8_FD_183019 | JGI IMG/M metagenome (GOLD analysis project Ga0255178, IMG submission 183019) | Freshwater microbial communities from Altamaha River, Georgia, United States - Atl_Atlam_RepC_8d | ecosystem: Environmental > Aquatic > Freshwater > River | place: USA: Georgia...
ATTGAAGCTGCTGTAAAAGATATAAGACCATCACTTCTAGAACAAGATATTAAAATTAATCCAGAATTATTTAAGCCAGCAAACTTTATTGATGCATCAATAAAAGGTGTTCGTTTCGATATATTTATAGGTTCTCTTCTTGTGATTATTGTTTTATTTCTATTCTTATTCAATTTTAGAACAGCATTTATATCCGCAACAGCCATACCTCTTTCATTGTTAACAGCCATTATAGTTTTAAGTTATTTTAATCTTGGACTAAATATTATGGTTTTAAGTGGTCTTGCGATTGCTTTGGGTGAAGTCGTTGATGATGCAATTATTGACTCTGAGAATATTTTTAGGCGACTAAATGAAAATGTTAAATTAAAAAATCCTCAGCCTATTACGAAAGTCGTTTATGAGGCATCTATGGAAGTGAGAAGCTCTGTTGTATATGCAACTATGATTGTGGTTACCGTTTTTCTTCCATTACTATCATTAAATGGTGTAGCTGGAAAACTATTCGGTCCTCTCGGTATTGCTTATATTTTTTCAATTTTAGCTTCATTAATAGTCGCTCTAACTGTAACACCTGCTTTATCTTATCTTCTTCTTGGTAAATTAAATTTCAAATCGTCAGAATCGCCAATAATGGCTTTCATAAAAAATAAATATATCTCGCTATTATATTTAATTGAAAAAAGATCGACTGTTATTACATTATTTACTTTTACATTTATCTTAATTGGATTTTCACTTATTCCATTATTTAAAACACAATTCATCCCACCACTCCACGAGGGACATTTCATCATGCATATGACATCACTTCCTGGAACTTCAGAAAAAGAATCATTACGTATTGGTAATGAAATTAGTAAGAAAATTCGCGATATACCCGGAGTAAAATCTGTTGCACAATGGGTAGGAAGATCACCAATGGGTGCTGATACATTTGGAACCCACTATAGTGAATTCGAAATAGAACTTAATCATTTAGATGGACCAACCCAAGACAAAATTTTAGATCAAATTGAAAATTTAACGCAGAATAATAATTATGTTGGGCTTAACTTTGCAATAAATACCTTTCTAACTGAACGCATTGAAGAGACGATTTCAGGATATTATTCATCGGTTGTTATTAATATTATTGGCACTAATCTCGATGCTATTGATCAAGATACGCAAAAAATATCTTCCACCCTAGCTTCAGTTAAGGGTGTTAAAAATATCAATATTGTCTCTCCAGCAGGTACGCCTCAAATTACTATTCATTTTTTATCTGAAAAATTGAGTCAATGGGGAATCCAAAAAACTGATTTATTGAACGTGATTCGAGCGGCATTTGAAGGTCTTCCAGTTGCTCAAGTCTATGAAGGAAATGCAAAAGTTAATATTTCTGTGATTTTGAATAAAAATTTTCGTGACGATATAACAGACATTCAAAAACTCCCTATCATGGCCGCTGATGGAAGAATTGTTCAATTAGGTCAAGTTGCCTATATAGCACAAGAAAATGGCAGATCTAAAATTCTTCATCAAGGTGGTAAACGTATACAAACTATTACTGCTGATATTGATGAAAGAGATATTAATGATTTTAATAGTGATTTAAAAAATAGACTTAGCGCTCTTAAATTAAATCAAGGAAATTATTATGAAGTTACTGGAGAAGCTGAGGCGAATGCAAAATCACAAGAAGAGCTCATTGTGCATTCAATTATTGCAGGTGCAGGCATTTTATTAATGCTTTATATTGCTTTTGGAAACTTAAGAAATTTATTACTTACACTATTTAACCTGCCATTTGCCCTTATTGGCGGGGTATTCGCAGTAGCATTTAATGCTGGATGGATTTCTATTGGATCACTTGTTGGGTTTGTGACACTATTTGGCATTACTTTAAGGAATTCTATAATGCTAATATCGCACTACCAACATCTTATTGAAATTGAAGGCTTCACATGGAATTTAGAGACATGCATTAAAGGCGCCTCTGAAAGATTACCTTCGATTTTGATGACAGCTATTGTAACTGCTTTGGGTTTGCTTCCGCTGGCATTAGGCAGTGGTGAGCCTGGAAAAGAGATTGAAGGTCCCATGGCTACGATCATTGTTGGAGGGCTTGTAACTTCGACTATATTAAATCTATTAATTTTGCCAAGCATCATGTTACATTTCGGAAAATTTGTTAAAAAAGATTAACTTAATCTACTTTAAAAAAATTTATCCATTTACGAATATTAGACGCTTTGAATGAAATTTCATTAAATTCATTTTTTGAATTCGACTGCGCAACAATACCTCCGCCAGAATAAAAATAAATATTATTATCTTTTCTAACCAAAGTTCGAATAGCTATATTGGTATCCATATTATGATTGAAACCAATATAGCCAATGGAACCACAATAAATGTCGCGTCTATGTGGCTCTAAATCAGAAATAATCTCCATTGATCTTTTTTTTGGTGTACCTGTTATTGACCCGCCAGGAAAACAATCTTTAAGTAACTTTGTAAGAGTTGAATGAGGTTTTAATATTCCTTCAATAATACTTTCTAGATGATGAACGTTGCTATAAGACTTAAGCTCGCAAAGAGCTTTCACATTAACACTTCCTGGAATGCAATTTTTACTCAGATCATTTCGAAGCAAATCAACAATCATTAAGTTTTCTGCGCGATCTTTTTCACTCGCAAGTAACTTTTCTGCGTTTTCTTTATCTTTTATGGGGTTAATATCTCTCGGCTCAGTCCCTTTAATTGGTCTAGTCTCTACATATTTACTATGAGATTGAATAAATCTTTCTGGTGACCCACATAAGATATCAAAATCATCAAAATGAAAATAAGCCATAAAAGGTGCGCGATTAATCTCTCTTAATTTTTTATATCCGGTCCAGCTATCCCCTTCACAAGAAACGATATATTTGTTTGAGATATTTATCTGATAGACATCTCCCTCTTTAATATAAGACAAAATTTTATTAATTATGAGATCGTATGCTTCAAAATTTAATAGAGATTTAATATTTGAATTAATTTTAAATATCTGATTCTTAGGTTTTACACTTTTTAATTTTTTAGTGAGTGTAGTTAAATAATCTTTTGTATCTTTATTGATGAGATGGGATGCAATACAGGCAGTTTTTTCTTGATGATCTACAATCAAGGCCCAGTCGTATATACCAATCATCATTAAAGGCATGCCAACATGATCCTTGTTGCTTTTAATAGACGGCTGACCTAATTCATATGAAAAGTAACCCAAAGCACCGCCTGTGAATGGCAAGGATGTTTCTTGAATATCAAAATTTGCAAGTATTCCCTCTAAAACATTGAAAGGGTCTTCTTTTGTAATTTTTTTTAGATTATTTTCTTCAATGCTAACAGTGGATTCATCTGCAATTATCTTAATAAATGGATGACTTACTATGATGTCGTATCTCGATTTATCAGAAATGTTTTCGTCTAAATTATCTTGAATTCCACTATCTAGATAACAAGACCATGGATCGTGAGCAATAGTCTCAAAATAAATAGAGCTATCCGAAACATAGGGTAAGGAGATGAGGTGTGTATTATTCAACGGCTGTTGATATCTATACTTTATAAGTTTAAATTATATGCTGATTAAATAATTAAGGGCGCCATAAGCGCCCTTAATTATTAAGCAAAATATCATTACTATTTATTCTTTCGATGACCAAAAAGCAACCATAAAGTTAAAACTATTGTGAAAATTAACATGCCAGCAAACAAAGCGTAATGTTCATAAGCGCATTGATTAGCCTGATACTCACATTTACATTCTTTAGGGTGCTCAATGCAAAACTGTTTATATTCGTCTGCATTCATCATTGCAACAGCATTTTCGAGTTCCAACTTCGTCATCTAGTTAAGCCTTACTCAAGATTTGCATGAATAGCACGCATACCCTCTTCTGTTAATCCTTTAGCGTGAATCAATTCCGAAATCACGGCTTCTAAATAGATTAATGTGGATAATTCAAATGTAGTGCCCATAGGCATACCTTTAGTAAGGCCAAAAGAATCATCATTACCAATTTGAATAGTTAAATCAGCCATATCAGACATAGGTGATTTATTTTTCATGGAAATCACAACAATCTTTGCACCTTTTGATTTAGCTGTTTCAAGAAGTGGAAGGAGTGTTTTTGTACCACCTGAACCTGAAATCACTACAAATAGATCTCCAGCTTTAATAGCTGGGGTCACGATTTCACCTACCATATTAACTTGATAACCACTATGCACGAGACGCATTGCAAAAAAGCGTGAAACAAGTCCTGATCGTCCAGCACCGCCAACAAAAATTCGGCCTGCTTCATCTACAAGCTTAAGAAGCTTCGCTGCATTAGTTTGTTCAGTCACTGCTAAAACGCTTGAAATTTTATCTAATAGTAATTTTTGATGCATATTGAACCCTTTTGTTTAAAAATAAAAAAACTATAAAAAAAATCCCGACTCATTACTAAGTCGGGATTTGATTCAGTTCATTAATAATTGTTTCTTAACAATTATCCATGAGCAATTTTTGTGATTTCTGCAGCAGCAGCAGCTGGATCAGCAGCGCCGTAGATTGCAGCACCAGCAACAATAATTGCAGCACCAGCATCTTTAACTTGCTTTGTAGTAGCAGCTTTAACACCACCAGCTACTGAAATCTTAGCACCTGTTTTAAGTGCAGCAATTGCAGCTAAGTCAGCAAATGGTGTGTGACCAGCAGCTTGAGCGTCAAGACCAGTGTGAACACCAATGATATGAGCGCCAGCAGCAACAGCTTCTTTAGCTAAAGCTTCTTTGTTTGGAACGTTGATCATGTCAACTTGAACTTCTTTACCGTATTTCTTAGCTGCAGCAATTACACCTTTGATTGTCGCAATGCCAGAAGCACCAAGAACTGTACAAATGTCAGCACCAGCCTTGTAGAAAGGCTCAGCTTCATATTCACCAGCATCCATAGTCTTTAAATCAACAAGGATTTGGTTCTTTGGGAATTTAGCGCGAAGTGTTTCAAGAAGTTTGATACCGTTATGCTTGATGCATGGTGTACCAATTTCAAGAATGTCCACGTGTGGAGCAACTTTAGTTGCTAATGCAACTGTTGCGTCAAAATCTAATGAATCTAATGCCATTTGTGTTAAAGCCATGGTTTTTTTCTCCGTATTTATTACAAGTTTTCTAAAATAGTTCGTTGCTAAAAGGAAGTTTGAACTTCATGAAGCAGAACATCGATCATATAGGGCTAACCGTCTTGTGTCAATGATTAGCCCTACTGAGTTTATAGCTATTTCGTGTCATATTTATGACACGAAATAATTTATAGCTTCTCGTTGAGTGCTGTTTCGAGTTTGTTTTGATCCACTACGAAACCACGAATACCCTCTGCAAGTTTTTCAGTTGCCATCGCGTCTTCATTCAATGAGAAACGGAATTCATCTTCTGTCATTTTAGCAGGGGCTGCTTTTGTAGCTCCGCCATCTTTAAGAACACGAGGTAAGTCACCTTGTGTTGCTTCAAGCTCTTGAAGAAGATTTGGAGCGATCGTTAGACGATCACAACCTGCTAGAGCTGTAATTTCGCCAATATTTCTAAATGAAGCACCCATCACGACAGTTTTGTATCCATGTTCTTTGTAGTATGCGTAAATTTTTCGAACAGATATTACGCCTGGATCTTCTTCTGATGAGTAGGTATTCCCTGTTTTAGCCTTATACCAATCAAGGATACGACCTACAAATGGTGAAATAAGAAATACACCTGCTTCAGCACAAGCACGCGCTTGGCCAAAACCAAAAAGAAGCGTTAAGTTACAGTTAATACCTTCTTTTTCTAAAATTTCACCTGCTTTGATGCCTTCCCATGTTGAAGCTAATTTAATAAGCACGCGGTCTTTCTTAACACCAGCTTCTTCATAAAGACCAATTAATTTACGTCCTTTTTTAACCATTGCATCGATATTGAAAGATAGACGCGCATCTACCTCAGTAGAAATACGGCCAGGAATATGTTTAAGAATTTCAAGGCCCACGAGAACTGCTAACTTATCAGCTGCATCTTCAATTTGTTGAGCTTTGTTGCTGCTTTTTGATTTTGCATAAGCAATAGCTTCTTTAATCATAGGCTCACATTGAGGTAACGTACTAGCCTTTAAGAGTAAAGATGGATTTGTTGTTGCATCATAAGGTTTTACTGTTTTAATTGCTTCTACGTCACCTGTATCCGCAACGATTGTTGTCATGCTTTTTAACTGTTCTAATAATGTTGCCATTGCTTAAAATCTCCAAAAAATAATGTTTTTGAAATCCGATGTGAAATTATATATGAATTGGCAGTCAATCTAGCAGATTCATCAGATGTTTTAAGCGTCGATATGTAGATTTTTAAGCTTATTTAATCACAAGACTATTCAAATAATGAATAAAATTATAAATTATCTATATTTAACGTATTTTAGGTGATTTTAAATATATTTTAACTACAATTAGGATCATTTTATTTGATCTAACTTCCATTTAATGTCACTTAAGCAAATCTCGCCATCCCTCATCAATTTCACTAATACATAAGACTCAGGATTCAGATGACAATAAGATGTTAATTTGGCAAAATGACGTCTTTTTATGGCATCTCACATTTAAAGATTTTTAGTTAACCATCTTTCTCGTGAAAACCAATTAAACTTAAAAGCAGCATTACTAACGATTGAATTCTTAAGTTCTTCAAGTTATTAACCTAAGGGCCTATATGTCAGCACATGTTATTCCATTAGAAAATCTTCGCAATACAGATGTCGGCTCTGTGGGAGGAAAGAATGCGTCATTAGGTGAAATGATTTCTCAACTCAAAGCAAAGGGCGTCAGAGTCCCTACTGGCTTTGCAACCACAGCATTGGCATTCAGAGAATTTTTAGCTCACAATAAACTCGACGATAAAATTGCTGATGAACTAAGAACTTTAAATACAGATGATACGGATGCCCTCGCTGTAAGTGGTAAAAAAATTAGACAATGGATTATTGATACGCCCTTCCCCTCTTCCTTAGAAAAAGCTATTGAAGAAAATTACACTCGACTCACAAAGAACTCTGCCGAAGGCACTACTTTTGCGGTGAGATCTTCTGCTACAGCAGAAGACTTACCTGATGCTTCTTTCGCAGGTCAACAAGAAAGTTTTCTAAACATTCATGGCGTCGAAAATATTAAACATGCCATCAAAGAAGTATTTGCATCGCTTTATAACGACCGCGCCATTTCTTATCGCGTCCACAAAGGTTTTGTTCATGCTGATGTTGCTATTTCAGCAGGCGTCCAACAAATGGTAAGAAGTGACATCGGCTGCTCTGGTGTTATGTTTACGATTGACACTGAATCAGGATTTAAAGATGTGGTATTTATCACCGCTTCTTATGGTCTAGGTGAAACAGTAGTTCAAGGCGCCGTTAACCCAGATGAGTTTTACGTTTTCAAACCCCTTCTAAAAGAAGGAAAGCCTGCGATTGTCAGAAGATCTATTGGATCCAAAAAAATTAAAATGGTGTTTAGTGATGCTACACAAGCTGGGAAAAGTACGCATACCATTGATGTAGATCCTAAAGAAAGTGATTCATTTAGCTTAAATGATGAGGATATTCTTGAGCTTGCTCAATATGCTGTGACCATTGAATCACACTACGGATGTCCTATGGATATTGAATGGGGCAAAAATGGATTAGACGGAAAAATTTATATTCTTCAAGCAAGACCTGAGACTGTTAAATCCCAATCAAAAAATGCAGTTGAAGTTTTTAAATTAAAAGGAAATGGCAAAGCGATTGTCGCCGGTCGAGCAGTGACACAAAAAATTGGCGTCGGTCCAGTTCGTGTTGTAAAAGATCCTTCAGAAATGCATGCAGTTCAGCCTGGGGATGTATTGGTTGCAGATATGACTGATCCTAATTGGGAGCCTGTGATGAAACGGGCATCAGCACTTGTTACGAACCGTGGTGGTCGAACATGTCATGCTGCCATCATTGCACGAGAACTTGGTATTCCAGCGATTGTAGGTAGCGTCAACGCCACTGAACTTTTACAAGATGGGGACATGGTTACTGTTTGTTGTTCAGAGGGTGAAACTGGACTTGTCTTCCAAGGCGCACTTGAATATGACGTGAATACAGAAAAAGAAACCGCCCTTCCAATACCGCCAGTTAAAATCATGATGAATGTAGGTAATCCTGATATGGCATTTACGTTTGCACAAACTCCAAATGATGGCGTGGGCTTGGCGCGTTTAGAGTTTGTCATCAACAATATGATTGGCATTCATCCGAAAGCGATATTAAATTATTCTGCGATGCCACAAGATATTCAAAAACAAATTACACACCGTGCACGCGGTTATCTGAACCCAAAACAATTCTATATTGATAAAGTAGCTGAAGGTGTTGCAACCATTGCGGCAGCATTTTTCCCAAAACCAGTTATTGTAAGAACTTCTGATTTTAAATCTAATGAATATAAAAAGTTAGTTGGTGGAGACATTTACGAACCTGATGAAGAAAATCCAATGATTGGCTTCAGAGGTGCGGCACGTTATATGTCAGAAGACTTTAAAGAATGTTTTGTCATGGAATGCCAAGCCATGAAAAAAGTAAGAGAAACTTTTGGTTTAACAAATGTAGAAATTATGATTCCATTTGTTAGAACCCTAGACGAAGCAAAAGAAGTGACTGCCATTATGGCGGCTAACGGTCTCAAACGAGGTGATCATGGACTACGCTTAATTATGATGTGTGAAGTGCCATCAAATGCAATCTTAGCTGAATCATTTCTTGAATACTTTGATGGATTTTCGATTGGATCAAATGATTTAACACAACTTACACTGGGTACTGATCGTGACTCAGGTATTTTGGCAGATGGTTTTGATGAAAGAAATGATGCTGTGAAAGCACTTATTCAAATGGCTATTACTGCAGCCAAGAAAACAAAAAAATATATTGGCATTTGTGGACAAGGTCCATCAGATCATCCTGACTTTGCTGAATGGTTAGTAAAAGAAGGTATTTCATCAATGTCACTCAATCCTGATACTGTGATCAGCACATGGAAGCGTATTAGCCAAAAATAATGGCACAACAAAAAAGAACAGCGTTCTTTATTTCTGATGGAACAGGCATTACTGCTGGAGCATTAGGTCAACTTCTCGCTCACTTTCCAGATACGCAATTTACACAAATTAGAATTCCATTTACTGATTCTGACGCAAAAGTGGATGATGCGCAAAAACGTATTGTCAACGCAAAAATGGAAAATGGTGTAAGACCGATTGTGATTATGTCCATCGGCAACCCCAAACTTCGTGCCGAGCTTAAAGAGGTTGATGCCTACTATATTGATCTTTTTGATTCATTCATTGATCCTTTAGGCGTCGAATTAAAAGAAGAGCCTCTCACGCGGCCTGGTGTTGCGCATAGCATGTCTGGCACTAATTATTCAGACAGAATGGAAGCAATTAATTTTGCTTTAGGTCACGATGACGGTATGACACATAATGGTTTAAATCAAGCCAATGTGATTTTAGTAGGCGTATCTAGATCAGGTAAAACGCCTACAAGCATTTATCTTGCAATGCAATTTGGTATTAAAGCAGCAAACTATCCTTTAACACCTGAAGATTTTGAAAGAAAAGCGTTACCGCCTATCTTAGAAGGTTATATCGATAAAATTTTCGGATTAACAATTCAAGCAGATCGTCTAAGCAGTCTTCGAAGTGAAAGAAGACCAAATAGTACATATGCATCAATTGAGAACTGCAGAAAAGAAATTACGGATTGTGAAAACCTTATGAAAAGAGCCGGCATTCCGTGGGCTGATTCAACCACACGCTCAGTCGAAGAGCTCTCAGCCATTATCTTACAAAAAATTCGTCAACCTAATACATAAAATGTACTATTTTAATTCTGCTTTAATTTTATCTAGAATTTCTGGTGAATCAGGTGTGACGTCACTTGTAAACGCATATACTTTTTTACCTTGAGGCAAAATTAAGTACTTGTGAAAATTCCATTTTGGCATTTCGCCTGTCGTTTTAATAAGCTCCTGATAAAAAGGATTTGCATTTTTACCTGTCACATTTGATTTAGATGTCATGGGAAATTCAACCGCATAGGTTAACTTACAAAAATCTCTCACTTCTTTATCAGTACTCAATTCTTGATTAAAGTCATTAGATGGAAACCCTATAACTAATAATCCTTTATCATGATACTTTTTATAAAGGGCCTCTAACGCATTAAATTGAGGTGTAAATCCACATTTACTTGCTGTATTCACAACCAATATTGGCTTTGACTGATAATCACATAAATTTATTTTTTCACCTTGAAGCGTATTAAATTGATGATCATATAAGGGAAGACATGCAGCGTGAGTCATAGTAGGTATTATCCAAAAAAGTATAAATAATTTTATGTTTTTTTTCATGAACCAATTATCCTAATGTTAAGTCTATGAGACTAATGATTTGTAAATAAATTCAAAAAATGAAAAAAATTAAACTATTTGTTTTCATTGTCGCGGTTTTTAATTTATTCTTTATGAAAACTGTCTTTGCAAACTCAACATATAACTATCTAATATTTGTAAACAACAATTTTGATAGACATCCTATTTATCTTAAATCATACTCCACAGGCTATTGGGTTCAACAAGCATCCATTCTAAAAAATTCAAGCAAATCAATTTTTGCGTCAAGTGCAAATTGCGAAAAAAATCATTACGGCAAGCTTATTCTATCTCTAGAACCACATCTTTTTTATAACCCACTCATGAAAACCTTATATGGAAAGATTTCAACAAAAGTATATGGGGTAAATGGTAAAATTTTAATAGCAATAAGTACTGAAGACGAGATGCAAGGGTCTTTATCTATACTTCATGAAAAATTAATTGATCAGCTTTATAAAAAAATTCTCGTAAAAACTCAAAATCAAATTGAAGCTAGTGAATTAATTAATCTTTATTTGAAACAATCCAAAGACTCGATCGAAGGTACGTTTTGCTCAATACTTAATTAATTTATTTAAGTTGCTCAAGAATTGCAGGATTCTCTAATGTTGAAATATCTGCGGTGATCGTCTCACCCTTAGCTAGAGAACGCAAAAGTCGACGCATAATTTTCCCTGATCTTGTTTTTGGAAGATTGTCTCCAAACCGGATATCGTCTGGCTTGGCAATAGGGCCAATTTCTTTTCCAACCCAATCCCGAAGTTTATTAACCATCTCTTTGGCATCCTCTCCTTCAGGTCTTTTTCCTTTTAAAACAACATAAGCAACAATTGCTTCGCCTTTTATCTCATGTGGCTTTCCTACAACAGCAGCTTCTGCGACAAATGGATTAGCGACGAGAGCGGATTCAATTTCCATGGTGCCCATACGATGTCCTGAAACATTCAAGACATCGTCTATACGACCCATAATCGTAAAATAGCCAGTTTGCTTGTCTCTTATTGCTCCATCTCCAGCTAAGTATAATTTTCCACCAAGATCCTCAGGAAAATATGATTGTTTAAATCGTTGGGGATCATTCCAAATATTTCTTATCATAGATGGCCAAGGTTTTTTAATAACTAATAGTCCCCCTGTGCCCCACTCCACCTCATGTCCTGTTTCATCAACTACAGTGATTTGCATTCCAGGAAAAGGAAGTGTACAGGAACCTGGTATAAGGGGTGTAACCCCGGGTAACGGAGTTATTACATGCCCACCAGTTTCTGTCTGCCAAAAAGTATCAGCTATTGGACAGCGACTTCCACCAACTTCTTTGTAAAACCACATCCAGGTTTCAGGATTAATTGGTTCGCCAACTGAGCCGAGTATACGTAAAGAAGTTAAATTATGTTCTTTTGGAAGATGAGGGCCTAGTTTAATAAGAGACCTTATAGCTGTTGGTGCTGTGTAAAAAATACTAACCTTGTACTTTTCGATAATTTTCCAAAATCTAGAAGCATCTGGAAATGTAGGTATACCCTCAAATATAACCTGAGTAGCGCCCATAGCAAGAGGACCATAGGTTACATAAGTATGTCCCGTTATCCAACCAACGTCGGCTGTGCACCAAAATACATCGGAATCTTTAATATCAAATGTCCAACGCATTGTGTTCATAGCGTGCAATAAATAACCAGCTGATGAATGTTGTACGCCTTTTGGTTTGCCTGTTGAGCCTGATGTATAAAGTAAAAAAAGAGGATGTTCTGAATTTATCCAAACTGGATCACAAACATCTGATTGATTCTTAATAAGGTCATGCCACCAGACTTCGCGTGAAGGATTCCAAGTGACATCTTCATTGGTTCTTTTAAAGACGATAACTTTTTCTATTGAATTAGATAATTTATCTTTGAGCGCTTCATCAACTGCCGATTTAAGGGGTATCTTTTTTCCACCTCTAAACTGTCCATCTGAAGTAATGACAACACGGGCGGAAGCATCATGAATTCGCTCAATAAGACTTTTCGCAGAAAAACCGCCAAAAACTACAGAATGAATTAATCCCAAACGAGCACAAGCTTGCATTGCAATTACAGCTTCTATTCCCATGGGCATATAAATAATTACACGATCACCAACTCTCAATCCCAAGGTTTTTAAGCCATTAGCTAGCTTACAAACTTGATGGTGAAGTTCTTTATAACTTACGCTTCTTGACGTCCCATCATCTGCTTCAAATAGGATTGCAGTTTTGTCGCCCTTCTTTTCTAGATGCCTATCGAGACAATTAAATGAAACATTTAATTCGCCGTCAGAAAACCATTTGTAAAATGGCGCATCTTCTTCATGAAGTATTTGTGTAAAAGATTTATGCCAGGTTATTAACTCATTTGCTAATTCAGCCCAATAGCCCTCATAATCATTATTTGCTCGCTCACATAATTTGTTATAACCATCAATACCTTGAACTGCTGCATGCTTTACTAAGTTATCACTTGGATAAAAAAAAGTTGTTAAATGATCTTTCATAAAAGCTCCTTTAAAGGAATTGATTTATTTTTCCAGTATTTGGGAGCGTCTCTATGAATAGATTCTCCTCTAGCATCAATTGAAACCATAACAGGCATATTTTCTATTTCGAATTCATAAATTGCTTCCATACCTAATTCTGGAAATGCAATAATTTTTGATGAAGTTATAGCTTTAGAAACAAGGTAAGCGGCCCCTCCTACCGCACTTAAATAGACTGAATTATGGTTTTTAATTACATGAATAGCCTCGTCCCCTCTTTCAGCTTTGCCAATACTTGCCATCATTCCTAAGGAATACATCATTGGTAAAAAATGATCCATACGATTTGCAGTCGTTGGGCCAGCTGGCCCAGTTACTTCGTTTGCAACGGCATCAACAGGACCCACATAATAAATAAATCTATCTTTGAAATCGACTGGAAGTTTTTCTTTAGAAGCTAAAAGAGTTGCTATTTTTTTGTGGGCAGCATCTCTTGCTGTAAGCACTTTTCCAGAAAGCAATAATAAATCACCAACTTTCCAATCTTTTAAATCTTCTCGTGTAATTTTTTGAAGATGAATATGTTTAATATTTGTTTTGGGTGACCAAGACTCTTCTGGCCATATATTTAAATCTGGGGGTATTAGGTTAGCTTCACCTTGACCATCCAATTCAAAATGGACATGTCTTGAAGCAGCACAATTAGGGATTATCGCAACAGGTAATGATGCAGCGTGTGTGGGGTAATCTAATATTTTGACATCGAGAACAGTTGTTAATCCGCCATATCCTTGAGCACCAATTCCAAGAGCATTAATTTTATCGTAAAGTTCAATACGCAATTCTTCGATGCGTGAAATAGGTCCTCGCTTAATTAAATCTTGAATATCTATCGGCTGCATTAAAGCTTCTTTAGCTAGCAGCATTGCTTTTTCAGCAGAACCGCCAATTCCAACTCCTAAAACACCAGGCGGACACCAACCCGCCCCCATTTGAGGTATTTTTTCAAGAACCCAATCAACAATACTCTCGGATGGATTTAATATTACAAACTGCGCTTTATTTTCGGAACCACCTCCTTTGGCAGCAATCGAAACGCTCACTTTATTTCCTTGTACAAGTTTGACATGAGTTATTGCTGGTGTATTGTCTGTCGTATTAATTCTCTTACCAGCTGGATCTCTTACCATTGAGGCGCGAAGTGGGTTGTCTTCACTGAGATAAGCTTGAGACACACCTTGATTAACCATTTCTTCAATCGATTGATTGGAATCCCATGTGACCTCTATACCTACTTCAATAAAAGCTACGACCATACCTGTGTCTTGACACATCGGACGATGGCCTAATGCACTCATTTTTGAATTTGTAAGGATTTGAAGCATTGCATCTTTTGCAGGGATGGATTTTTCATTTTGGTAAGCTAAGGTCATTGCCTTGATAAAATCTGGCGAATGATAGTAAGAAATATATTGCAAAGCACTTGAAATGCTTTGAATAAAATCTCGAGATCGAATTTGAACCATTTTTTTTACGTTAGCTAAACTTCTGTAATCTCTATGACTTTTTTAGGTATGTAATCAGGCATAAGATTAAAATTTAAGTAGCGATAAATTGATTGCGTATCCTTTAATTTTTTACTCATGATCTCAAGGTATTCTGAAAGTGATGGAATTTTTCCAAGAGCAGCGCAAATTGCAGAAAGCTCTGCTGAACCTAGATAAACTTGCGCATCCTTACCCATACGGTTATCAAAATTGCGTGTACTCGTTGAAAAAACATGTGCTTCATTTTCAACTCGAGCTTGATTGCCCATGCAAAGTGAGCAGCCAGGAATTTCTGTTCTAGCTCCTAATCGACTAAAAACGTTATACACCCCTTCTTTTTTAAGTTCAGTTTCATCCATTCGTGTCGGGGGAACAATCCACAAACGCGTTGGTAATTTTTCAGTATCTTCTAATACTTTTGCCGCTGCTCGGTAATGGCCTATATTTGTCATACAACTTCCAATAAAGACTTCATCAATTTTATTACCGGAAATTTCAGATAGTTTTTTAATATTGTCGGGATCGTTCGGACATGCAATCAGTGGTTCTTTAATTTCATTTAGATCAATCTCAATGACACTTGCATATTCAGCATTTTTGTCAGCCTCAAGAAGGATTGGATTTTCTAGCCATGCTTCCATACCTTTCATTCGACGGAATAAAGTTCGTTTGTCCTCATAACCTTGTTCAATAAGATTTTGAATAAGCGCAATATTTGATTTGATATATTCAATGATTGGCTCTTTATTAAGCTTAACCGTACAACCATTTGCAGACCTTTCGGCAGATGCATCTGCAAATTCAAAAGCTTGCTCAACTTTCAAATCCGGCAAACCTTCAATTTCAAGAATACGGCCATTAAAAACATTTATCTTGCCTTGTTTTGCAACTGTAAGTTCTCCTCGCTGCATTGCAACGTAGGGAATTGCATTCACAAGATCACGCAATGTAATTCCTGGCTGAATTTTACCTTTGAAACGAACAAGAACAGATTCAGGCATATCTATAGGCATAGCTCCCATAGCTGCAGCAAATGCAACTAATCCTGAGCCAGCAGGAAAAGATATTCCAATTGGAAAGCGTGTATGTGAATCACCACCTGTTCCAATAGTATCTGGAAGCAACAATCGGTTTAACCAAGAATGAATAATTCCATCGCCTGGTTTTAAAGTCACTCCTCCTCGACTTGACATGAAACTAGGTAGTTCATGTTGTAATTTAAGATCAACCGGTTTTGGATATGCTGCTGTATGACAGAAGCTTTGCATTACAAGATCAGCATTAAAGCCAAGGCAAGCTAATTCCTTTAATTCATCGCGTGTCATAGCTCCCGTTGTGTCTTGTGATCCTACAGTGGTGACCTTTGGCTCACAATAAGTGCCAGGTCTAATACCAGAACCCTCAGGAAGACCGCATGCACGACCTACCATTTTTTGTGCAAGTGTAAATCCCTTTTTAGTATCCTGAGGAGTTTTATTTTGAATAAATAAATCTGTAGGTGGTAATTTTAAGTATTCGCGCGCTTTAGTTGTAAGCCCTCGCCCAATAATTAATGGAATACGTCCACCCGCTCTCCATTCATCAGAAAGTGTTTTTGGTGTTAAAGTGAAAGAAGCAATTTGATTTTTTTCTTTATCTAAAATAACCCCTTCATAGGGTCTAATAAAAATTTCATCTCCCATTTTCATTTTGCTGACATCACACTCAATAGGGAGAGCTCCCGAATCTTCAGCGGTATTAAAAAAAATTGGTGCAATCTTGTTTCCTAAAATGATGCCACCTGTTTTTTTATTTGGTATAAAAGGAATATCAAAACCTGTATGCCATTGGACTGAATTAATTGCTGATTTTCGAGAAGATCCTGTTCCTACAACATCTCCTACGTATGCAATTGGAAGGCCTTTAGTTTTTAAATCATCAATTTTAGTTAAAGCACTGGGCATTTTATTTATTAACATTGCTTTTGCATGGAGAGGTATATCCGGCCTTGACCACGCTTCTTGTGCGGGAGATAAATCATCTGTATTTGTTTCACCATCAACTTTAAATACGATGCTATGTATCTCTTGCGGGAGGCCGCTCCGACTTAAAAACCATTCTCCTTTAGCCCACGCTTCCATAAGTTTAAGAGCAGATTTATTGCCCTGATTACATTTTTCAATCACATCATGAAATGCATCAAAAATTAAAGTGCTTCTGGATAAAACTTCTGCTGCCTTCTCTGCCATTGGTGAATCGAGAAGTCCAATTAAAGATTGAACGTTATAACCTCCAACCATGGTACCTAGAATTTCGATAGCATCATTTTTAGAAATAATGTTTGAAACCTCTTCATTTTTAGCGATCGCTGTGAGATAAGCTGCCTTAATATATGCAGATTGATCGACACCTGATGGCACACGCTCTTTAAACAGAGTCATTAACTGTTGAGAGGATTCAGGTTTTGCTTTTTTAAGCAATGCAACAAGCTCTGCAGTTTGCTCTGCATTTAATGGCAAAGGGGGAAGCGATTCTTTTTGTCTTTCAAAGACATGCTTTTGATATTGTTCGTTCATTTATGACTTTCTGATTTTGCGTATGCGATGGAGTTATTAATGTTTTTTCTCAATATTTTACCATTTTTGGTTCTAGGGAATTCTTTGGTTAAGTAGATCGTTTTAGGTGCTTTGTATGCTGCTAAATGTTTTTTTCCAAAGTCAATGAGCTCATTTGGATTGATTGACGCATTAGCATGTGGAATGATATAACCCACAACTAAGATTTTATCTTTTTCAATTTCCTCACCAATTGCTGCACAATCTGCAACCTCAGGATGTGACTTGTATACTCGCTCTATTTCATAAGGAGACACACGATATCCAAAACTTTTAATAATGTCATCTTTGCGGCCTAAGAACCATATATAACCTTGTTCATCGTAACGTGCATAATCACCAGTAAAAAACCATCCATCATGAACATATTTTTTTGTCTCTTCATTCAAATTCCAGTAACGCAAAAAAAGTCCGGGATCATTTATTGGGACACAAATCATCCCCTCTTCTCCGGGTTTCACAGGATTTAATGTATCAATATCAAGAAGTTGAATTGCATGGCCTGGTTGGGGAAAGCCAGCAGAACCAGGTTTAATTGGTGCATGCTTATTTTGACTTAGATAATATGAAAATTCAGACATTCCTACAGCTTCGTAAATATTAAGCCCAAAACGTTCATTCCAAAATGTAAAAACTTCATCAGACAAATGCTCACCTGCACTCATGCAGTAACGTAACGAGGGAACATCTTTTTTTGTTGCTGTAGTTTTCTGTATTAGTTGTCGATAAATTGTAGGTACGCCGATAAAAATTGTTGCGTCATGTTTTTTAATCAATCGTATCCATGTATCCGCATCATTTTTACCCTCATAAACAATAACAGTTTTACCTAAATACAAAGGATCCATTAATCCAGACCCTAGTACGTAAGTCCAATTAAATTTTCCTGAATGTAAAATTCGATCATTACCTGATTCATGAAAATCAAACCAATATTGAGATGCTGGTCCTCGACCTATAAGTGCTCGATGTGCATGAAGAACCCCTTTAGGATAGCCTGTTGTTCCAGAGGTATAGACTAAGTATGCTGGATCTTCAGCTTTAGTTTGGCAAAAGGAATTAATTGTAGAGATCTTCTCTAACTCGGAGTGCAAATCTAATAATGTAAATTGTGGATGAGTCTGAAAATCACCTTTTCCACTCAATAAAATAAATCTTAAATTTATGCAGTCACTTTTTTCTAATTCAGGCTGAATAAATGACCATGCTTTTTTGTCTACTACGAGTGCTTTTGCTCCTGAATCTTTAATAATATAAGCTAATTCTTCAGGAGCAAGTAACGTTGAAGTCGGCACGGAGATTGCACCACATTTCATTGCCCCTAAAAATGCAATAGGATAATCGAGGGAATTAGGAAGACGAATAAGGATACGATCTTGGGTTTGAATTCCTAAATTTAATAATAATTGTCCAAATTGATTTGATTGAATATTCAATTCTTTATAGGTAATGTCTGAGTTTCCCAAAGTATCATCTTCGACAATCATTGCTTTTTTGTTTTCATTTTCTGTACCAATATGAAAAGCTGTGCATGCTTGCCCTATATTAAAGTATTCAGGAATATTCCATTGCCAGGTTTGAGGTATGTGCTTCATAAAGCTACTCCATATGGCCAATTTTGAAGAACAACTTGAATGGGAAGTAATTCAAGTACTTCAAGAGCAAATTTCATATCCTCTTCCTTAAGAGCTCGCAGCGCATGTGCTCGTAATAAAGTTTGTAAAGCTTTTCCAAACATTGGGGGGTCAAGCATTTCGCCCTCAAATTTTATTGCTCCACCTAGTAGCGCATCTGCCTCAATTGCAGCTTTGAGAATTCTTACTTTTTGATTCACTTCTGTTGGCGAAGGCGTATAAGCTGTTTTACAGAGATGAATATGGCCTGGGTGTATCACTTGTTTCCCTGTGAGCCCCATGCCCGACTCTTGACATGCATGTTTATAAACAATACGTGACTCATTATCACCGTGAAGGTCAAGCCAACGTCTCACATCGTTTGGCTCAACATATTTATCGGGCATAATATTTGAACCAATTAATGTTTCAACGCCACCAATTACACCTTTACCGTAAATGCGAGCTTCAAACATTAATTCATTCATAAAGAACTTTAACTCTTCAATCCAATTCTCTGGCGTGATATGAATGCCCATTGCTTTGGAAAAATCATGAATACCAAATACCACATGTTTCACTGTGCTGTATTGCATTAGATCAGGAGCAATTTTAAGTGATTTTGGATGTTCGATAATGGGCTGAATTGTGATATGGGAATTTATTTCATGAAGTACGCCTGATAAATCTCTAATTTCAGCTGCACCAAAAGCTTCTCCTGCTTTTGCAAGCATCACGACATCAATACAATCCCCAATATCACGAACTAATTTCATATCCAATTCATATTCATCTGTTCTAAAGGAATTAATTCTTAAAGCAATCGATACATTATGTTTATCTTTTAAAATAGGAAGCTCTGTTCGCAAAAGTTCACGGCTCATTTCTTTTTGACGACAGCCATCTTCCAAATCAAAAATTAATGTATGTGCATTTGTATTATGCGCATGCTTTTTCATTCGTAGAGAAGCTTGCTCAAGTGTTTCATATATACCCAAGCTTGGCGAATATTTAACAGGAGGATAATAAAGTTGAATGCCAGGCCAATAATCACCGAGATCCGAATTATTCGCATTAAATCTTGCATGTGTCGGCGATGCATTCATATCAAGCATTTTTTTTGATGTTTTAATCATTACATTCCTTAACTTCAACTTGATTTCGAATTTTGTTTAATAAACTTTGTAAAGCTTCATTACTTGAGCCAAATAATTTTTCTGCTGATTTTTTTTTAATAATTAATTCTAAAAAGTCATTATCAGCTAAATCTAAACATTGATTTAGCTGATGTAATTCTTCATTCCTTAATTGACGTAAACTTTTTTCAGCAAAGTTCTCCAATAAAATATCTAGCTCAAGCAATCCTCGACGCAGACGCCACTTTGTTTTTCTATAATCTAAATCAGATAAAATTGCATCCATCATTTATTAATCGGCTCAATAGAAATTGTTTTTTTTCTTTGTTTTTTTTCATAAGCTTCTTTCACTTTTAAATCTTTAATACGAGAAATTGCTAATGAAGGATTTAACTTTTTAGGACATACATCGACACAATTCAAAATATGGTGGCAGCTATACAGACGCTCTGGTGTCTCTAAGTTTTCGAGTCGCTCATTAAGTATCTGATCTCGACTGTCAGAAATAAAACGATATGCTTGAAGCAACCCTGCTGGTCCTACAAATTTGTCTGGATTCCACCAAAAAGATGGGCATGAGGTTGTACAGGCGCCACATAAAATACACTCGTAAAGTCCATCAAGTTTAGCTCGATCTTCAGGACTTTGTAACCGTTCTGTTTTAGGAACAGGATCATTATTAACAAGATATGGCTTTACTGAATGAAAGTTATCAAAAAATTGTGTCATATCAACAATTAAATCTCTTATAACCGGCAACCCTGGCATAGGGCGTAATACGACTGGCTCCTTTAAGTCTGAAAGTTTTGTAATGCAGGCTAATCCATTTTTTCCATTTATATTCATCCCATCTGAACCACATACACCTTCTCTGCAAGACTTACGAATGCTTAAAGAGTCATCTAATTCTTTAATACGTATGATTGCATCAAGTAACATTTGATCACTATCTTCCAATTCAATATCGTAATCTTGCATATAGGGTTTTTTATCTGTATCTGGATTAAATCTATAAATAGAAAATTTCATATTTATTACCTTTAATAAACGCGTTGTTTAGGTTCAAATGAATCTACAGTTAAGGGCTTTAAGTTAACAGGTTTAAAGGAAACCTCGTTGTTCTGTCTTAAATAAAGAGTGTGTTTAAGCCAATTAATATCGTCACGCTCTGTAAAATCATCGCGACAATGAGCTCCTCTACTTTCAGTGCGAGCATTTGCGGAATGAATTGTTGCCATAGCAACTTCAACAAGATTATCTAACTCTAAAGCTTCAATTCGTGCGGTATTAAATACTTTTGATTTATCTTTAATAAAACTATTTTCGGATTGTTTTGCAATTAAACATATTTCATCAATACCTTTTTTAAGAAGGCTATTATTTCTAAATACACCACAATGTTTTTGCATTGAATGTCGCATATTTTCGCCAATTTCTTTTACCGTATATCCATCAGTTTGTTTTTCTAAGCGATTAAGTCGACTTAGTGTTTTATCAAAAGCATTTTTAGGCGTTGGCTTCATGTTCTTATTTTGTTTGATATCTCGTGTAATTTTTTCTCCAGCAGCTTTTCCAAACACAACCAAATCAAGTAATGAATTTGATCCTAAACGATTTGCACCATGCACAGAAACACATGCACACTCTCCTACAGCATAAAGTCCTGGAACTACTTCTTGTGTTCCATCTAAAGAGGGTGTTACAACTTGACCATCAATATTAGTTGGGATACCGCCCATCATGTAATGAATTGTCGGTGTTATGGGTATTGGATCTTTAACAGGGTCAACATTTAGAAATGTTTTAGCAATTTCGCGAATGCCAGGTAATTTATTCTCAATAAGGGGCTCGCCTAGATGATCAAGTTTTAAAAAAACTGCATCTTTATTTTTACCCACTCCTCGTCCTTCATTAATTTCCATTGCAACAGCTCTTGAGACAACATCACGACTTGCAAGATCTTTTGATTTAGGTGCATAGCGCTCCATAAAACGTTCACCCAATGAATTAACCAAATAACCACCTTCCCCCCGAGCTCCTTCAGTGATAAGCACTCCTGCATTTAGAACCGCCGTAGGATGAAATTGCCAAAATTCCATATCTTGCAGAGGTATTCCAGCCCTTGCAGACATACCCAAGCCATCACCCGTGTTAATGAATGCATTAGTGCTCGCTTTAAAAATACGGCCTGCTCCACCTGTAGCTAATAGAGTTGCTTTTGATTTTATAAGGTGAACTTCTCCTGTTTCCATCTCTAGCGCTAATATGCCCAAAACTTCACCTTCTTCATTACGCACAAGATCAAGAGCAAACCATTCAATAAAAAACTGTGTTTTAGCCTCAACGTTCTTCTGATAGAGAGTGTGAAGCATTGAATGACCTGTACGATCTGCGACTGCACATGTTCTTGAAATCGATTTTTCTCCAAAATTCTGTGTCATCCCGCCAAATGGACGCTGAAAGATTTTTCCATCATTAAGACGATCAAAAGGCATGCCAAAATGCTCGAGTTCATAAATTGCATTTGCCGCGTTTCTACACATAAATTCAATTGCATCTTGGTCACCAAGATAATCTGATCCTTTGATGGTGTCATACATATGCCATATCCATTGATCATCAGCTACATTTCCTAATGCTGCAGCGATGCCTCCCTGTGCCGCAACGGTGTGTGAACGTGTGGGAAAAACTTTAGAAATTACAGCCACTTTAATTTCAGATTGTGCTAACTGAAGAGCCGCGCGTAGTCCTGCTCCACCAGCGCCAACAATAATGGCATCAAATTCGTGTGTTTGTATATTCGTACTCATCATTGATTAGCTTTAGTAAAAAACCCACAACATAATAAAAATATAAGCAATTGAAGCAAATGCAATAATGTTCAAGAGAAATATTCGTAATTGATAATGTCTGATGTAATCTTTAATAACATTTCGAACCCCAATCCAACCATGAAAGCAAATACAAATCCATGTCACTAAAAGTAATACCTGCATCCAAAAAGGCGTAAAAAAAAATTTCCAGCCCCGAAACGTATGGATGTCAATAAAATATAAGCGAGCTATAAATGTAATTGAAAATATTGCAATGATAAGTCCGGAAATGCGCTGCAAAAACCATAAGCGAAAACCTGGATATTTTTTAGTGAGCAAATCTAGAATCATAAAAGCACTATCACAATCAATGTTGAAACAAAACCCAAGGCTAAGACAACTCTACCTGTATAAATAGCCTTAACAAGGGAGCTTGCAATATGAATATCCATTGCGAGGTGACGAATTCCTGCATAAAAATGATGAAAAAACGGCCACAATAAAACAAAATAAATTATTTTTAATTTAGGTGATGCCAGAATGATCTTAAGATTATCAAAATCATTTTCTGATTTTAAGGTTTGTGAAAGCACGAAAAGAATAATAGGTATCAGTAAAAATAAAACACAACCCGACAAACGATGCATTATTGAAACTAATGCATTTATAGGTAACCTTATAGTTCGAAGATCTAAGTTTTTTGGTCGATCGCGATATGAATGATTGTTCATTTTTTTTAACCTATTTCATTAAAGCTGCTTTTGCAACTTCTGAAGAAACATGTGTCATTAAACGGTTATCGAGTGGCTTGGGAATAATATAATCTTTACCAAAAGCCAAATGCTTCAATCCATAAGCATCAAGCACTTCTTGAGGAACTACTTCTTTTGCTAGACTTGCCAGGGCCTTTGAAGCGGCAATTTTCATCGACTCAGTTATTTCTTTGGCTTTAGCATCAAGTGCACCTCTAAACAAATAGGGAAAACATAAAGCGTTATTAACCTGATTTGGAAAATCTGAACGGCCAGTTGCCATTACCAAATCATGTCGTTCAGCATAGGCTAAATGAGGAAGAATTTCTGGATCTGGATTAGCAAGTGCAAATACAATTGGCTTTGGACACATTTTTCTTAGAAGCGCTGGACTTAATGTATTAGCTGCAGAAACCCCAATAAAGACATCAGCATCTTGCATTGCATCATCTAGTGTTTTCATGGATGAAGGTTCAATTGCAAGATCAATATTAATTTCATGCAGATTAGTTCTATTTTTATCAAGCACTCCTTGACGATCAACCATTACAATGTTTTTGGCACCCATAGACTTCAATAATCTAGCGCATGAACATCCTGCTGCGCCTGCACCTAAGAATACAATTTTCACTTCTTCTAATTTTTTATTTTGAATTTCGAGCGCATTAATTAATCCTGCTGCTACAACAACAGCTGTACCATGCTGATCATCATGAAAAACCGGAATATCTAAAAGTCTTTTAAGTTCTTTCTCTATATAAAAACATTCAGGCGCTGCAATATCTTCCAAATTAATACCCCCAAATGTAGGAGCAATATTTACAACTGTTTGAATAAACTCATCAGACGATTTCGCATTAATTTCAATATCAAAAACATCAATACCTGCAAAGCGTTTAAATAAAACGGCTTTGCCCTCCATAACGGGTTTACTTGCTAAAGCTCCCATATTGCCTAACCCTAAAACTGCTGTTCCATTTGTAATTACTGCAATAAGATTTCCTTTATTGGTATATTGATATGCGGTAGAGGGATTTTTATTAATTTCCTTTACAGGCTCAGCAACTCCAGGTGTATAAGCCAGAGATAAATCATGTTGCGTTAAACAAGGTTTTGATGAATCAACACTTAACTTTCCGGGCTTAGGAAGTGAATGGTAATCTAACGCAGCTTTTCTTAGATCCATAAAGTTCTCCTCTATTCAAGCTCATTGCGATAGTGATGATTGTCTGTAATGCATAAACCTAACCGCCATTCCATAGGTTTATCACCATATGTGAATGAGACGCGCTCAATACTTAACAAAGGCTCCTTATCTTTAATATTTAGGGCTCTTGCAATCTTAGCGTCTGCACTCACTGCTTTAAGACGCTCTTCAGCGCGAATCATTCGAATGCCGTATTGAGTTTCATAAAGACTATATAAAGAACCTTGCTTTTCAATAATTTTCTGTCCATTTAGTCCCTTAAAAGGGGATGCTGGTACTACAATATGGTCATAAATTAAAGGACGATTTGAAAATGTTAATAATCGTTTGATTTCATATATTGCGGTTCCAACCTTTAAATCTAAACAATTAGATATTTCTTTATCTGCTTTAGCTCTAGTGAATGATAATAAGGTATTTTTGAGATGTTCTTTTCTGCCATCTTCAGCGGTAAGTCGTAAAAATCGGAGCTGAATCTTTTCTTCTTCATGCGTAGCAACAAAAGTGCCCTTGCCTTGCTTCCTTATTAAAATTCTTTCGTTTGCTAAGGCGTCAATTGCTTTACGAACAGTTCCCTGACTCACTTTAAAACGTGAAGCAAGATCAAATTCACTTGGAATAGCATCACCAGGTCTCCATTCCCCTTGGATAAGACTTTGCGTGATTAAGACCTTAATCTGCTCATATAAGGGCTTGTAGTTAGGAGATGCGTCAAAATTATTTATCATTCATTAAACCTTGCTTATCACTAATTACGAAATTTATATCATAGCCATTTTATAATGTCTATTATTTTATATCTTATATAAGACATAAGATATGTTGACAATTATAAAATAAGCTTTATATAATCCAATTTAGTAAATTACCTTCTAAAGCAAAGGGCTCTCGATGGATCCACATTTCCGTCCAAGAAGATCAATGTTGTACGTTCCAGGATGTAATAGACATTATCTCGAACGAGCAAAAACTCTCCATGCGGATTCAGTCATTCTGGATTTAGGCGATCCTATTCTTGTAGAGTGTAAGGAAGAATCTCGCAGTAATGTAGTTGAGTTTGTTAATCAAGGTGGGTATGGTTCGAGAGAAGTTGTGGTGCGCGTAAATGACCTTAACTCGCCTTGGGGATCCGACGACATTAAAGCGATAGCAAACTCAAAATCTGATGCTATTCTTTTTCCAAATATTGAATCCAAAGAACATGTTGATCATGCTTTGAAAGAGCTTGATCAAGCAGGGGGAAGTCATCTGCCAATCATGGTGATGATTGAAAGTCCAATTGGAGTTTTAAATGCAAAGGAAATTGCAAGTGCTTCAGATCGTATTGCTTGCATTGTAATGGCAACTTCTGACTTAATTTCGCAGCTTCATGCTAGAGTGACGCCAGAGCGCTCAGCAGTGCTTACTTCTCTATCGCTCGTGATCTTAGCAGCGCGTGCATATGGTAAAGCTGTCGTTGATGGAATTGCTAGTGATTTTAAAAATATGCATGCTTTTGAATATGCTTGTCGATTAGGCAGAGACATGGGTTTTGATGGAAAATCTTTGGTTCATCCAGTTCAAATCGCTTACTGTAATGATGCATACACACCGAAAGCTACTGAGGTTGAATATGCTATTGAAATAATTAAAAGCTTAAAAGCTGCAAATGAATCTGGAAAAGGAACTGTGGTTGTTAATGATAGATTAGTCGAACATCATCACGTGAGAGCAGCAGAACGACTTCTTAAATTGCATGAAATGATATTGGAGCTTGAAGCAAAACATGAATAACACTACTCAAAAAATTAATGAAGGTAATTTTTTTGAAGATTTCTCGATTGGACAAGAAATTATTCATGCAACGCCTCGTACAATCACTAATGGAGATAGTTCTCTTTATATAGCATTAACAGGTAATCGTCATCCTATAGCATCAGCTTCAACTGTTGCAGAATCATTAGGTTATATAAACCGCCCTATAGATGATTTATTAGTTTTTCATATTGCTTTTGGTAAAACAGTGCCTGAAATTTCTGTAAATGCTGTAGCCAATTTAGGATATGCGAATGTACGTTTTATCAATCCAATCTATGCTAATGATACTGTTTATACAAAAAGTATCATTATTGGATTAAAAGAAAACTCGAATAAAAAATCTGGCATTGTCTATGTTCATTCAACTGCCTTTAATCAAAAAAATGAAGAGATTTTGAGCTGGATAAGATGGGTGATGGTTCATAAAAAAGACATGAATATCACTCTTCAAAAAAATGTTATACCTGAGCTACCTGAATTAGTCTCTTTAGATAAGCTTCCTATTCCATCTTTTTTCAATGGAAATGCTTTTAATACTCGCTGGACAAAAAGTGAAAATCTTTGGGAACACTATAAAAAAGGTGAGGTAATTTTTCATCCTTCAGGAATGACAATTAGCAATACCGACCATACTCTTGCCACAAAACTTTATCAAAATAACGCACGACTCCATTTTGACGACTTTCTGATGAAAAAAACATCGATGGGTCAACGTCTTGTTTACGGCGGTCATGTGATTTCAATATGTAAAAATTTAAGTTATGACGGTCTTGAAAATTCAATTGCTATATTGGCTATTAATGGAGGTACTCATAGCAATCCAACATTTGGTAACGATACACTTTATGCTGCGACAGAAATTTTAGATAAATGGGAAATACCGCATCGAAGTGATGTTGGTGCATTACGTTTACGTTTAATTGGCTACAAAAATATGGAACTCAGTGAATTTAAAAAAATTATGCCAATTGAAAAACAAAATTATCAAGAACATATTGTGCTTGATTTAGATTACACCATTTTAATGCCCAGAAAAAAAGGATAAGTATGATCACACATCCAAGCGATGCTTTATTCAGCGGAGAAAAATTAATTCCTATTATTCCGGCTTGCGAACATTTTGCAGGGAGCGAAAAATTAATTCTTAAAGCACTTCAACTTCAAGAAACTGTAGGTCAAATTTTCGATATTACATGTGATTGCGAAGATGGCGCTGCTGCAGGTCAAGAGGAAGAGCATGCGAAAATGATTGTAAGAGTTCTTAATAGTGAAGCGAACAAATACAACATGGCTGGCGCACGTATTCACGATTATACACACGTTGCTTGGAAGAGAGATGTAGATATTTTAGTTCAAGGAGTCGGCAGCAAACTAAGCTACATAACGATTCCAAAATCGACAAATGCCAAACAAGTAAAAGAGATGATCGGCTATATTCAGCAAATTGCTCAACTACATCAAATAAATCGTGAGATTCCTATTCATGTATTAATTGAAACACATGGTGCATTAGAGGAAGTTTATGAGATTGCAAAGTTACCGTGGATTCAAGTTTTAGATTTTGGGTTAATGGACTTTGTAAGCGCTCATCAAGGAGCTATTCCTGCTTCCGCAATGCGAAGCCCAAAACAATTTGAACACCATCTTTTAATTCGCGCTAAAAGCCAAGTTGTTGCGGCAGCCCTTGCTCACGGTATTGTTCCTGCACATAACGTGACCCTGGATTTGAAAAACGCAGAAGTTACTTATGCGGATGCTTATAAGGCAAAAAATGAATTTGGATTTTTAAGAATGTGGAGTATTTATCCAACACAAATTGAAGCGATTGTTAATGCGATGAAGCCTAATTTTGATGAAGTACTTGATGCGGCTGCGATTTTAATTGAGGCTCAAAAAGTTAATTGGGGTCCTATTCAATACAAAGGGGAGTTACATGATCGAGCTACATATCGATATTTTTGGACCATATTGCAAAAAGCAAAAGTATCTAATGTTGCAATCCCTGAGGATGCATTAAAAGCATTTTTTAATTAAGGTAAAAATTCAAATGAGTGCCGGCAAAAAATTTAGAAAAGCATTAGCTGAAGAAAAACCTTTGCAAATAGTGGGAACAATTAATGCCTACCATGCCTTATTGGCATCTCATGCAGGATTTAAAGCAATCTATTTATCTGGTGGAGGTGTTGCAGCTGGTTCTTTAGGATTGCCTGATTTAGGCATTAGTACTCTTGATGATGTGCTCATTGATGTTAATCGCATAACTAATATTACCGACACCCCTCTTCTTGTTGATATCGATACAGGTTTTGGAGGCGCCTTTAATATCGCCCGTACTATCAAATCAATGATTAAATCAGGGGCTGCTGCTGTTCACATTGAAGATCAAGTTCAAGCTAAACGATGTGGCCATCGTCCCAATAAAGCGATTGTTTCAAAAGAAGAAATGGTTGATCGTATCAAAGCTGCAGTAGACGCTAAAACTGATGATGCATTTGTAATCATGGCGAGAACAGATGCACTTGCAAGTGAAGGGCTTGAGGCTTCAATTGATCGAGCAAAAGCTTATATCGAGGCTGGTGCTGATATGATTTTTCCAGAAGCTATGACAGATATCACTATGTACCAACGTTTTTCGAAAGAGGTGAATGTGCCTCTCTTAGCGAATATCACAGAATTTGGGCAAACTCCTATGTTTACTCGCGATGAATTAAAAGCACAGTCCGTCGATATGATTCTTTATCCGCTCTCTGCATTCAGAGCAATGAATAAAGCCGCGTTAAATGTATACGAAACCGTTAAAAAAGAAGGCACACAACAAAATGTACTTTCATTAATGCAAACACGTGCAGAGCTATATGACCATCTTGGCTACCATGCTTTTGAAAAAAAACTGGATGATCTTTTTACAAAGTTTTAATCAAAGGAGCTGATCATGAACCCTATCTCTGCTGAACCTAAAAAGAAAAAAGGCGTAGCTCTTGCTGGAGTTGCCGCAGGTGCAACAGCTATTTGTACAGTAGGACATACAGGCAACGATCTTCATTACCGAGGTTACGATATTCTTGATTTGGCTAAATTCGCAACTTTTGAAGAAGTAGCTTACTTATTAATTTATGGTGAATTACCTTCGCAAGTAGCACTTAATACTTATAAAAATACTTTAAAGAAACTTCGTGATATTCCAAATGCCCTAAAAGATATTCTAGAAAAAATTCCTAAGACTGCTCACCCAATGGATGTGATGCGAACAGCCTGTTCTGCATTAGGCACACTTGAACAGGAAAATTTAGATCGAAATATTAAGGGAACACAATTAATAGGTGATCGACTTATTTCATGTTTTCCCGGCATTTTGATTTATTGGTATCACTTTACACATTCCGGTAAACGTATATCACTAGAAACCAACCAAGATTCGATCGCAGGGCACTTTCTTGAATTACTTCATGGTAAGCCCCCCACTCCTCTTCAAATCCAAGCAATGAATTGTTCGCTAGTTCTTTATGCCGAGCATGAATTTAATGCATCGACATTTACAGCTAGAGTTATCGCTGGAACATTGTCTGATACTTATTCTTGCATTACAGGAGCAATAGGAGCATTAAGAGGTCCTAAACATGGCGGCGCTAATGAGGCCGCAATGGAAATTATTAGCCGTTACAAAAATGCAGATGATGCTGAATTAGATATTATGAAGCGCATCGCCAACAAAGAAATAATTATCGGATTCGGTCACCCAGTGTACACAATTGCAGATCCTCGAAACGACTCTATTAAGTTAGTAAGCAAAGCCTTATCTGAAGATGCAGGAGATATGAAACTCTTCGATATTTCATCACGATTGGAAGCAGTGATGTGGCGAGAGAAAAAAATGTTTCCTAATCTAGATTGGTATAGCGCATCAAGTTATCACTTAATGGGGATTCCCACAGAAATGTTCACGCCAATTTTTGTGATTTCGAGAACAACAGGTTGGATTGCACATGTCATAGAACAACGTATTGATAATAGAATTATTCGTCCAAACGCTGAATATACAGGTCCTGAAAACCGACAATTTAAACCTATTAATGAAAGATAAATATGTCAGTTCATATTTCAAATAATCGCCCTCTTCCTGATCAAGTTATTGTTGATATTGCAACCTATGTGGATGAATTTGATATTTCTTCAAAAGAAGCTATTGAAACAGCAAGATATTGTTTAATGGATACGTTAGGTTGTGGTTTTGAAGCCCTTCAATACCCCGCTTGCACAAAATTACTTGGTCCTATTATCAAAGGAACCTCTGTCCCTGATGGGGTTAAAATTCCGGGTACAAATTATCAACTTGATCCAATATTGGCTGCATTTAATATTGGTGCAATGATACGCTGGCTTGATTTTAATGATACATGGCTTGCAGCTGAATGGGGTCATCCATCTGATAACCTAGGAGGTATTCTCGCAGCAGCTGATTACATATCAAGAAAAAATATTAGTGAAGGTAAAAAATCACTCCGGATCATTGATGTACTCACTGCCATGATTAAAGCACATGAAATTCAAGGTGTTTTGGCATTAGAAAATAGCTTTAATCGTGTAGGTTTAGATCACGTAATCTTAGTAAAAGTTGCATCAACTGCTGTAGTTACAAAACTTTTAGGTGGCAATAAAAACGATATTATCAATGCACTTTCAAATGCATTTATTGATGGTCAGAGTCTAAGAACTTATCGTCATAGTCCTAATACAGGGTCAAGAAAATCATGGGCCGCCGGAGATGCAACATCTCGAGCAGTGCGTCTTGCTTGGATGACCTTGCAAGGTGAAATGGGATATCCGTCTGCACTCACCGCTAAAACATGGGGCTTTTATGATGTTTTATTTAAAGGCAATGCTTTTAAGTTTCAACGGCCTTATGGAACTTACGTCATGGAACATGTTCTTTTTAAGATTTCATTCCCCGCAGAATTTCACGCGCAGACAGCGGTTGAATGTGCATTTAAACTCCACCAAAAAGAATCAACAAAATTAGATACTCTAGAAAAAATTAATGCAATAGATAAAATCGTTATACGCACTCACGAATCTGCTATTCGCATTATCGATAAACAAGGTCCTCTTGATAATCCAGCAGATCGAGATCATTGTATTCAATACATGGCAGCTATTGGATTACTCCAAGGACAACTGACTGCGCAAGATTATGAGGATGATAAAGCTAAAGATCCACGTATTGACGCTATTCGAAACAAAATGATTTGTATCGAAGAGCCGCAATACACAAAGGATTATTTAGATCCTGAAAAACGCTCTATAGCAAATGCTATTCAAATTTTTTATAAAGATGGTTCAACGTCAGAAGAAGTTGCAGTTGAATATCCCATTGGGCATCGTAAAAGACGTATAGAAGGTATTCCTGAATTAATTAAAAAGTTTAAGATAAATTTGGCGCGGATCTTTGATCAAAACAAGCAAAAAGAAATTTTAGAGCTTTGTTTGGATCATGATCAATTTCTTCATACCGAAGTACCTAAATTCATGGATATGTTGGCCAAATCATAAGGAAAGGATAAATGGCGGAAGGGGCGGGATTCGAACCCGCGTTAGGTTATTCACCTAAACACGCTTTCCAGGCGTGCGACTTAAACCGCTCATCCACCCTTCCGAAGAAAACGAGATTATATCTTATGAAATTAAACGATTTGATATTTCTCACTTGATTAAACTTAATACTAGTATTAAGGTGGAGTTATTGGTTTAATTTGTATCACATCAGTGAAGTGCATCCAAATTAATAACTTTCAAAGATATTGATTTTATATTTTATTAACTTTTTTATTTAAAACTTAGGGGTAGTTTATGGGCTTAGAAACATTAAATAATCTTGGAGTGAAACATCCTTTCAAGGCTAAATACGACAATTACATTGGTGGAAAATTTGTACCTCCAGTGGATGGTAAATATTTTGAAAATATTTCACCTGTGACAGGTAAAGTATTTTGTGAGGTTGCGCGATCAAATGAAAAAGACGTTAACCTCGCTTTAGATGCTGCGCACGCAGCCAAAGATGGCTGGGCTAAAAAGAGTCCTACTGAACGCGCTAATGTTCTTATGCAAATTGCAGACATTATGGAAAAAAATCTTTCAACGATTGCAATCGCTGAAACTATTGATAATGGTAAGCCACTTCGTGAAACCACCTATGCAGATATTCCTTTAGCGATTGATCACTTCAGATATTTTGCTAGCTGCGTTAGAGCTCAAGAAGGCAGCATTGGTGAGATTGATCACGACACGATGGCCTATCACTTCCATGAGCCTCTTGGTGTTGTCGGACAAATTATTCCGTGGAATTTCCCAATTCTTATGGCGGCTTGGAAGTTAGCGCCTGCAATTGCGGCTGGTAATTGTGTCGTGATTAAACCTGCTGAGCAAACACCTGTGTCTATCATGGTAGTCATTGAACTTGTAGGTCATCTTCTTCCGCCTGGCGTTTTAAATATTATCAATGGTTTCGGATTAGAAGCTGGTAAGCCACTAGCAAGCTCACCTCGTATTGCAAAAATTGCAT
>Ga0255178_1000152_pt1 | contig 25255 bp, 22 predicted proteins | sample Atl_Atlam_RepC_8_FD_183019 | JGI IMG/M metagenome (GOLD analysis project Ga0255178, IMG submission 183019) | Freshwater microbial communities from Altamaha River, Georgia, United States - Atl_Atlam_RepC_8d | ecosystem: Environmental > Aquatic > Freshwater > River | place: USA: Georgia...
ACCAATGGCATCAGCGGTTGCTGAGGTGGCATCTGCACGTCGTGATTATTTAGATGAATCTGGCGGACGGTATGTTCATGTAATTGCCGATGGATCGGTTGGATCAAGTGGTGAGATTGCCAAAGCAATTGCAACTGGCGCAGATGCAATCATGATGGGATCTCCACTTGCTAAGGCAGCAGAGGCACCAGGAAAAGGTTGGCATTGGGGATTAGAAGCACATCACCCACAACTTCCAAGAGGAAATCGGGTTAAAGTGGGAACGGTTGGCTCATTACAAGAGGTACTAACTGGACCATCCAATACTTCTGATGGTTCAATGAATTTATTTGGTGCGCTAAGAAGATCTATGGCTACCTGTGGTTACTCTGACTTAAAAGAGTTCCAGAGAGTTGAAGTAGTTGTAAAACCTTAAAAATCTGTGAAAGTACTTAAAGTTGGGTTGTAATTATCAATAACTCTCTAAATTTGTTGGGTAATACATACTTATTGATTAAACTAACTCTATGTTCAAAACAAAAATAGCCGTTTTCTCTATAACTATTTTTGTTGCCTCATCATCAATAACTACTGTCTCACATGCATCCCCAAGCAGTAAGCCATTTAAATTAAATTGTAAGAGCACAAAAGCAAAAGGTCATGCAGTAAAAAATGTTGCGCCTCCAGAAGTCAAAGCCCCGTTTAGAAATAGAGTTATAAATTTATCCACCAATTGCGGTGACATTTCGATTGAAGCTTTTGGGGTAAATGCACCAGTTACCGTAACCGCAATTACAGCCTTAGCAAAAGGTGGTTTTTTTGATCAGACACTCTGCCATCGTCTAACAACTGAGAATATTTATGTCTTGCAATGTGGTGATCCAACGGCAACTGGTAGAGGTGGGCCAAACTTCTTCTATAACGATGAGAATCTACCGTTAGCTACAGAAGGTAATTATCCTGCCGGAACAGTTGCGATGGCTAACTCCGGTGCCAACACAAATGGTAGCCAATTTTTTATCGTTTATGATGATACTTCATTACCGCCAAATTATACGATTTGGGGAAAAGTTATAAGTGGGTTAGAGATAGTTAAGGCGATTGCAAAAGATGGGGTGATTGACGGTAAATCTGAAGGATTGCCAAAACGCAAAATTGCAATTGAAAAAGTTAAAATTCGTTAATCAGTATTTACAATCTTAAATACTTCAGCAACTGAACCATTTGGCAAATTATTTGCTTGGGCGTTTCTTTCTCCCCATTCTCGAACCATTTTCTCTAAATTTTCGTTATGCGCAGTTTGGCTAACATGACTATGCAGAGCTTGCATTTTTTTATCAAAAGTTGAGGTTATGTCTACAAAATGATCTGGCGATTGAGAAGACATGACCCAAACTTCCTTAACGCGCCAAGGTTCTAAGCCTTCCTCTTTTAATAATTCCTCAAAGGCGAATGGGTTTCTTGAGTCTGGATAAACTGCTTGAATTGCTGCCTCTCCAGCTGCCATATGATCTGGGTGAGATGCAAATAATCTGTCCCAATTTCGCTCTGGTGATTGAATGACCATTCGATCTGGTTTGGTAATTCTTATTTGCCGAACAATCGCTTTTCTTAGTTCAATTGTTGGAACCAGCCAACCATCTCGATAATTTAAAAAAGTAATATCAGTTACACCAACGGCTAAACCTGCTTGACGCTGTTCATGCTGTCTTATTTTTGGCATTTCTGCACGGGGAACATTTGGATCTTCGCCACCTTGATCACCATTTGTACATATGCAGTAAGCAACATGGATGCCTTTGGCACTCCACTGAGCAATAGTTCCAGCAGCTCCAAAATCACAATCATCAGGATGTGCAGTAACTACTAATACGCGCTTAATCTCATTGTCGTCTAATGGCTTCATTGGAGGTAAGGCTACCGCAGCAATTCTCTCTGTCTTACCCACCGATAGACTTGGCAATATGTCTGTATTAACAGGGGATTTAAACCCAAATCAGCAAGCGGCAGTGAAAAGTGAAGGTTATCCACTGCTAGTTGTAGCTGGTGCTGGCTCTGGAAAAACTAGAGTTCTAACTAGAAGAATTGCATATTTATTAGCAGAAAGAAATGTTGCACCATTTGAAGTATTAGCGATTACATTCACTAATAAAGCTGCCGGGGAAATGAAGGAAAGAGTAGCCCAGCTAGTTGGTGAACGAGCAAAGGCAATGTGGGTATCGACCTTTCACTCCGCATGTGTTCGAATATTAAGAAAAGAAGCTGCACTACTTGGCTACACAAATTCATTCACAATCTATGATCAAAGTGATTCTCTCAGATTAATTACTTTAGTATTGAGGGATCTAAATTTTGATGAAAAGCGGTATGCACCGAGAGCAATCGCTTCATTGATCTCTCAATCGAAAAACGAGTTAATGGGACCAGCAGATTATTTAAATCAAGCTAAAGATCAATTTCAGGAAATTGTGGGGCAAGTGTTTGAGGTATATCAAAAACGACTCATGGCAGCTAATGCTATGGATTTCGATGATCTAATTGCTAAGACAGTAGAGGTATTGCAAAGATTCCCTGAGGCTAAAGCCAAGTACCGTTCAAGATTTAGGCATATTTTGGTCGATGAGTATCAGGATACAAATCACGCCCAGTATGTACTAATAAAAGAGTTGGTTGGATCTGAGCGAGAGGGTTTTCCGCCTGCCGAACTTTGTGTGGTTGGTGATGCAGATCAATCAATTTATGCATTTAGGGGAGCAAATATAAGAAACATATTGCAATTTGAGGCAGATTATCCAAATGCCAAAACTATATTACTTGAGCAAAACTATCGATCAACTCAAAATATTTTAACTGCCGCAAATGCAGTAATTTCAAATAATGATGGTAGAAAAGAAAAAAATCTTTGGTCAGAGGCTGGAAGTGGCCCAATGATTACTGGGTACGTGGCTGAAAGCGAACATGATGAGGCTGATTTTGTGGTCAGGCAGATCGCAAGATTACGTGATCTTGAAAAATCTAATCCAGGTGATACAGCAATTTTTTATCGGACTAATGCTCAATCTCGAGTATTTGAAGAGGTATTCATGAGAATAGGAATCCCATACAAGGTTGTGGGGGGTGTCAGATTTTATGAGCGCAAAGAGATTAAGGACCTTCTGGCCTATTTAAGAGTTGTTGTTAACCCAGAGGATGAAATTTCCATGCGTAGGATTATAAATACTCCGAAGCGAGGCATTGGTGATCGGACACTTGATCAGTTAGATCTCTACGCTAGGAATAACAATTTAACTTTTTGGCAGGCTTTATGTGAGGTTAATATAAATCAAGAGTTTGCAGCGAAGTCAGCTACTACCCTAATTGATTTTGTTAAGTTTATAAAATCAATGCAAACTCTGGTTGAAGCAAAGACCAGACCATCGGTTATTACGCAAGCTGTATTAGAAGAATCAGGGTTGTTAACTGAGTTGCAAGATAGCAAAGATCCACAAGATGAAGTCAGAGTAGAGAATCTAGAGGAATTAGTTGCTGTTGCAACTGAGTATGAAGAGAGTGAAGTTGATGAAGGTGAGGAGATTTCACTTACTGGATTTCTAGAAGATGTTTCATTGGTAGCAGATGCTGATCAGATTCCTGATGGCGAAGATCATGGTGGCGTTGTAACCATGATGACATTACATACTGCTAAAGGATTAGAGTTTCCGACGGTATTTTTAACTGGAATGGAGGAGGGTATTTTTCCTCATTCTCGAACACTAGATGATCCCGAGGAGTTACAAGAAGAGCGCAGACTTGCATATGTTGGATTAACCAGGGCTAGAGAAAATTTATTTATAACTAGGGCAGAGTATAGATCTGCTTGGGGCTCACCAAACTATAACCCGGCATCTAGATTTATTAGTGAAATTCCAGAAAATGTAATTGAATGGAATCAAGCTCAGGAAAAAACTAGTAGTTCAAGGTCTGCAATTAAGCGAAATTTTGCTGCCCCAAAGCCGACTGGAAAAGTAAGTAACACTATGCAATTAGAAGTGGGTGAGCGGGTATCACATGACACTTTTGGATTAGGAACGGTAATTGAGGTTAATGGTGAAGGTGACAGAGCGGAGGCCACCATTGATTTTGGCTCATTTGGGCCTAAGCGACTTTTATTGCGTTATGCCCCAGTTGAGAAATTATAAGTTTCTTAATTAGGTCATTACTATTACCACCTTGCAGTAGAAAATTGATCGGGGAAAATATTGGATCTTTTTGAGTACCAAGCACGAGATCTTTTTGAATCTCACCAAATCCCAGTATTAGCGGGTGCTGTGGCTAGCACTCCAGAAGAGGCCGAAGCAGCAGCAAAAAGAATCGGCGGAAAAGTCGTTGTAAAAGCACAAGTAAAAATTGGTGGGCGAGGAAAAGCAGGTGGCGTTAAATTGGCAGAAAACGCTATCGATGCAAAAGAAAAAGCTAATGCAATTTTAGGTATGGATATCAAAGGTCATATTGTAAAAAAAGTAATGATTGCTCAAGCAGCTCCAATTGATTCCGAATACTACTTGGCTATTCTTTTAGATAGGGCAAATCGTAACTTCTTAGTCATGGCATCGGTGGCTGGTGGAATGGAGATTGAAGAGGTTGCTCATAAAACTCCTGACAAACTGGCACGAGTTAGCATCGATCCCAATAACGGAATAGACAAAAAAAGAGCAATTGAGATTGCCAAAGCTGGTCAATTCCCAAGTGAGGTGATCGATCAAGTTGCTGAGGTTCTGATAAAGCTTTGGGATGCCTTTGTGAAAGAAGATGCGACCTTAATGGAGATTAATCCTCTGGTTAAAACCTCTGACGGAAAGATTATTGCCTTAGATGGAAAAGTAACCTTGGATGATAATTCAAACTTTAGGCACCCAGAACATGAAAAATTAACTGATCAAACTTCTACAAATCCATTGGAGTTACTAGCAAAAGAGAAGGATTTAAATTACGTAAAACTTGATGGTCAAGTAGGGATTATCGGAAATGGTGCCGGATTGGTGATGAGCACATTGGATGTTGTCGCATATGCTGGTGAAAAATACGGAGTTAAGCCTGCAAATTTTCTTGATATTGGTGGGGGCGCATCTGCTGAGGTTATGGCCAATGGCTTATCCATCATATTAGGTGACACTGATGTAAAAAGCGTATTTGTTAATGTTTTTGGTGGCATCACTGCATGTGATGCAGTTGCAAATGGCATTGTTCAAGCACTACAAATATTGGGCTCAAAAGCCACTAAACCGATTGTAGTTCGCTTAGATGGAAACAATGTTGAATTAGGAAGAAAAATTTTAAATGATGCAAATCATCCATTAGTGCAGCAACTTGAAACAATGGATGGTGCTGCAGCTAAAGCGGCAGAGTTGGCGGCGAAATAGTGGCAATTTTTGTAAACGAAAATACTAAGGTAATTGTTCAAGGTATGACTGGTTCAGAGGGAACCAAGCACACCAAGCGAATGCTAAAAGCGGGCACAAAAATTGTAGGTGGAGTTACTCCTGGTAAAGGTGGACAAACTTCTGATATGGATGGAGTTTTGATCCCAATTTTTAATTCGGTTAAAGAGGCAATTAATGCAACAGGAGCAAATGCATCAGTAGTTTTCGTTCCACCCAAGTTTGCTAAGACTGCTGTATTGGATGCGATTGAAGCCGAAATACCTCTAGTGGTAGTCATTACTGAAGGTATACCAGTTCACGATGTAGCAGCTTTTTATGCTCAGGCAGTTACCTTGGGTAAAACTCAAATATTAGGGCCAAACTGTCCTGGCATCATAAGCCCCGGCAAAACAAATCTAGGGATTATTCCTTCTGATATAACGGGTTCAGGAAAGATTGGTTTAGTTTCAAAATCAGGAACGCTTACATACCAAATGATGTATGAGTTAAGAGATTTTGGATTTACAACTGCAGTTGGGATTGGTGGCGATCCAATAATTGGTACAACACATATTGATTGTCTTCGTGCGTTTCAAGATGATCCTGAAACAAAGGCGATAGTAATGATTGGTGAGATTGGTGGAGATGCAGAGGAAAGAGCGGCACAATTTATCAAGGAGTATGTAACTAAGCCTGTTGTTGGTTATGTAGCTGGATTTACTGCTCCCGAAGGAAAAACCATGGGTCATGCTGGTGCCATAGTCTCTGGATCATCAGGAACGGCGGCAGCGAAAAAAGAAGCATTAGAGGCTGTCGGTGTTGCGGTTGGTAAAACCCCAAGTGAAACCGCTAACTTGATGCGCAAGATTTTGAATGGATAAATCGCAGATAGGAAAATAATGGTTGCGCGTCGCCTTTATGTAACGTTGCAACAAGTAATTAGATCAGTACTAATTATTCTCTTTCCATTAGCTTTCATAACCTTGTTTGCTTGGGCTACTGCAGGTAGTACTTATGGCACTACCTCAGACCCAATGAGGGCTGCAGTTTGGCTCTGGCTGGGTGCGCACTTAACACCATTTAATATTGTAAGTAACCAATTAAATGGCTACCTTTCATATTTACCCATCGGGGCGGCCTTACTTCCTATCCTTGCTATTAGAAATGGTTTTGGTCGAGTGGCTCAGACCCTTGATAATAAGAAAATTGGCAGATCATATTTTATTCTGATCTATTTTACGTTCTATATATTTTTAGCAATTTTAGCCAGTAATGCTCAAGTACAAATTAATTGGCTTAGGGCACTTCCAACTGTCTTAATTTTACTTTTTGTTGCAACTGCACGGAATAAAATAACCAATCTGATTAAATTACCGTGGAGTATCTTTATATTTTTCCTAGGAATCAGTGGAATAATTTTTACATTATCTTTGATCTTAAATTTTTCTACTGCTAAAAATCTTACTATCATTATTCAACCTGGAATTTTAGGTGGAATTTTATTAGTTATTTTACAGGTGCTTTATCTACCTAATTTATTTTTTGCAACCTTCAGTTATCTAATTGGATCTGGGTTTTCTCTTGGACAGAAAACTAATATCTCACCTATAATTTTTGAGTTACGAGAAATTCCTGCTATTCCAGCACTAGCTGCCTTACCAACTGGCAAATTGCCTTGGTTGATAATATTTACAATCGTTATCTCACTTTATGGCTGGATTAATTTTAGCTTGATAAGTAAAGTCAAATTAGATCCGAAAAGTATCTGGCAATTAAAAATTCGATTTATTTTTATTTCAGTGGCCTTTGTTGCCTTGGCATCATTTATAAGTTCAGGATCACTTATTTCTGAAAATATGTCACCTGTTGGGGTTAATCCAATATTGATTTCCATAGTTGTTGCAGCACACTTACTTTTAGTTATGCTTTTCATGTATTTATACACACTTATATTTAAGAAAAAAGTAAGTCAGGGGTAGGCTTAAGTTATGAGTGCGATCATTATCGATGGTAAAAAATCTGCTTCTAGAGTAAAAACTCAGATTGCTAATGAATTAAAACGCTCGGGAAAACAGTTAGGACTAGGGACCATTTTAGTTGGAAATGACCCAGGTTCAGTCGCCTACGTAGAAGGAAAGCATCGAGATTGTGCGGAGGTTGGAATTGATTCAATTAAAATTAATTTAACATCGTCTGCATCCCAAAGTGAGATAATTGAAGCTGTAAATAGTTTGAATCAAAATAAGAAGTGCACCGGCTTTATCGTCCAGCTACCCTTACCAAAATCAGTTAATGTGCAAGCAGTACTAGAGCAAATAGATCCAAATAAGGATGCAGATGGTTTACATCCAACTAATTTAGGAAATCTAGTTTTAGGTAAAAATCCAGTAATACCTTGTACTCCAAGTGCGATACTCGCTCTTCTTAGAGAGTACAAAGTAAATTTAGATGGAGCAAAAGTTTTAATTATCGGTAGGGGAACTACGGTTGGTCGGCCGTTATCAATCCTGCTCTCACAAAAAGCGGTGAATGCCACAGTTACATTGGCTCATACAGGAACTAAAGATTTATTAGATCTAATTTCTAGTGCTGACATAATTATTGCCGCATTGGGAAGTGCTCATTTTTTAAAGCCAGAAATGGTTAAGTCTGGCACGATAGTAATTGATGTTGGAATTACAAGAACTGAAAACGGTTTGGTTGGAGATGTTGATCCAAGGGTTATAGATGTAGCTTCACTCTTTTCACCTATGCCAGGCGGAGTTGGTCCTATGACCCGTGCCATGCTTCTACGAAATTTAGTTGAATTGTCAAAGTAATGAAAGATAGTTTTACATTGGACCAAATTAGAAGGTTCTCACTTATAGTTGTAATCGTAGGGTTAATAATAGGAATGACGGGTGCAGTTAGAACGGGATCAATTATCTTGTCTTTAGGGGCAAGTGCCTTTGTACTAGCTAGATATACTCAGCAAAAAGTTAAGCGAAATATTGAACTTTTGCTACCAATTATGATTTGTATCCTACTTTTTGTCTTGGCGCTTTCTTTACCTAACGCGAGGTAATTACTCGATTTAGCAGTAATGGCATTCATCAGTAATATTGGGGCATACTTGAGGGGATTAAATGAGTCGTTCTGGGAAAGTCACTGTTGTCGGAGCTGGATTCTATGGCTCAACTACTGCGCTAAGACTTGCAGAGTATGATGTTTTTGAAACTGTGGTACTAACCGATATTGTTGAAGGCAAACCTGAAGGATTAGCTTTAGATATTAATCAATCAAGGTCTATTGAAAAGTTTGAAAGCAAAGTAATTGGTGCAACAACTACAAGTGATGGTGCTGGATATGAAAAAACTGCCAACTCTGATGTAGTAGTGATTACCGCAGGATTGCCCCGTAAACCTGGCATGAGTCGAATGGATCTAATCGGTGTCAATGCTGGAATAGTTCGAGGTGTTGCTGAAAATATTGCAAAGCACTCTCCTAATGCTGTAATTATCGTGGTTTCAAACCCATTAGATGAGATGACAGCACTTGCGCAAATAGCAACTAAGTTTCCTTATAACCGAGTGATGGGTCAGGCTGGAATGCTTGATACTGCAAGATTTACAAATTTTGTAGCCGAAAAATGCAAGGTTGAAGTATCAGCAGTTAAAACTTTAACTTTAGGATCTCATGGCGAGACTATGGTTCCCGTACCAAGTCAATGCACTGTTAATGGAAAATATTTGTCAGAGGTGTTATCAGAGCAGGAAATTTCCGAGTTGGTTGAAAAGACACGAAATGGTGGGGCAGAGATTGTTGCATTGCTTAAGACTGGATCTGCTTATTACGCACCATCTGCTGCGGCAGCAAGAATGGCTAGAGCGGTAATTACAAACTCAAATGAGATTTTGCCAGTGTGCGCTTGGGTAAATGGCGAATATGGAATTTCTGGTGTTTATCTTGGAGTTGAAGCTCAAATTGGTAAGAATGGTGTTACTAAAGTTATTGAAACTAAATTAACAGCAGATGAGCTTTCATCATTAAAAGCTGCTGCAGAAGCGGTTCGAAGTAAACAAGCTGATGTTAAAGATCTATAAGAGCGGAGTAAAAAGTGAACAAGATTAAGGTCGAAGGTACTGTCGTTGAGTTAGATGGCGATGAAATGACCAGAATTATTTGGCAATTCATTAAAGACTCATTGATCCTTCCATATCTTGATGTGAATCTTGAGTACTACGACTTAGGAATTGAATATCGAGATAAAACTGATGATCAAGTCACAATAGATTCTGCTCATGCGATTCAAAAGCATGGTGTTGGCGTAAAGTGCGCAACTATCACACCTGATGAGGCTCGGGTTGAAGAGTTTAAGTTGAAGAAAATGTGGAAGTCACCAAATGGGACTATTAGAAATATTTTAGGTGGCGTAATATTTCGTGAACCAATCATCATAAAAAATGTACCCCGTTTAATACCGCATTGGACAAAGCCAATAGTTATTGGTCGTCATGCCTTCGGAGATCAGTATCGTGCTACAGATTTTAAGGTTCCAGGCCCTGGTAAATTAACAGTAACTTTTACTCCAACTGATGGTTCAAAGCCAATGGAATTCAATGTCTTCGATTTTCCATCCTCAGGTGTGGCCATGGCTATGTATAACTTGGATGATTCAATTAGAGATTTTGCCAGGGCATCATTTAATTATGGATTAGTAAGAAAGTATCCAGTATTTCTTTCAACTAAAAATACAATTCTTAAGGCTTATGACGGCCGATTTAAGGACATTTTTGCTGAGGTCTTTGAAAATGAGTTCAAAGCTGAATTTGATAAAAATAATTTAGAGTATGACCATAGATTAATTGATGACATGGTCGCAACCTCACTTCGTTGGGAGGGTGGATATATCTGGGCCTGTAAAAATTATGACGGTGATGTTCAATCTGACACCGTTGCACAAGGCTATGGCTCACTTGGATTGATGACCTCAGTATTAATGACACCGGATGGTAAGACGGTTGAAGCCGAGGCCGCTCATGGCACTGTTACTCGTCATTATCGAGATCATCAAGCAGGTAAAGCAACTTCAACAAATCCAATTGCTTCGATATTTGCCTGGACCCAAGGATTGGCTCATCGTGCAAAATTAGATAACACGCCAAAGGTTGCAGAATTTTCAAAGACTTTAGAAAAGGTATGTATTCAAACAGTTGAAAGCGGCAAGATGACTAAAGATTTAGCTCTTTTAATTAGTAAAGATGCACCATGGTTAAATACCCAAGAATTCTTAGCCGCAATCGATGAAAATCTAAAAAAAGCAATGGCCTAAAATAAAAATAGCCCCACTCAAATAAAGTGGGGCTATTTTTATTTGATTTTAATTTATTCTCTTACCATTAGCTGCATCAAACAAGTGAACCGCATCTGGATTAGCTCCAACTATTACTGTTTGACCAACCTTTGGTGGAGTCTTTGGATCCCATCGAATAATTACTTGACCTAATTCTTCACTAGTATTTGCAAACTTTAATGACTTATCTACGGGCTTTCCGTAAACAAATGCATCAGCACCTAATTCCTCTACAACTTCAACTGCAACCTCAAACCCAGTTGAGGCTGGAATAAAGCCCTCTGGCCTAATTCCAACAGTTACTGAGGATGCGGAGGTAGTTGTTGCTATTGCTAAATTTCCCAACATTGCTTTACCGCCAGCAACAGGAGCTGTAAGAAGATTCATTGCAGGTGAACCAATAAAACCAGCAACAAATACATTTTGTGGTTTATCGTAAAGATTTCGTGGCGTATCAACCTGTTGTAGTAGACCATCTTTTAGCACCGCTACTCGATCACCCATAGTCATAGCCTCAACTTGATCATGAGTTACATAAACCGTTGTAATACCTAATCTGCGTTGTAGGGCTGCAATTTGAGTACGAGTTGCAACTCTTAATTTTGCATCTAAGTTTGATAATGGTTCATCCATTAAGAAAACTTGTGGTTCGCGCACAATTGCTCGTCCCATCGCTACACGTTGACGCTGTCCACCAGATAGTGCTTTTGGTTTGCGATCTAAGTAATCTTCTAAATCTAATAATTTTGCGGCCTCTAAAACTCGGCGATCGCGTTCCTCCTTAGCAACACCTGCAATCTTTAGTGCAAATCCCATATTTTCAGCGACTGACATATGTGGGTAGAGAGCATATGATTGAAATACCATTGCAATATCTCGATCCTTGGGTGCAACATTTGTCACATCTTTATCACCAATGTGAATTGTTCCGGTATCAATTTCCTCAAGCCCGGCTAACATGCGAAGTGAGGTGGATTTACCACAACCGGATGGACCGACTAAAACTAAGAATTCGCCATCATTAACAGTAAGGTCTAATTTATCTACCGCTGGTTTTGTAGTTCCTGGATATATTCGAGATGCTTGTGAAAATACTACTGAGGCCATGATTTATTTCTCCCTCTTCCGGGTAGGTACGTACCCGACGATCCGTTGGATGAAGGTCTCACGTTTGTGAGAGTTGGCAAAGGCTACGACATAAAGGCAGTAAAGGGGAAGTGGGGCGTTAAAAGCGCCTGACTTAACGCCCTAACCGCCGGCACAGTTATCATTAAGTAATGGCTCAAGGGGCAATTCAAAGTATCGCAATCGTTTTAGGCTTGATTGCCGTGGGTGGAATCTTCGTTGCCGCAGAGATCGCACTGATATCGCTTAGAGAATCCCAGGTAAAGCAGATTGCCCATAAGGGTAAACGTGGCGCAAGAGTCTTTAAATTAACTAAGAATCCAAATAGATTTTTAGCTGCCGTACAGGTTGGTATTACTTTCTGTGGATTTTTATCGGCGGCGCTGGGTGCTGAGCAACTTGGCCAATATGTAATTCCAGAGCTAGAAAGTATCGGCATCTCTACTCAAAGCAGTGAAATTCTCTCTATCGTAGGAATCACCTTGGTAATTGCTTACATATCTCTAGTATTTGGTGAACTTGTTCCAAAGCGCCTAGCTTTGTATAAGGGCGAGTCGATAGCGCTCGCTACCTCCGCCATAATTGATTTGGTAGCCACTGTCTTTAGACCAATTATTTGGTTACTTTCACACTCTACCGATTTAATAGTAAGAATTTTTGGTATTACCTCAAAGACTGAGCGAAATCAGATCTCAGAGGTTGAGTTGATGGATTTAGTAAGTGGCCATGCCGACTTAACACAAGAAGAGCGAGAAATTGTTGAAGAAGTATTCAATGCAAGTGATCGATTAATTCATGAAATTATGGTGCCAAGAACTGAGGTTGATTTCTTGGATGCCTCTCTGCCTATTTCTCAGGCTAGAAAAATTGCGGTTGAGTTAGCCCATTCTCGTTATCCGGTGGTTCGCGGTAGTAGCGATGAGGTAATTGGTTTTCTACATGTTCGCGATTTGTTGAATCCAAAACTTGATGATGCTCAGATAACAATTATGGAATTAATCAGAAACATTCTATTTTTACCTGGTACAAAAGGAGTCCTACCAGCTCTGACTGAGATGCAAACTAAGCGACAACATATTGCCATTGTCTTAGATGAGTATGGTGGTACCGATGGAATTGTGACATTAGAAGATTTAGTGGAATGTCTAATTGGCGAAATCCATGACGAATACGATCCTCAAGAATCAGACAACACATTTGAAAAGCGAACTGGCGATATCGAGCTAGATGGTTTAATTTCACTAGAAGAGTTGCAGGAGATTTCTGGAATATCTCTACCAGAGGGTCCATATGAAACTTTAAGTGGTTTTGCTATGCACTATCTGGGGCGAATTGCGCAAGTAAATGATGTCATAAGAATTAATGGTGCACGCTTTACAATTATCAGTATGAATGGCAAACGCGTTGGCCAAATACTTCTTGCTAGAGATGATGCTTAATGAGTAAAAAGCGAGTCTTATCTGGTATTCAACCCACGCATGACTCATTTCATTTGGGAAATTACTTAGGAGCACTTAAGCAGTGGGTTGAACTTCAAACCGATAATGATGCCTACTACTGCGTGGTTGATCTACATGCCTTAACAGTTGAAACCGATCCAAAGCTTTTACATCAAAGAACTTTATTATCAGCTGCACAATTAATTGCAATTGGTATTGATCCAAATAAATCAACACTCTTTGTTCAATCTCATGTTCCAGCACACAACCAACTTGCTTGGGTATTTGAATGCATAACCGGTTTTGGAGAAGCAAGTCGTATGACTCAATTTAAAGATAAATCTCAAAAAGGTGGCGCCGAAAGAACTAATGTTGGCTTATTTACCTATCCAATTTTGCAAGCAGCTGATATTTTGCTTTATCAACCCGATTTTGTTCCAGTTGGAGAAGATCAGCGGCAACATGTAGAACTGACACGGGACATTGCTGAACGATTTAACAAAAGATTTGGCAAAGTTTTCAATATTCCACAAGCTCAGATAATTAAATCACTTGCAAAAATTAATGATTTACAAGATCCAACAGCAAAGATGAGTAAATCAGCCTCTAGCATGGCGGGAGTTATCGAGATACTAGATACACCGGAAGCAACCTTGAAAAAATTTAAGTCATCTGTAACTGATGATGGTAAAGAAATTAAATTTGATGAGAAATTAAAGCCTGGGATTTCAAATTTACTAACAATTCACTCAGCTTTATCTGGTAAGTCAATTCAAAGCATTGAGAGTGAATTTGCTGGTAAGGGTTATGGAGATTTTAAATCAGCGGTTGCAGAGGTCGTTATTGCTAATTTAGAGCCGATTGCCAAGCGCACCCAAGAACTCATGTCCGATCGCGCAGAATTAGTTAAGATTTTAGAAGTTGGTGCCCAACGAGCTAACCAAGTTGCATCTGAAACTCTTAAGTCGGCATATTCGGCTATTGGCTTGATTTAGCACCTATTTTTAAGAGTAATTTGTAAAAACTCTTAACTCTGTATTTAGAGTTTAAGTTATTCTAAACAAATCGTAATATATGGCCTAGGGCGTTGACCCTGATGAAATGGGACCTAACGATAGGGTCTGCCTACAACCAACCCCAGTCTTTTTGGGAACTAGTCCTTGGGAGGGATTTTGAAAAAATCATTTAAATTCGTAGTCGCCGTAGCAGCGACTTCACTTGTGGCATCTGTTGCTGTGACCCCGGCAGCGCATGGTGCGACTAAGCAAAAAGTTTGTGTCGCACTCGACACTGCTGGTATCAATGACAAGTCATTCAACCAGAGCTCTTATGAAGGTGCCAAGATGGCACTAAAGCAGGGATTTGCATCATCAATTGAGTATGCACCTGCGAATTCAAATGCTGACTACGCACCAAATATTAAAAAGTTCATCGAAAAGAAATGTACTTTAATTATCGGAGTTGGATTCTTGCTAGGTGATGCTATTGCTGCTGCAGCTAAAGCAAACCCAAATGTTAAGTTTGGATTTGTTGATGGTTGGGGCTTGGGCAATAACGTCAAAGCAATTACCTATAAGACCGATGAAAACTCATTTATTGTTGGATATATGGCAGCTGCCTTGAGTAAGACAGGTAAGGTCGGAACCTACGGCGGATTACCAATTCCAACAGTGACAATATTCATGGAAGGTTACGCAAATGGCGTGGCTCACTACAATCTCATCAAGAACAAGAATGTTCAAGTTTTAGGTTGGAATACTGATACTAAGACTGGAACTTTCCTTGGTGGCTTTAATGACACTACAAAGGCCCTTCAAACTTCAATTTCACTAGAGCAACAAGGAGCAGATTTTATTTTCCCAGTTGCCGGTGGAATGCAAGCAACAACAGCTGCAAATAGCCAAAAGACCAAGAAATCAAATGTAATTTGGGTAGATGCAAAGGTTATGAATACTGGACCTCAATTTGCTGATGTAACCCCAGCATCAGTTGTTAAGGGATTAGCAGAGGGTGTATTAGCGACCGTGAAGGAAGCTCACGATGGTAAGTTCTCAAGTAATCCATACGTTGGAACAATGGCAAACAAGGGTGTTTCCGTCGCTCTAACTCCCGCCTGGAACAAGAAGATACCTGCATCTTTAAGATCTGAAATTAATCAGCTCTCAAAGGATATTGCAGCTGGGAAGATTCTTGCTCTAGATCCAATCGAGTAATAAGTTAATAAATTACTGGGTAGGTTAGATTTTAACCTACCCAGTTTTTAATTTGAATAAGTTAGAGGAATAATGTCAATTGAATTAAAAGGCATTACTAAAAAATTTGGCAATTTAATTGCTAATGACTCTATTAACTTAAAGGTAGCTCGTGGTGAGATCCATGCGATTCTTGGTGAAAATGGTGCTGGAAAATCTACCTTAATGAATATTGTTTATGGCTTAGTGAAAGCCGATTCTGGAAAAATACTTGTTGAAGATAAAGAAGTAACAATTAATGAACCAGCAGATGCTCTTAAGTATGGAATTGGTATGGTGCATCAGCATTTTATGCTGATTCCGGTCTTCACGGTCGCAGAAAATATTGCACTAGGACGAGAACAGTCCAAAGGTGGATTTTTATCTTTAGATGAGGTGAAGAAGAGAATCAAATCATTAGCTGATGAATTTAAGTTTGATATTGATCCAGATGCATTGATAGAAGATTTACCGGTTGGCGTACAGCAAAGAGTGGAAATCATAAAAGCACTGATTTATGATGCAAAAGTATTGATTTTGGATGAACCTACTGCCGTGCTGACACCACAAGAGACTGATGAGTTGTTAAGCATTATGCGGACATTAAAAGGTAAAGGAACCTCGATAATATTTATTACTCATAAACTTCGAGAAGTTCAAGAAGTCGCAGATAGAATTACGATCATAAGACTTGGCAAAGTCGTTAATACCGTTGTATCAAATACCTCGCAAGAGGAACTAGCAAGTATGATGGTTGGCAGACAAGTTGATTTAGCTCCAGAAAAAATTGCGATTAAACCAGGAAAAATAATCCTAGATATTGATAAATTGAGTGTTTCTGATGCATCTGGCAGAAAAATAATTAACTCACTCTCATTACAGGTCAGAGCTGGTGAAATTCTTGCTATTGCAGGTGTTCAAGGAAATGGTCAATCAGAATTAGCAAGGGCCATCGTTAATTTAGAGGATCATGTCTTAGGCTCAATTAAGTTAGATGATCAGGAGATTCTAGGTAGTACCGTACAAGATTCATTGCGGACGGGAATTGCTTATATTCCTGAATCTAGAGAGCTAGATGGATTGATTAGTAGTTTTAGTATTGTCGAAAATCTAATACTTGATGTCCATGATCTATCACCGGTAGCCAATAAAGGTCGCTTAGATTCAAATTATATTAAAAATAATGCCACTAAATTAGTCAACGAGTTTGATATTCGAACTCAAAGTATTTCAGATATGGCATCCTCACTTTCAGGTGGAAATAAACAAAAAGTTGTATTAGCTAGGGAGCTTTCCAGGGAAGTAAAACTTGTAGTAGCTTCGCAGCCAACAAGAGGTTTAGATGTTGGCTCTATTGAGTTTGTTTATGAAAAGTTACTCGCTGAGCGAAGTGCAAATCGAGCAATACTTTTGATTAGCAGTGAACTAGATGAGGTTCTTGAGTTAGCAGATCGCATAGTTGTCATGTATAAGGGAGATATTGTTGGCGAGGTCGGTCCAGAAGTTTCTCGAGAAAAACTAGGTTTAATGATGGCTGGTATTAAATAATGAAATTATTTTTTATTAAACTTCAAAGAATTGCATTACTACCAACATTATCGTTCATATTTGCTTTCTTTATTGGTGGCATAATTATTGTTGTTTCAGATCCGATTATTATGGGTCAACTTAATTCACCAGGTAAATTTTTAACGGCTGCAGGTGCAAGAATTGGAAATTCATACTTAGCGATTTTTCAGGGTTCAGTTTATGATGTTAATTTAGCAAGAGAATCTGGAGTAATTCGAGGTCTTTATCCATTATCGGAAACAATTGTTACTTCTATTCCATTAATTTTTGCTGGTTTGGCCGTAGCATTAGCTTTTCGAGCAGGATTGTTCAATATTGGAGCACAAGGCCAATTTATATTTGGAGCTATAGGCGCTTCCTATGTTGGATTCAATTTTAATTTTCCACCATTAATCCATGTCCCACTCGTATTACTTGCCGGAATATTTTTTGGAGGAATTTTTGGAGGAATTGTTGGACTACTGAAAGCCAAAACCGGCGCTCATGAAGTAATTGTGACAATTATGCTTAATTATGTAGCTGCATTATTCATACTATGGCTTCTTAAAACTTCAGTATTTTTGCGGCCTCAAAGATTTGATCCAATCGCTCCAGATGTTAATCCAAGCGCACGACTGCCAAAGTTGTTTGGCGCTGATTTACGCATCCATTTAGGAATATTTATCGCACTTTTTGTTACCTATTTGGTTTGGTGGTTACTGAATAAAAGTACGCTTGGATTTAAATTTCGTGCAGTTGGTGCCAATGCTAGTGCAGCTAGAACTGCAGGAATCTCTGTACCGGTAGTTACTACCTTAACAATGTTTATTTGTGGTGGTTTGGCCGGACTTGGTGGTGCCATACATTTAATCGGAACTGAGTACGCACTTACTGCCGGTGTGGCTGGAAGTATTGGCTTTGATGCCATTACCGTCGCACTGTTAGGGCAAGCAACTCCGATCGGAACATTATTTGGTGCCCTTCTATTTGGGGCTTTACAAACAGGTGGTAGGACTTTACTTTCAAATACCGGTACCTCAGCTGAAATCATTCAAGTAATTCAAGCCTTAATAGTTTTATTTATTGCGGCCCCTGCCCTTTTAAAGAAGCTGTTTAGGCTTAAGAAAAACATTGAAGCGAAATCTATGGCAGCAAAAGGTTGGAATGGCTAATGGCACAGTTGAATGCGCTGCAAAGGCGAAGAAAAAATGGCGTCATATCTATGGTGATTTTATTGTTTATTTTTGTTTATATTTTTTATATCTCATCATCTAGAGTTGAACCAGTTGTCTATGGCTTTTTCTTAGGAGATGAGTGGAAGCTGATTAGTGAGTGGAAAATTGGCTCTAAATCTGGTGTTTTAATTTTTCTTTTGCTTGCATTAATTGGCCTAGCAATCTCTTACATTCAGTTCAAAACAAATCGGAAGATCACCTTAGGAAGTGTGATTTTTGGTTTTGGATCCATAATGGCATTTTTAACATGGGCAGCTGCTGGGAAATTTATACCACTGACAGGTTTACTCCAGGCAGCAGTCTTATTAGCAGTCCCACTTATATTTGGTTCAATGGCTGGGCTTCTATGTGAAAAATCTGGAGTGATAAATATTGCAATTGAAGGCCAATTACTTTTCGCAGCATTTATCTCAGCTATTGTGGCTAGCCTTTCTCAAAACCTAATTTGGGGATTGATTTCTGCTCCTATTGCAGGTGCGTTAGTGTCTTGGATTTTGGCTTACTTCTCGATTAGATTCCAGGTAGATCAAGTCATATTAGGATTTGTTATAAATGTATTAGTTCTCGGCTTGACAAACTTTTTTTACACTGTGCTTCTAGTACCTTATGAGAGTACATGGAATGCTGCCAGAAGCTTTTCAGCAATTCCGATTCCAATTCTTTCTAAAATTCCAATAATTGGTCCAATTTTATTTAATCAGACAATTATTGTTTATTTAATGTATGTAATTGTTACAGTGATTCAAATTGCTCTATTCAAATCAAAATGGGGATTGCGCACTCGTGCAGTTGGTGAACTTCCAATTGCAGCCGATAGCGTAGGGATAGATGTAAATAAATTACGATTTAGAAATGTCATTATTGCGGGGGCGGTTGCTGGAATTGGTGGGGCTGTATTCACAATTGGTGCGGTTGGCGTTTTCTCCCAATCTATGACGGCGGGAGCCGGATTTATTGCACTTGCATGTTTAATATTTGGAAAATGGAGTCCTAAGGGTGCTCTAATCGCAGCTTTATTCTTTGGGTTTACCAACAGTTTGCAAAGTAATTTATCAATTGCTGGGGTACCAATTCCTTCTGAATTCATGTTGATGATCCCTTATATTGCGACCATAATCGCAGTTTCAGGACTTATAGGGCGGGTTCGTGCTCCAGCTGCTGATGGAATCCCATATCTTCGCGGTACAAAATAATCATCATTCATAGGACAATTAACCCGTGAATATTGATTGGGAAAAACTACATCAGGCTGCTAAAGAGGTAATGAAAAATGCCTATGCCCCATATTCAAATTTTAAAGTTGGTGTTGCAGCTTTAGTTGATGATGGCCGAATAGTAGTTGGATGTAATAGCGAGAATGCAAGTTATGGCGTTGGACTATGTGCTGAGTGCGGATTAATTTCTAGCCTAACTGCAACTGGAGGCGGAAAATTAATAGCAGCCGTTTGCGTGGATGGTAATGGTAATTACTTATCGCCGTGCGGAAGGTGTAGACAACTTTTATTTGAGCACGGGGGAAACGAAATGCTTTTTATGACCCCTGAAGGCCCAAAGCCGTTTTCCTACTTACTCCCTTGGGCATTTGGTCCTGAGGATCTTAAGTAAATGAGCACAAAATTTACAGCGGTTGAAATAATTTCTGCAAAAAGAGATAAGCAGGAATTAAGTGATGAACAAATTGACTGGACTATTGATTCTTATACCAAGGGGCTAATAGCTGATGAGCAAATGTCAGCATTGTTGATGGCAATTTTATTAAATGGCATGAATGATCGAGAAACTTTTAGATGGACTGATGCCATGATTGCGAGTGGGGAAAAAATGAATTGGTCAATTTTGGATCGACCTACGGTTGATAAGCATTCAACGGGTGGAGTTGGGGATAAAATAACTCTTCCACTTGCTCCATTAGTTTCTGCTTGCGGTGGTGCGGTTCCGCAATTATCTGGCCGAGGATTAGGTCATACTGGTGGAACATTAGATAAGTTAGAGTCGATTTCTGGCTGGAATGCCAATATCACTAATCAGCAAATGCTTAAGGTAATACAAGAATGCGGAGCCGTTATTTGTGCTGCCGGAAGTGGTTTAGCTCCAGCGGATAAAAAACTTTATGCACTTCGCGATGTCACGGGCACAGTTGAATCAATTCCACTAATTGCATCATCTATTATGAGTAAGAAAATTGCGGAGGGCACTGGAGCATTAGTTTTGGATGTTAAAACTGGATCTGGTGCCTTTATGAGTGACCCAAAAAAAGCCAGTTTACTGGCTAAAACCATGGTGGATCTAGGAAATCGAGCTGGAGTAGTGACCAGGGCATTAGTAACTGCAATGGATGTGCCACTTGGATTAACTGTTGGTAATTCCTTAGAAGTAAGAGAAACCTTAGAGGTGCTAGCTGGTGGAGGGCCAAGCGATGTCGTTGAATTAACTTTGATATTAGCAAATGAAATGTTGACTGCTGCAAAAATAAAACCAAAGATGGATCCTGCGACTGCACTTAAAAATGGTGCTGCTATGGATGTTTGGAGAAAAATGATTAAGGCACAAGGTGGTAACAATGATGCACCTCTGCCTGTTGCAAAAGATAAAATTGAAGTTAAGGCAGATTCCACTGGAAAATTGTTATCTTTAGATGCTCTCAAAGTTGGTGTTAGCGCATGGCGCTTAGGTGCTGGCCGGCAAAAGCAAGGTGATTTACTACAACATGGGGCTGGTATTGAAATCCATGTAAAACCTGGCGCGAATGTAAAAGTTGGTCAAACAATTTTAACTTTACATACCGATGATTCTTCAAGATTTGATCGAGCTAAGGAAGCTTTAACTGGTGCGTTCACCATTGGAACTGAAGACTCCGAAGTAAATCAGTTACCACTAATTCTAGAGAGAATTGAGGCTTAAATGTCATTAGCTAGAACTCCAACTTCTGAACAAATTAAGCGAATCCCAAAAGCCTTACTGCATGATCATTTAGATGGTGGATTACGGCCTGCAACCGTTATTGAGATTGCAGATCGAATTGGATATTCAAAATTGCCAACCGATAATCCAACAGAACTTGCAAAGTGGTTTGAAGATTCTTGTAACTCAGGATCATTAGTTCGCTACCTTGAGACTTTTGCCCACACAGTTGCAGTTATACAAACTAGAGAGGGAATAATTCAGGTAGCAAGAGAGTGTGTTATTGATTTAGCAAGAGATGGAGTTGTTTATGCAGAGGTTAGAGGTGCACCAGAGTTATCGACTGAGCAAGGATTAACCATAGATCAAGTAGTTGATGCAACTATTGAAGGTTACAAACAGGGCATGGCAGAGGCTGCATCTGAGGGAAATAAAATTAAAGTGAAATCATTACTTTGTGGAATGCGCCAAAGTAATAGATCAATGGAGGCGGCAAAAGCGGTTGTAAAGTATCGAAATCAGGGAGTAGTCGGCTTTGATATTGCCGGTCCTGAAGATGGATTTCCCCCAACTAATCAGCTAGAGGAGTTTTCATATTTACGAAAAGAAAATGCTCATTTCACTATTCATGCCGGGGAAGCTTTCGGTTTACCTTCAATCTGGGAGGCAGTTCAAATTTGTGGCGCTGAAAGGTTAGGACATGGGGTAAGAATCATTGATGATATAGATTTCAGTTCCACATCCCCAAAGATTGGTTTGCTTGCTTCATATATTAGAGATAGTCGAATTGCGCTTGAATTGTGTCCAACCTCTAATTTGCAAACTGGGGTGGCAAAAACTTATTCAGAACATCCAATTGGTAAGTTACTAAAGTTGAATTTCCAAGTTACCTTAAATACTGACAATAGATTAATGAGTAACACCTCAATGAGTAATGAGATGCAACGATGTGTTGATTCATTTAATTGGACGTTTTCAGATCTTCAACTTGTAACAATTAATGCGCTTGAAAGTGCTTTCATTTCATATGATGAAAGAGTTGATATTATTAATAATGTTATTAAACCTGCTTATGCAAAAATCTCCGATGAATAAACTACATTCCTATTGGGTGCCAAATAGTTTTTTGTTCCATAAAGCTCAAAATTCTTTCTGGACTATTAGCATTTTTGAATCTAAATACTCTTTTTAAGTTTTCAGCACCTAAAAGTTTTAATTCCTCCTCCTCTTTCTTAGATAAGCCTGCAACATCTACGCCATCAATCTCCATGTGTGATGCAATCCAAGGCGCCAGCTCTGATGTTTTTCCAGTCAATACATTTACAACACCAGCTGGTAGATCACTTGTAGCAAGCACTTCACTTAGCGTGATTGCAGGTAGGGGGTAATTCTCACTTGCAACTAACACCACAGTATTTCCACCTGAGATTACTGGGGCTATAGTTCTTACCGCACCCAGTAATGATGGTTTATTTTCTGCAAATACAGCAACAATTCCTAGTGGCTCTGGCGAGGTAAAGTTGTAAAACGGACCAGAAACTTGGTTTAGAGAGCCCGAAATTGAAGATAACTTGTCACACCAACCTGAGTACCAAACCCAGGTATCAATTGCCTCTTCCACCTGAGATTTTGCCGCTTTAGTACTCAATCCTTCTAAAGCGCATATCTCATCTATGAATTGCTCACTTCTGCCCTGCATAATCTCCGCAATGCGATACAAAACTTGTCCTCTATTAAATGCAGTTGCACTGGACCATCCAGGAAAAGCAGATTTTGCAGCCACGACACTATCTCTTAGATCTTTTCTCGAAGCTAGTGCTGGATTTGCAATAAATTTCTTGTTTACACCTTTTACTTCATAAACTCTGCCAGATTCACTTCTAGGAAATGCTCCACCAATAAACAATTTATAGGTTTTGTTTACATCAATGCGACTCATTTATTTACCTTCGCATCCGATTCTAAGTATGCTGCTAAGCCGTGGCGACCACCCTCGCGTCCCCAGCCTGACTCTTTGTATCCACCAAATGGACTAGCTGGATCAAATTTATTGAAAGTATTGCTCCAAATAACTCCAGCCTTTAATTGCTTTGCTGCCCATAGTATTTTTGAGCCCTTATCACTCCATATTCCTGCTGATAATCCATACATTGTGTTATTTGCTTTTTCAATCGCTTCAATTGGTGTTCTAAAAGTTAGCACTGACAAAACCGGTCCAAAAATTTCTTCACGGGCAATTCTGTGGGATTGTGAAACTCCAGTAAAAATAGTTGGAGCAAACCAGTAACCTTTTGAGGGTAATTTACATTCAGGAGACCATCGATTTGCCCCTTCAGAATCACCAGCACTAGCAAGATCTTTAATTCTTTTTAACTGTTCTGAAGAGTTAATAGCTCCTAAATCTGTATTTTTATCCATTGGATCGCCAACTCTAATTAAACTCATTCGTTTCTTTAATTTTTCTAGAACCTCATCCATTACATTTTCTTGAAGAAGTAATCGAGATCCAGCACAGCAAACATGACCTTGATTAAAAAATATGCCGTTAACTATTCCCTCGACCGCCTCATCTATCGCGGCATCTTCAAAGACAATATTTGCAGCTTTCCCACCAAGTTCTAGAGTTGCACTTTTTTTAGTTGAAGATATTGACCTAGCAATTGCTTTACCGACCTCGGTTGAACCTGTGAATGCAATCTTATTAATATCAGGATGATTAACTAATGCCGCCCCAGTAATTCCATCTCCAGTAATGATATTTACAACACCATCGGGTAGTCCTGCTTGTTGGCACACTTCAGCAAATAAGAGTGCTGTCAAGGGTGTGGTCTCTGCTGGTTTTAATACAACGGTATTTCCAGTTGCAAGTGCTGGTGCAATTTTCCAAGCCAACATTAGTAGAGGAAAGTTCCAAGGAATTATTTGTCCAACTACTCCAAGAGATTTTGGATTATTTCCAACTCCTGCAAACTCTAACTTATCTGCCCAACCTGCGTGATAGAAAAAATGTGCTGCAGCCAGTGGGATATCGGTATCACGAGATTCTCTGATTGGCTTTCCGTTATCTAAAGTTTCAACAACTGCAAATTCACGAGCCCTTTCCTGCAAAATTCTTGCTATGCGATACAAATATTTTCCACGCTCTTTAGCGGGGAGCTTTGACCATACTTTTGTATAAGCCGATCTTGCACTTGAAACAGCTAGATCAATATCTAATTTATCTGCATAGGCAATTTTTGCCAGAACTTCCTCTGTTGCTGGATTAACGGTATTGAAGCTCTTACCTTTTTTAGGCTTGACAAACTTACCACCAATAAATAAGTCATAGGATTGGGATATCTTGGCGATAGTCTTGGATTCAGGAGCATTTGCATACTCAAAGTTGCTCATAAACCACCTAATCTATTGTTACGTAATTGGCACTAGCGTAGTGCCCAGTACGTAATTTAGTACGTTGCATCAGCAGGTCATTTAATAATGAACTAGCACCGATTCTAAATAATGCTGGATTCAACCATTCAGGCCCGGCCGTCTCATTTACCAGAACTAATTGCTTTATTGCATCCTTAGTGGTTTTGATACCACCAGCAGGCTTAACTCCAATTTTCTGCCCAGTAATTGAAAAATAATCACGGACAGCTTCTAGCATTACCAATACAACTGGAGCTGTGGCAGCAGGAGTAACTTTTCCGGTACTCGTTTTAATGAAATCAGCTCCAGCAAGCATTGCAAGATAAGAAACTTTTCTTACATTGTCATAAGTTACTAGTTCTCCAGTTTCAAATATAACTTTTAAATGTGCCTTTTTGCCACAGAGCTCTTTAATTATCTTGATTTCTTCAAAAACTTTTCCTAGATTTCCAGAAAGAAACGCACCACGATCAATCACCATATCGATCTCACTAGCACCTGCATCTAAAGCATCTTGAGTATCTTGTTTTTTAACAGCAAGTGAGGCACGGCCTGATGGAAAAGCCGTAGAAACAGCTGCAACTGGAATATTTATTCCACCAATAAAGTCCAACTCTTGCCTTGCTATCTTTACCATGTCGTTGTAAACACAGAT
>Ga0255178_1000155_pt1 | contig 25148 bp, 7 predicted proteins | sample Atl_Atlam_RepC_8_FD_183019 | JGI IMG/M metagenome (GOLD analysis project Ga0255178, IMG submission 183019) | Freshwater microbial communities from Altamaha River, Georgia, United States - Atl_Atlam_RepC_8d | ecosystem: Environmental > Aquatic > Freshwater > River | place: USA: Georgia | collected...
CTTGGGTTCCCGCCACGATATCGGCGAAACCATCTCCGTTGACATCAGCTACAGCGATGGACAGCCCATCGGTCCCGGTGAACCCGGTAAAACTCCCTAACTTCCCGGGCATGGCCTTTTGGGTGGCCCCATCAAAGGCCCGGATCAAACCGCCAGCCGTGGCTTGCGCGGTGACGATGTCCGCTACCCCATCGCCGTTCAGATCCCCCACGGCCACCACCACCCCATCCTGATTGGTGGAACCAAAGGGAGTGAACTCCCGAATCAGGCTGGTGGTTGCTGGGTCATACACGGCCACCTTGGATTTGGAGCCGGGATCCGAACCCACCGCGACCACACCCAGACCATTGAGGGAGGTTGCCACCCGGAGGGAGAATCCGCCGAGGCCCTCCTGGTAGTAGCCCGACCAGGATGGGTTGGAGGGAACAGGATCCGTCACCAGGGTGACACCGCCGCCGCTGGCCAACTCGAAATACCGGACTTCGGTGTTGCCACTGGCGGTGGAAGCTACCGATACCGTCTGCTGGTCCCCGACCGTTACCACCTCGACCGAAGTATTAGTGGAATTCGCGGAGGGGGAACCAAAGAAACTGGCTACATTCTGGAAGGTTGACCCATCGAACACTTTGGTGTGACTGCGTCCGGATTGGGCACCGAGGACCACATCAGCAATGCCATCGTGGTTGACATCGCCCATCGCCAGCGAGGTTTGACCGGCAAAACCGCTGAATCCATAGAAATTCGCCAAGGTTGAGGTGGATTCCAATCCCACCACCCGGACATGGCCTGCCGACCCGGCAACCGTGGCCAGAACAGGTTCATTTTCCCCTTGGCCCAGGGCTACTCCCACCGCCCCCTTGTACGAACTGCCATAGGGTTGGAAGGACCGTAGGAAAGTCCCTGTAGGTGAGAACACCGAAACGGTGCCCGCCATGGTGCCACCCGATCCAACGACGATGCCTTGCTGACCGCCGCCGATATCTCCGGCGGTTACTTGGATGTTGGAGGTTTGGGTGGCTCCGTACGCCAGAAAACTCGCGGTCACCGCGTGGGTGGCTCCATCCAGCACCACCACATGCGGAGCCCCGTTGATCGCGCTCGCGATGATTTCCGGATCACCGTCCTGATTCAGGTCCGCCAGAGTGACACTCACGCCCCCGGTGTAAGAACTGCTAAAGGGCTGGACCTGGCTCACCAGCTCCCCGGAATCACTGTTGAATAGGCTCACCAAAGGAGCCGACCCGGAGGGGGAGCCAATGGCGAACAGGCGGCTGTTCATCACCAGGCGTTCTTCCAGACGGTCGAGCACGGGCCGGTAATAGTCCACCGGGCGCCGGACACCAGGATTTTTGCGTGGAAATAACCGGCCAAAAAACGTGGAGAGTTTCATGGTTTTTCCCAGGTGTCTAGCAGCGATTTGAAATGCATGCTCAGGTCAGAGAGGAGATGAGGGGACGCCGCAAGCGGCTTCATCTTTCTGTCCTGATTAATGTGGTACTACGAGGAAGATACGTAAGCAAGAATTATTTTCAAAAATAATTTCCAGAGGCATTAGGTTGATGAAAAAAAATTTACAAGGATTACAAGCATTTGTGAGCAATTCCAGTTCTACAGAATGCCCCGGAAATGGTGATCAAATAACCAGGAATTTACTCTTTGGGTCTTCCATTTAAAATTCGGCAAAGATTCAGGCCGGAATTCAAAGGCAAGAAAATCAAATTGCTCAAGTCTAAATTCCGTTTTTTAGATTTTCCAAGTTGGTTGAGATTTTAGCAAACATTTGCAAAACAACCTCAGGGAAATGACCATGGAAGCTTGAAAGTCCACCATTCCAAAAATTTAATTGGAACCCAATGTGTCGAGAATATTGGAGGGGAATGGGATGGAGATTTTTCGGAAGCCGATCCGAATCATTGGGGATAAAAGCAAAATCCAAATTGACAATCTGGCAATCCGTCGTCCGAGGACATTCGGAACCAATAATCAAATAGAGCCATAAACGAATCGTAGACTTACAAGGCCTTCCCGAGAAGCTGCTGGACCAGGATTTGAACAAACAACGGTCTGGGAAGTGTCTAGACCCCATTCTGAGTACCACCCGATAATTTAAACCCTGCTCCTGTCTGTCTTGAAAAAACTCCCGGAGATCTTCTCCAGGTTGTCCATGTTGACCGGCGGATCTGTTGCGATAACTCCCTGGGTTCTTTTCCCCGTCCTAATTGCCTGTGAGCAACCGGACCAATTTTCAGGAACCACCATTCCCTCGCTCATGGCAAAATCCAATGGCGGACGGTATCCCAGCCTGCTGTGTGGCCGCTCCGAGTTGTATTTCCGAACATACAACCTGACCAATGCCCTGGCGTGGTCCACATGATGGAACACTTCCTGGTTCAGGAATTCATCTCGCAGGGTGCCGTTGAATCGCTCATTCCGCCCGTTTTGCCAAGGGGATCCCGGCTCGATGAACCGAGAGGTCACTTCCTGTTCCTTCAGCCAACAAGACAAAGTTTTGGCGATGAACTCCGAGCCGTTGTCCGTCCTCAAATACTTTGGCGGTCCAAACATCCGGAACAAATTGCGCATCACCTCGATGACCTGGATATGACTGAAACGCGTGTGTACTTCCACTGCCAGACAAATCCGGCTGTGCTCTTCGACCACCGTCAAAAACCGCAGTTTCCGTCCGTTCTCGCAGAAATCATGCACAAAATCACACGACCAGACATGGTTCCGGTATTCCGCTCTGCAAGGCATGCCAGCCCCCATCCCTCGGCGCTTCCTCTTCGGGCGCACTTTTCTGGTCAGGCCATGGAGACGGCATAGGCGCCGGATCCGCTTCAGATTCACCCTGTGACCCATGAGCCGCAGGGCGCCATGGAGCATTCGAGCGCCATGGCTGCTATTCCGGGCCGCCAATTCCTTGAGTTCTCTCACCAATCCGGAATCATCCTTCCGAGGTTGGTACGCCAGGGAGCTGCGGCTGATCCGAAGGATGGCGCAGGATCTTCGCAGGGAGAGACCCCTGGCGGTGAAAAAACGCACCGCCAGGCGACGGCCAGAAGCCGTTGCTACTTTTTTTTCAAGAACTCCCGGATCACATCCAGTTCGATATCCCGCTCGGCGAGAATCCGCTTCAGCCGGGCGTTCTCCTTTTCCATGTCTCTAAGCTTCTTCACTTCGTTCTCCTGTAAGGAGCCAAAGCGCCTACGCCAGAGATAGAAGGTCTGAACTGAAATCTTGTGCTGACGGCAAACCTCCTCAATGGTTTTGCCACCCGTTTCAGCCTCCCGAAGGATGGCCACAATTTGCTCGTCAAGGAAACGCTTCTTCTTCATGCTCCACCCCAAGCTGGGACAGGCTGAAGTTTAAACTATCCACTGGTACTTTTTTAGGGGCCCACGACAGAAGGTTGATCAGGGAAATCAGAAGGCGAACCCTTGTAGTCGGCAACTTCCCGGACGGTCGATCCGCTTGGATGCTGGTGTCAGCCAGGTTGAGGCATGTCGCGGCGACTCAGTGGGGATCGAGGCGTTACCTGGACATGGATAAACTTCAAAACCAAAACCCAAGAAATGAGGCTCTTGAAGTGGTTGGGGCAGGATAGGCCCTGATCAATCAGAACGACCCTGACTTCATGGAGTCACAAAACAAAAGTGCGCAACTTGACGTACGCCACCCTGTTCTGGCAGAAACCTGAGAGAAACCTGTAAAAAAGTGGTTGACACTGTGCGGCATCATAGTCAGACGCCACCTTTTGCTTCCTAAGCTATTCACAGTTACTATTTTTGGGGCCAACGAGGCCAATCCTCCATCCTAAATTCCATGAATATACTATTGATTTATTTTTCGGAAAAAATCCAACGATCAAGTGGTCTTCTTCTCTAGACAGGGAAAAAAAATCTATTTGAACATTTTTAGAAAATTTAAAAGAAATGTCATTTCTATTTGGCTGAGAAACACCAAGCAATGTCAATTCCTGACCAACAATGTCTTCAACAGCTTTATTTTGAATTTCCTCATTCAGGTCCTCTCTGCCAACAAGAATTAAGTCTTCAGAAAGAATCCTCCAGCCGGAGCAGTATGTGCCAATTGTAACAATAAAATTATTTTTAAATCCCCAATTATTTGATGACTCTATTTTTCCAAACCCGAATTGGACCATTTTATCTTTTCTTATTTTAATTCCGTGAAGAATCAACCCATTAAGTTGATTCAAAATTATTTCAATTGCAACTTTATTTGATAAATTTAAATCCCTAGACTCGTTAGACATTCTAATTCCCTGTATTTTAAAAAAGCCATAGTTCCACGATTGCCATGGCCTTCTACCTTATAAAATTTTCTCTTTGCGTTAATTTCCGCAGATTCAATTAAGCGGACTCCTGAAAATTTGATTTCTTGAAATGTCAAACACTTTCCATTAAGGTAAAACTATTCTATTCCTTATATTTTAAATTACATTATTCTGCAAATAAAAATTGTGGTCTTGCTGGAGCACCCAATTGTTTTCAGATCAGGCCTTTATTTTTTCAAATAAAACTCCGATAGCCGCCATCTTTATTTAATTTCTTAATTCTGTGGTTTCAATTTGCTTGCCTTTTTTAAATAAGGCATCTGCAATTGTCAAATCAAAAAATGGTCTACCAAAATGTTAAAATTCGACTATACGTCATTTGGGCAAACAATAAAAGCTATAATATTAGAAATTTAGTCCATAATTTCCAAAATAAAAAAGTGTTAAAACTAAAAATTACTTCTTGAAAGTGCTTTAAACAAGTTGACACTCCTTAGGGCCCAAAGAGCTCATTCTTCCAACAATTTCCGATAAAAAGTGACTACATTAATTTGAAATAACCACAAGAGCCCAGTTTAAAATAGTTTCGTGAAGAATTTTTTTACTTCTCTGGGAATTTGCTCATTATACAAATCAAAAACCTCAATAACATTTTCCATTATTTCGTCAATTGTTCGATCGCCGAGGGCTTTATCCTTTAATTCATGAAGTAACCTTCTAGCTTCACGGTCCAACGCCTTCTCAACGGCCTTTCCAATACTAATAGCCTTTTCTTCCCCTATTGGTTGTCGTTTGGAGTCTCCTGGCGAATTTGCAATTATGATTGCTTGGCCAATATATGATCCTACTGTTGTTATTAATATTGAAATACCACCAATAATATTGGGCTTATTTGGGACAGGATAATCTTCAATTGGTGGAGGTCCAGGAATTGGAGGCCTTGAAGGAGCAAGTTGACCTTCCAATGGAACGGGTGGGGAGCCAGGTTCAAATCCTGTCGGTGGTTTAACAATACTTCCAGGAGGAAGGGGAAAGTACCAATCCCCTATCCGCCCCCCTATATTTCCCATTTCCTCAAGCCTGCCCCCATCTTCATATCCATCGATGGCTACCCATATTGCCAGGCCAGCTATTCCCACTCTTTGAATAGCAGGTACTAATGGACGAATTGCAGGTCCAAATTGGCCAACTAGCTTTCCAGTTTCTGCAATGAGTGATTCAAATGCGTTTTCCATGGCAAGAACAGCCACATCCAACCCACTAGGATCTAACCCATTCCCCGGGTTATTCCCAATCGCCCGATACCAGTTCTGATCTCCCGCCTCGAACCCCAGCGGATCATTGCTGAGCCACCTACCGAGGCTGGGGCTGTATATCCTGTTCCTGAATTCGTAATCCCCTGCCGCGATCTTCTCGCCACCTTGGTGCAGGAAGACCCAATCCTTCGCCGAACCCGACAGCGATGAGCCGCTACTGTCCCGGAAGGTTACTTGGCCGAAGGGGGTGTAGGTGTAGCGTTCCTGGACGGTACCGGTGGTGTTGACCAGAGCCGTGGTGTTCCAGTTGGCATCCTGCAACGCGTACAGGCGTTCATCGAGGGTGCCGTTGGCGTCCGTGTCCCGGTCCCTCAGGACGAGGCCATCGACATAGACCGGGCTCCAAACATTGCGGGTGACGGTGTTGGAGCCGACCTTGGTCTCCAACAACTGCCAGTCAGTGCTGAAGAAGCGGTCGGTGACGGTGGAACCGACGGTGTCCGTCACATGGCGGTGCAATGCATCGCGGCCGTAGGTGACGATCACCACATTGGAGGAGTTCTTGACCTGGACGACTTTGTTCCAGGCGTCGTAGACGAAGCGGTAGTTGTTCTCATCCGTGGTAAGGTTGCCGTTGTTGTCGTAGGTGGGAGTGGTGGCGCCGCTGACGGCGGTGATTTCATTCTGTTTGTTGGCGGTGCGTGTTTGCGTGGTGCTGTTGGTGGTGATGGAGTCCCAGTTGCCGACGGCGTCGTAGTCCCAGGACTGGCTGTTTGAGGGGGAGCCGGTGACATCAGTCTTGGTGCCGTTCAGCGTGCCGAGTTTGTAACTGGCTAGCTGATTCAGGGAGTCGTAGGTGTAGACCTCGCTTAACGAGGCAATCACCTTGTTGTCCTTGTAGAGGCGATTGCCATTGCGGTCGTAGCCGTACTGGTAGCGATCGACATCGGTGTTGGAGCTGTTGATCCAGCGCTGATCGACGATTCTGCCGAAACGATCCAGACCGGTGTACTGGTCGCCGGCATCGCCGACGGATTCTCCAGTCAGCTTGATGTAGCTGAGATCTACGCCGGGCTGGGCATGGGCCCGTTTGACAACGGTGCCGAGGCCGAGGTAGCTATAGGTTTCCAGGGTGTTGGAGGCATCGCTCAGTGAACTGAGCCGAGAGATATTGGCATCCAGGCCGGAGGCGTAGTTGTAGTTGAGGGTGTAGCCAGAGGCGTAGGTGACACTCGTCAGGCGTGAGTGGTTGGCGCCACTAGGCATTTCGCTGTAGGCGTATTGGACCCGAGGTGAGGAGCCGGTGACCGCCCCACTGTGGGACTGCCACTCGGAGGTCAGTTGCCCCAGGCCGTTGAAGTCCCGCTTGACCTGGTTGACGATGTTGCCGCCGGAGCTGGCATCGTAAGCGGTGAAGAGGTAGGGATTGCCTTGGGTGTCATAGGCGGTGGTGAGACGGCGGACGGCGCCATCGACACCGCTGCCCAGGGTGGTGATGGCATCAGCCGTCTGCCTAGCCAAAACATCGTACGAGTAGGTGTGGACCGTGCCGTTGCGGTCGGTCATCGTCAGCGGCTGACCCAGGGCGTTGACGGTCAACACATCCTTGGACGAGCTGCTGCTGGCTCCAGTGGAGGGATCAGGGTAGCGAACCTCTTTGACCAAGTCGTTGGAATTCAGGCCGGATCCGCCCGCCGTGGTGACGCCATAGACCCATTCGGTTACCTGCTGGCCGCTGGAAGGCAGAACCACCTTCACAGTCGTCAAGCCGACCGCGTTGTAGGTGGATTCGGTGGTCTTGTCATCGGTGTCGGAGACTGTGCCATCGACATAGTTCTCGATGGTCTTGGTTACCCTACCCAAAGCATCGAATGTCTTCCTGGACTCAATCCCCCGGGGATCGGTGACCTTCCAAGCCAAACCGGCAGAGTTGTAGGCAGTCGTGACCACCAGAACGGTGTCGGAACGGCTGGGTACAGTGGAGGGACGGGTGTAGGAGGACCCGCCGTTGGTGCCGACATCGACGGTGTTGGCCAGGCGGTCGGCACCATCGAAGTAGCTGGCGGCGTAGCTGACACGGGCCTTCACCCCGGTAGAGGGGGTGCCCAACGCCCCGGTCCCGGTCTCATCGTGGAACCGTTGTTTGGCGGTGACCAGGATCGCGTGGGAGTTGCTGTCGTAGGTGGTCTCCACCTGCTGCAGCACGGCGTCGCCGGTGACATCATCGGCATCGGTGTAGGCAGTATCGCCGCCACCATCGGTGGTGTAAGTGGCAGTGGGCCGGCCGGCGCCATCGTAGGTGGTCTTGGTGATTATCCCGCCGGGGGAGGACTGCTTGATCAGCAGGCCCCTGGCGTCGTACCAGGACTGGGTGGTTAGGGCGGAGGAGGAGACGGAGCCGGTGGAGGGATCGACGCTGTAGGTCAGGGTCTTGAAGACCTGGCCACGCTCATCGAACTGGGTCTCGGACTTGGCACGGAGCAGGGAAGAGCTGGGGGCATTCGGCACGCCGGAGGTGCTGGTGATGGAGACGGTGTCGCCATCGTAGAGGCGGGTGGTGGTGATGCGGTTCAGGTTGTCGTAATCGACATAGGAGATCAGGCGGTTGGTGTCGGTGGCCTCGCTGGTCTCAACGCCGGTCTTGGTGGCCACGACGCGGTTGCGCCAGTCGAAGAAGTTCTGCGTGACGCGGTTGGCAGCTGAGCCGCCCGGGATCTGGGTGACCTTGGTCAGGTTGGAATCACCCACGCCGCCGCCGTCGTATTCGTTCTCAGTGACCTTCACCAGATCGGTGCCGGTGGTGTTGGTGGGGGACCAGGTGCCGGAAGTGGGGGTGTCATCGAGGCCGACCCAGACACTGGAGACGCGGTTGAGGTCATCGAGCACGGTGCGGGTGATGGTGCCGGTGGGGCTGAGGGTGCGGACGCGGTTGCCCTTGGAGTCGTAGCCGTATTCGGTGCGGTAGTAGTTGGTGCCGGCGGTACCCAGCGTGACGGAAGAAGCGGAGTAGGTGAGGCCGGTGAGATAAAAGTACTGGTCGGTGGCGGTGACCTGGCCGACGGAGTTCAGCACCTCGCGGGTGAGGCTCTCCAGGCTGGAGATGCTCTCGGCGCCGGTGGGGCGGCCGCTGGTGACCGAGGGGGTGGCGGACATGGTCAGGACTTCGCGATAGCCCCGGGCCTGGTCTTCGCGGGTGACGGTGATGGGGAGCAACGGGACATTGTTGGTGGCGTCCCAGGCGGGGTAGGTGCGCACCTCGTGGACATCGTCCTTGTAGACGATGTAGTCGATCCGGCCATTGGGGTAGGTGATCTTGGTGGTGCGGCCCAGGTTGTCCACCTCGTAGGAAGTGGTCAGGTGCAGGCCGGCACCCGAGGGGGTGGACCAGCCGGAGGGCAGGTTGCTGTAGGTGGTGGTCTGCGTGGTGTCGACATCGACGATTTGCTTGGTGAGAGCGCCGGTGACCTGATCGTAGGCGCGGTAGGTGAGGAAGCCGGCCTCATCCTTGGTCCAAATGGGCAGACCATAGGCGTCGTAAACGGTGACCGAGCTGGTGGCGGAGTTGGAACCATTCTTACCGGTGGAGACGGTGGGATTGGTCTGGGTGATCTGATCTGGCTGGGCCGTGGAACCCTGGAAGGTGTAGCTGTAGCTGGTGGTGAGGGAGCCGGTGCCGTTGGTGTTGGTGTACACCGTCTGGTTGGCTGGAAAAAAATAATCCACGCCCAGGAGGGTGCGCTTGATATAGGTGACGGCGGACTGGGGGACGGCGGTGCCGGTCTCACCCCGGCTGAGGCTGCTGGAAGAGAGCCAACCTTTGGCATCCCCGGCCGAAGTGCTGGTGGCAGTGGTACTGGAAGCGTAAGTGTTAGTGAGGACCAGGCCTTCGCCGTCCTTGATGTAGGTGGCGTTGCCGCCACTCCACTGGGCCAAATCATTGTACGAGTCGTTGTACCCGGACATAGCCGAAGGCAGTGCCTTCAGCGTGACATAGCCCTTGGAGTTGAACTGGGTGTAGGTGATCCATTTGGCGGAGGCGCTGACATCGTTGAAAGCCGTAACCATCGCCTGCTTCTGGAAGTTGGTGTAGACGATGTTCTGGTTGCCATCGGGCAGGGTCTCGACAGTCTTGACATTCCAATAGTTGAAATCGCTGGTGCTGAGGCCATTGGGATTGGTGGTGTAGGCGAAGCCGTACGAACCGAAGGCATTGGTGTTTTCGAGGGTGACGCGGAACTGGTCATCGTATTCGAAGTAGTGGTCGGCATAGCCGGCGAGTTGGGTATTGGTGGCGGTGGTGGGTGTGAGGCCGGCCTGGACCATGCGGTTGTAGGATTCGCCCTTCAGGACGAACTTGAGGGCCTGGTTGTAACCGTTGGTCTGGCCGGAGAGCCAGTAGCGGAAGTAGGAACGGTCGAGCACATTGCTGGAGCCGTCCTGGACGGTGATCATCTTCAGTTCATTGTCGGTGCCAGCGGAATCGCCTGTGCCCGAATAGTAGTCCATTAAGGCAGTGCGGTCGGTGACCCAACTGCCGGAGCCGGTTTTGTGGGCGAAGTCGACCTGGGAGATCAGGCCACTGTTCACCCCGCTGGTGATGTAGGTGAGCGTCCGTTTGGTCAGTGTGGTGACGGAGTTCTGCGTGACCGACTTTTCCAGGGTGGTGACCCGACCAGAACCGTCCCAGGTTTTGGCTTCGAGCAGGACATTGCCGGCAGGATCCTTGATTTTGGAGAGGGTGCCCTGCTTCAGCGCCGCGTGGGTGGAGGAGAAGTCGAAGAATTCGTAGGAAGTGCCATCTTCCCGGATGAAAATGAAGATGTTGTTGGTGGCGTCGGTGTACAGCTTGTCAGTTTCCCCGTACAGCGGAGGCGGGGGCGGAATTTTACCGCCGAGGGTGCCAGACCCAATGGGGAAGGTGACAATTTCAGAAGGAGACAGAAGGACCCGTCGATAACCCCCTTCCTCCACGACTGAAGGGGATCCGGCACTGAACCAACCGATGCCAAAATGCTGACTATTGGTGTAGCTGAGCTGGTTGGTGTAGCCGAGGAAATCGCCGTAGAGGCTACCTTCCAGGCCAGGGCCGGCGAGGGCAATATCGATCTCGGGACTGCCATCGCCGTAGCGGATGGGGTAGCCGGAATACATCCCCGCCCCCGCTTGCGAGGCCGGGGCTGCGGTGTCGGCGTAAGCCTCGCGAATTAGGTTAGGGGTAGGGTTGGCGGCATCGTAGGCCCGGGTCTTGGCAGTGGCGGTGGGTGTGGCGATCGCAAAGGCGCCGAGGTTGACGGCATTGCCCACTTCCTGGGTGGAGCCGTTGGCGGCGACGCTGTAGCGCTTCAGGGAACGCTGACCATTTTGGTCGACCAGGGCCAGGATGCGGTCGGCGGAGGGGGAAGCCACGCGGGTGGCGAAGCTGGCAGGGGAATCGGACGCGAGGAAGCTGGCCAGTGGGTGATTGCCGGCCCGGCTGAAGACACGGACATGGCCATTGGCCCCGATGCCAGAGCCGGTGATGATCTCGCTGACGCCATCGTTGTTCAGGTCGGCGGCGGCGATGGAGACCCCGCCGGTGAATTCGGGTGCATAGGCGAAGAAGCTGGATAGGACAGTGCCGGAACGTGCTTCGATGGTCTGGACATGGGGACCAGCGCCCAGGCCGGCGGCGGTGAAGATGGCGGCGTTGCCGTTCTCGGCGAAGCCCAGGGCGACATCGACAGCGCCCTGGAAGGATGAACCGTAGGGCTGGAAGGAGCGGAGGAGTTCACCCGTGGTGGAGAAGACGGAAACGGTGGCGGTCATGCCGCCGCCAGAGCCGACGACGATACCGCGAGACCCGTTGCCGATATCGCCACCCGCGAGGCTGATCCCGGAGGTCTGGCCCGGGGCGAAGGCGTAGAAGCTGGCGGTGACGGCGTGGGTCTTGCCGTCGAGCACGACAACATGGGGAGTGCCGCTGGAGGCGGCGGCGAGAATTTCGGGGGTGCCATCGCGATTCAGGTCGGCAAGCGTGACCTCCACCCCGCCGGTGTAGGCGGAATTGAAGGGCTGCACTTGGTCGACCTGGGTACCGGTGTCGCTGTCGTACAGTTTAACCAGGGGCAGGGCGCCGGCTGGGGAGCCGACGGCGAACAAGTTGGCGGCCGGAGCAAGGCGCTCCTCGAGGCGGTCGAGTTTGGGTTTGAAGGGAAGGGCGGGACGAAAAGGTTGGGACGATTTGCCAGGAAGTAAACGAAAGAGCTGTTTTAGAAAATGCATGACCACTCCCAGATGCGAGACAGGGTGGCAAAAGGCTCAGCCTGGAAAGTAGAGAGGACCGTTAAACGGCGACTTCCAAACTGCGCTGATCTATGTGGTACTACGAAGAAGATACATTGGCAAGAATTTTTCTGAAAATAATTTCAGCATGGAGCTTGGGCACGGAATTAATCACCCGAAAATAGAGGGTAATCCGCAATTAAAAAAATGCCCCGAGGAGATGATTCCAATCTTGGTTGAGGCAAGGAATCCACCGTGGAGGGACCCACTTAGGACATGGCTCCAAGGAATAAACACCATGGTTGAACAGGGCAGGGAAGGGCGAAAAACCTGTTCTCAATTCCGGATTTGAAGAATTCAACGAAATACTTGGGAATCAGAGTCCAGTCGGTAGACTTGATCCACAAGCAGTCCTGGCTCAAACCATTTGCAGGAGACTGAAAATCCCCGAGTCTTCCCCTGAATGAGGAAGCAGGCTACCGAAACCGAATATGGCCCAGGTTATCCTAAAACATCTGGGCCAATGTGTCGAAACTCTTCCGCATGTCCATCGGACCCATGCAAACAAAGATCTGCGCCTTGGCATGGTTCAGGATGGTCCGCCTCCGTTCAGGGCCCGAAACAGGTTGGAAAGCAACGACCCATCGCGATTGGACCGGCGCACCACATGCCCCGAGGGGTAACGCACCTGCGCCCGCAAAGTTGGATCTGGAAGGACCCGAATCGGAATCAGTTGTAGACGCACCGCCAGAGGCTTTGCCCGGCGTTCCAGTTCACAGCGCCAGGAGAAAAAGGAGGCCTCAGTGACATGCCGGGCCTTGCAGTACCCCCGGATTGTCTGACCGCTACCCGGGTGCCCGCAACAATCTCACGCCACTTCGCTTCCAGCTTCCCGCTCCGCTTGCACCGCATCGCCTGCTCTCCCCGTGGTTCCGAAAAACCACAAGGCTAACAACCATCTGAAGAAGGGTTTTCGCCAGACGGCACGGATAAGAAAAACACTGTCCAATAAACGGGGCCCACCTAAAGGCCCAAGCAGCATATCCGCGACGGTCCAATTGAAATGGCCTTGTCGCCGAAGTTCATTGCGAAGAATTTTTTCTTTTTTGGAGTTCAACACTCATTCGGTCACATCCACTTCAATTTCTGTATCGACCATCGCTTCGATTTCAGCACGGAGTTCGAGAACAGAAGTCTTCAGGGGCGTATAGATCGGGATTTCTTTACCGAGTATCTCGAAGCTCACGGCGAGTGCGAAACGAGCGGTTACGTCAGGGTCTTTGCTCCAGCCTTTATGTCCGCGAACCGCGATGCAGAATTCCTCAGGCAGGGCGTTCGACTTTTTTACCAGCCAGTCTTTTTGCAGGGTGCCGACGCTTCGCCGGACGCCTGGCAAGCGCCCCCAGACGGGGTTGTTTTCAATGGTCCAGCCGAGACTTTCGCCCTCGTTGGTGGTGTCATCAACACGGATGGAACGTCGGACAAACTCTTCTGGTTCCTCACCCCGACGGCTACTTACCCAATCGACCCATGTGGCAAGATACCCACGAGGGTTTCTTCGGGTGCGGCGGGGTTCGGCGGCGTAAGAGAGTGTGACCTCGATCAGGATGTCGTATTCGTCGGCGGGCCTTCTCAACTCTTCGGGAATACGGACCTGATAGACCTGACAAGCCCCCGGTGCGATCTCTTGATCTCCATGAGAAATGAACGTAGTGCGGTGGTTGTCGTTTTCCGTAGCGCGTGCAATATCGGGAATCCCATAACCGATTCGTTGGAGCAAAATTGCCTGCTGGGCGGGCGTTAGTCTGCTCGCCCATTCAGGCCACCGGGCAGATTGAGCGATGAGGGCCCGGTAAAGCAGACATGTTTCGTCAGGGAGAGTGGCTTGCAGCCTAGCGGCAATTCGTGTGACTTTAGGGGCTGCAAAGGAAGTTCCCACTTCATCGCGGTCAACTGCGGGACTACCGTGCATGGTGCTCGCGACAAGTTCCGGGTAACACGATTTAGCGAAAGTAGGAGTGGTTACGGTTGGGCTTGTTTCGGCAGTTCGAAGGCAATCGCCTCCGTACTCGACTACCTCTGGTTTTATGCTTCCCCATATTCCGGGGCCAGAACGGCTGAAGGCAGAAGGTTCGCCTGCCTGTGCCGCAAAACTCCTGTAGCCAGAAGCTTCAAAAGAACCGTAGGCTACGGAGCCGACGGACAGTGCTTGGAAGCTTTGGGCAGGATTAGCGACTCGGCAGTAGGTTTCACCCAGATAGTCAGGATAAGGCTTACCCGCTACAAGATGTTCCTGAATGCCCGGACGGGGTGCTGGCCTGCTCGATTTGAGGTTGCCGGTGCTTTGAACGATGAGAATGTCATTTTCAAAGCTCAGGCGATCGATCTCAGCGGCCCATGCCGACATATGCACGTTGCGACTTGGTGCATCTGCGTTGATCGAATGGTTAAAAATGCGTGTTTTGCGACTACCCAGGTGGTACTTATGAATAACCTCACGCAACAGTGCTGGAGGGAATAACTCCTTGGGCATGTCGCAGTCGTTGTTTAAGACACGAGCATTCTGAACCCAGGCTTCGAGTTGAACTGTTCCGGATTTTGGCACATTCTCACCATGCAACACTGCCCCGGCAACACGGGTGCCATGCCCCGATGGCTTCACGTGATCTGCGACGTCTGTCACCGCTCCGGGTAGGAAACAAAGTGAGGATGGCTTGTCGATTCCCGGCTCAAGCAGCAAATGGCTCTCTTGAATACCGCTATCGATCACGCAGACAACAGGCATGCTGCTATGTGGAGCGACAAGAGTTAGAGATGTCTGTATGGCAAGGAGATCCCTAGCCCCTTGCTGGGGTAATTCGATGTTGTCCGGCTCGGTGACTTCGAAGACGTATGGATAGTTGGTCACAAGGTCCTTAAGGCCCCTGCCCGGAATCTTTATCCTGAGTGTGAATTCGCCAGGGAGAATCAGTGTCTCAGTGGTCATCCCATCGATATTGAGCAGAATCTCAGCACTGTAGTGCGAAATGATGTTCTGCACTTCTTCAAGGCGCTGATCCTTCAGCCGTTCCCATTTCTCGTAAGCGTCATTACGTCGCTGTGACCAGTCCAATTCTTTTCGTGCCCAGGTCTCAGACTTCCATCTTGGGTTCTTGGACGGCTTCTTAGGCACTTCCCAAGTGCCAGTACAAGAAATGCTTACCTCGCAGATGTATGGCGCGTCATCCGGAATCCTGGGCCACTCTTCGAACAGCGTTTCCGAAAGCACATGTTTGAGCCTGCCTTCTTGAGTCGCGTCCTCGCGAAGATCAATGATCTTTGCAACGTTACCTGAACCTTCAACGCTTGCAACGAAATCCGTGAGCTTTTGCTGGAATTGCGTCAGGGAGAGGTCATCGGAGGCGACGATGACGAACCCGTCCAATTCTTCGGACACGATTTCAAATTGGAAAACCTGTCGTAGAACATCGATATCGAGAGTTGTGTCAATCTTCAAAAGCAGAGGGATGCCATTGATGGCGGGCAGCCCTGCATCTGCTCGTTCCTGCTGTCTTGTGTTCCAAGAAGCCACAATATTCGAAGTGCGTTTTGACAGCTCCCCGCCGTGGGCAGCACGGTTTTGCCTATTGGCTGCTGTCAGAGGGTTTTCCGGAATCTGTACCTGCGCAAAACGTGCCGGGCCTTGCTTGCGGAGGATCAGCGGGAGGTACTCAAACTGGGGTGTCGGTGGCATAGGTTATCCGTTGTTCCGATCACTCTCGCTACGCCTTAAGTCGGAGGACGCAATTTTCAAATGGAATGGCATCACGATTTTTTGGCCTGCCAAAACTGCCGCTTTGGCTGCATCCTGAGCGACCTTTACAACCATGGCTGCGGGTTGTCCGGCAAGGGTTTTCGCGGCCTCTGGCCAATCCACCTTGTCCGAAACCTGCACTCCGGAGAGTGAATGCTTCAGTAACTTTTCAATCTCCTCTTGGCCGGGTGGCGGGACTTGGAACACTTCGTCGAATCGACGAAATAGAGCGTTATCGAGCGAGTCTTCAATGTTGGTCGTTGCGACCAGTAAACCAGGCGCATCGTATTCTTCCATGAGTTGTAGTAGCGAGTTTACGATTCTTGATGCTTCCCCGATGTCTTTGGATTGGACGCGGGAACGGGCAATGAAATCACATTCATCAAGCAGTAGCACACATGGCCGCTCTTTTGCTGTCTCGAACACAGTGCGAAGGTTCGATGCCGATTCACCGAAGTAAGAAGAAAGCAACGAATCGAACCGGACTTTCATAAGCGGTAAGCCCGTGTTCCATGCCAGACGTTTTGCTCCGAGCGATTTGCCACATCCTGGCGGACCATACAGAAGTACGGTCTTTCTGGGCTTCAGCCCATAGGCTCCTAGCCGTTCGCGTGCAGCGTATTCCCGCTCAATTCGAGAAAACCTTTCTTCAATCGGTGTTGGCAAAATCATGTGATGCTCAAGCGACTCACGCGGGAGCAAACTTGCAAGCAATTCACCATGACGCCTGCTCATCGGAAGTTCGTGTAGGGGCCTTCCAGAATCAGTGGTTGCGGAATGGCCGTTCACCGCTTTTGGCTTTTTTGGTTTGTTCAGGATTGATTCGAGTTCGTCGGCTAGGCGGGCATGGCCAATTTCCCTCTCTGATTCGACGACCCTGCGCGCGAGTTTATCCAACTCGCCTTGAGAACCGTCGGCGATTGCACGAACTATGCGTTTAAGGGTGTCTGCGTTCATGGCTTGCCTACTTGGCTCAATGGTTATAAGTGTCTTACCATTTATTCACTTACTAACTTTGGCGAATTTTCCTTCGACTTCCACCTTCACCGTGGCCCCCTTCTTTGGAAGAACGTAACGCCAGCCGTCAGAATGCCTCTCCGACCGTATCTCATGCCCACGCTCGCGTAGAGCATTGACACACCGGGAAATGGTCGGAATCGATACCCCGATTTTTTCGGAAAGACTAGGCGTTGAGTAGCCGCCCGTGCGAATGAGACGTAGCACCAGCTCCAGCCTTCGCTCGATTGCCTGCGAACGCTTGTAAATCATGGTTTTTTTCCTCCTGGCAAAAACACCTTGTCTATCAACATCTGATATACATGTCAAGCAGCTTCTATTCTGGGAAGCACTTTCGAAAGTGCAGGATGATAAATAATTTCGATAACGTCCAGGATTATGCGCACATTTTCAAAACAACCGCTCGTCTTAACACATCCGAAAGGATGATGTTGTGTTGACGAAGGCGGGGGCCGGCGTTGGATGAGATTAATGCGGCCGAGCAAATGCCCGTGACTGCGAATAGTTGATTAAATCCCAATCTCCTTCGGCAGCGGACCTGTTCTGGCAGAAACCTGTAAAAAGGTGGTTGACACTGTGCGGCATCATAGTCAGACACCACTTGGCCCAGCTGGTTGATCTCAAAATTGATTATACGGTCCAGACGGGGACTCTTGTTTATTTCAAATCCAGCATTTTTTGCATTTCACTGTTGCTGATTCCGGATGAAAAATCGGGAACCGAAAACGTTAAATACCCATTTTGGTTTATTTCATCTTCAAAATCGACATGGTCCACTTCAGCAAATCCATCGCGATAGTATTTCAGAAAATAAAAACGAAGGCAATCTAGGGACTTAGATGTTAGGTAAACACTGTACTTGGCTCCACTTTTCTTGAGAGTGGAAGCCATGCCACAAATTAACTCTAATCTATCTCCACAATTAGGCGAATAAATTACACAGGTGTCAATTAGTTTATCACATAGGAGCTGAAGGCAAAGGCACCAGTCTTTTAAAGATTTATTTGGCACAAAGACATTCAATACATCTTGCCCATCTAATTGTCTAAAATGTAACTTAATTTCTAATTGACTGCCCTTGTTCATCGACTTTCTCCTTTAGGCCAGCGAAGGTGGTAATTCTGTATAACCTCCCCAGTTCTAGGGTCAAGTTCTTCAATGTGAATATGATTTTCGGCTACATCCCCAGGCTTAGCCCGGTACTGCCATTTTCCATCTGCGCTTCTCCATTTGCCTGGCTCAATTTCAATTGGATTCTTGCCAATTTTAGTTCTAGCAATGGTTCTTGCTTCTCCCTCCGATTTATATAAACTGCTCCAATTTTTTGTATTTTTTGTCGCAAAGTCTTTCGGATATATTTTGCTAATGGCCCCTTTGTATGATGCAAAACCCGCTGCAGCATCCCAAGACAACTCGATTATTTTGCCACCTATTTTTATATCGCCATTTGCCTGTTGATAATTTGCGTTAAAATGTGGGTCAAATGTATTGTTGCGAAAGTCGCCGATTGTCCCATTTCCGCTTGGTGCCAGCCTTACTTTATTAAGTAAATCTTGTTTATCCAATTCTTTGTATTTTAAATCCTCCAAATCGCTGTCAAGCTTTCTGCCCCTTCGCCATTGTTGAAACATATCAATAGCTGGCGTAATAATAAAAATGTCACACCATTCCAACCCACTCGGATCGTTCCCATTTCCGGGGTTATTTCCAATCGCCCGGTACCAATTTTGATCTCCGGCACCAAATCCCAACGGATCATTATTGAGCCACCTGCCCAGGCTGGGGCTGTAGACCCGATTCCTGAACTCGTAATCCCCCGCCGCGATCTTCTCACCCCCCTGGTGCAGGAAGATCCAGTCTTTCGCGGAATTTGACAGGGTGGAACCGCTTCCATCCCGGAAGGTGACCTGCCCAAACGGTGTGTAGGTGTAGCGTTCCTGGACTGTGCCGCTAGTGTTGACCAGGGCGGTGGTGTTCCAGTTGGCGTCCTGCATGGAGTACAGGCGTTCATCGAGGGTGCCGTTGGCGTCGGTGTCACGGTCTCGCAAGGCCAGGCCATCGACATAGACGGGGCTCCAGACATTGCGAGTGACGGTGTTTGAGCCAACCTTGGTCTCCAGCAACTGCCAGTCACTGCTGAAGAAGCGATCGGTGACGGTGGAGCCGACAGTGTCGGTGACATGGCGGTGGAGGGCGTCGCGGCCGTAGGTGACGATCACCACATTCGACGAATTCTTGACCTGGACGACCTTGTTCCAGGCGTCGTAGACGAAGCGGTAGTTGTTTTCATCGGTGGTCAGGTTGCCGTTGCTGTCGTAGGTCGGTGTGGTGGCGCCGCTAACGGCGGTGATTTCGTTCTGTTTGTTGGCGGTGCGTGTTTGCGTGGTGCTGTTGGTGGTGACGGAGTCCCAGTTGCCGACGGCGTCGTAGTCCCAGGACTGGCTGGTCGTAGGTGAGCCGGTGACATCAGTTTTGGTGCCGTTCAGCGTGCCGAGTTTGTAACTGGCGAGCTGGTTCAAGGAATCGTAGGTGTAGACTTCGCTCAACGAAGCAATCACCTTGTTGTCTTTGTAGAGCCTATTTCCATCACGGTCGTAGCCGTACTGGTAGCGATCGACATCGATGTTGGAGCTGTTGATCCAGCGTTGATCGACGATTCTGCCGAAACGGTCCAGGCCGGTGTACTGATCGCCAGCATCGCCCACCGATTCTCCGGTCAGCTTGATGTAGCTGAGATCCACGCCGGACTGGGCGTGGGCTCTTTTGACCACGGTACCGAGGCCGAGGTAGCTGTAGGCTTCCAGGGTGTTGGAGGCATCGCTCAGCGAACTCAGCCGAGAGATATTGGCATCCAGACCCGAGGCGTAGTTGTAGTTGACAGTGTAGCCTGAGGCGTAGGTTACGCTGGTCAACCGCGAGTGGTTGGCACCGCTGGGCATCTCGCTGTAGGCGTATTGGACCCGGGGTGAGGAGCCGGTGACCGCCCCACTGTGCGACTGCCATTCGGAGGTCAGTTGACCGAGGCCGTTGAAGTCCCGCTTGACCTGGTTGACGATGTTGCCGCCAGAGCTGGCATCGTAGGCGGTGAAGAGGTAGGGGTTGCCCTGGGTGTCGTAGGCGGTGGTGAGACGGCGGACGGTGCCATCGACGCCGCTACCCAGCGTAGTGATGGCATCGGCGGTTTGGCGGCCAACCACATCGTAGGAGTAGGTGTGGACCGTGCCGTTGCGGTCGTTCATGGTCAGCGCCTGGCCCAGGGCGTTCACGGTCAGCAGATCCTTCGAAGAAGAACTGCTGGCCCCGGTGGAGGGATCCGGGTAGCGGACCTCCTTGACCAGGTCATTGGAATTCAGGCCAGAACCGCCCCCCGTGGTAACCCCATACACCCATTCAGTGACCTGCTGGCCGCTGGAAGGCAGAACCACCTTCACAGTCGTCAAGCCGACCGCGTTGTAGGTGGATTCGGTGGTCTTATCATCGGTGTCGGAGACGACCCCATCGACATAGTTTTCAATGGTCTTGGTGACGCGGCCCAAGGCGTCGAAGTAGCTGCGGGACTCGATGCCCTTGGAGTCCGTGACCTTCCAGGCCAAACCGGCGGAGTTGTAGGCAGTCGTGACCACCAGCACCGTATCCGAACGGCTGGGAACGGAAGAAGGCCGGGTGTAGCTGGAGCCGCCGTTGGTACCGACATCGACGGTGTTGGTCAGTCGGTCGGCACCATCGTAGTAGCTGGCGGCGTAGCTGACCCGGGCCTTCACCCCGGTAGTGGCAGTGCCCAGAGCACCTGTGCCGGTCTCATCGTGGAACCGTTGTTTGGCAGTGACCAGGATCGCGTGGGAGTTGCTGTCGTAGGTGGTCTCCACCTGCTGCAGCACGGCATCGCCGGTGACATCATCGGCATCAGTGTAGGCGGAGTCTCCACCGCCATCGGTGGTGTAGCTGGCCGTGGGCCGGGCCGCGCCATCGTAAGTAATCTTGGTCACCACCCCACCGGGGGAGGACTGCTTGATCACCAGGCCCCGGGGGTCGAACCAGGACTGGTTAACCAGAGCGGAGGCGGAGACGGAGCCGGTGGAGGGATCGACGTTGTAGGTCAGGGTCTTGTAGGCCTGACCCCGCTCATCGAACTGGGTCTCGGACTTGGCCCGGAGCAGCGAAGAGCTGGGAGCATTCGGCACCCCCGATGTACTGGTGATAGAGACGGTGTCGCCATCGTAGAGGCGGGTGGTGGTGACGCGGTTCAGGTTGTCGTAATCGACATAGGAGATGAGGCGGTTGGTGTCGGTGGCCTCGCTGGTCTCGACGCCGGCTTTGGTGGCGACGACGCGGTTGCGCCAGTCGAGGAAGTACTGGGTGACGCGGTTTGCGGCGGAGCCGCCCGGGATCTGGGTGACCTTGGTCAGGTTGGAATCGCCCACGCCGCCGCCATCGTATTCGTTCTCGCTGACCTTCACCAGGTCGGTGCCGGTGGTGTTGGTAGGGGACCAGGTGCCGGAGGTGGGAGTGTCATCGAGACCGACCCAGACACTGGAGACGCGGTTGAGGTCATCGAGCACGGTGCGGGTGATGGTGCCGGTGGGGCTGAGGGTGCGGACGCGGTTGCCCTTGGAGTCGTAGCCGTATTCGGTGCGGTAGTAGTTGGTGCCGGCGGTACCCAGCGTGACGGAAGAAGCGGAGTAGGTGAGGCCGGTGAGATAAAAGTACTGGTCGGTGGCGGTGACCTGGCCGACGGAGTTCAGCACCTCGCGGGTGAGGCTCTCCAGGCTGGAGATGCTCTCGGCGCCGGTGGGGCGGCCGCTGGTGACCGAGGGGGTGGCGGACATGGTCAGGACTTCGCGATAGCCCCGGGCCTGGTCTTCGCGGGTGACGGTGATGGGGAGCAACGGGACATTGTTGGTGGCGTCCCAGGCGGGGTAGGTGCGCACCTCGTGGACATCGTCCTTGTAGACGATGTAGTCGATCCGGCCATTGGGGTAGGTGATCTTGGTGGTGCGGCCCAGGTTGTCCACCTCGTAGGAAGTGGTCAGGTGCAGGCCGGCACCCGAGGGGGTGGACCAGCCGGAGGGCAGGTTGCTGTAGGTGGTGGTCTGCGTGGTGTCGACATCGACGATTTGCTTGGTGAGAGCGCCGGTGACCTGATCGTAGGCGCGGTAGGTGAGGAAGCCGGCCTCATCCTTGGTCCAAATGGGCAGACCATAGGCGTCGTAAACGGTGACCGAGCTGGTGGCGGAGTTGGAACCATTCTTACCGGTGGAGACGGTGGGATTGGTCTGGGTGATCTGATCTGGCTGGGCCGTGGAACCCTGGAAGGTGTAGCTGTAGCTGGTGGTGAGGGAGCCGGTGCCGTTGGTGTTGGTGTACACCGTCTGGTTGGCTGGAAAAAAATAATCCACGCCCAGGAGGGTGCGCTTGATATAGGTGACGGCGGACTGGGGGACGGCGGTGCCGGTCTCACCCCGGCTGAGGCTGCTGGAAGAGAGCCAACCTTTGGCATCCCCGGCCGAAGTGCTGGTGGCAGTGGTACTGGAAGCGTAAGTGTTAGTGAGGACCAGGCCTTCGCCGTCCTTGATGTAGGTGGCGTTGCCGCCACTCCACTGGGCCAAATCATTGTACGAGTCGTTGTACCCGGACATAGCCGAAGGCAGTGCCTTCAGCGTGACATAGCCCTTGGAGTTGAACTGGGTGTAGGTGATCCATTTGGCGGAGGCGCTGACATCGTTGAAAGCCGTAACCATCGCCTGCTTCTGGAAGTTGGTGTAGACGATGTTCTGGTTGCCATCGGGCAGGGTCTCGACAGTCTTGACATTCCAATAGTTGAAATCGCTGGTGCTGAGGCCATTGGGATTGGTGGTGTAGGCGAAGCCGTACGAACCGAAGGCATTGGTGTTTTCGAGGGTGACGCGGAACTGGTCATCGTATTCGAAGTAGTGGTCGGCATAGCCGGCGAGTTGGGTATTGGTGGCGGTGGTGGGTGTGAGGCCGGCCTGGACCATGCGGTTGTAGGATTCGCCCTTCAGGACGAACTTGAGGGCCTGGTTGTAACCGTTGGTCTGGCCGGAGAGCCAGTAGCGGAAGTAGGAACGGTCGAGCACATTGCTGGAGCCGTCCTGGACGGTGATCATCTTCAGTTCATTGTCGGTGCCAGCGGAATCGCCTGTGCCCGAATAGTAGTCCATTAAGGCAGTGCGGTCGGTGACCCAACTGCCGGAGCCGGTTTTGTGGGCGAAGTCGACCTGGGAGATCAGGCCACTGTTCACCCCGCTGGTGATGTAGGTGAGCGTCCGTTTGGTCAGTGTGGTGACGGAGTTCTGCGTGACCGACTTTTCCAGGGTGGTGACCCGACCAGAACCGTCCCAGGTTTTGGCTTCGAGCAGGACATTGCCGGCAGGATCCTTGATTTTGGAGAGGGTGCCCTGCTTCAGCGCCGCGTGGGTGGAGGAGAAGTCGAAGAATTCGTAGGAAGTGCCATCTTCCCGGATGAAAATGAAGATGTTGTTGGTGGCGTCGGTGTACAGCTTGTCAGTTTCCCCGTACAGCGGAGGCGGGGGCGGAATTTTACCGCCGAGGGTGCCAGACCCAATGGGGAAGGTGACAATTTCAGAAGGAGACAGAAGGACCCGTCGATAACCCCCTTCCTCCACGACTGAAGGGGATCCGGCACTGAACCAACCGATGCCAAAATGCTGACTATTGGTGTAGCTGAGCTGGTTGGTGTAGCCGAGGAAATCGCCGTAGAGGCTACCTTCCAGGCCAGGGCCGGCGAGGGCAATATCGATCTCGGGACTGCCATCGCCGTAGCGGATGGGGTAGCCGGAATACATCCCCGCCCCCGCTTGCGAGGCCGGGGCTGCGGTGTCGGCGTAAGCCTCGCGAATTAGGTTAGGGGTAGGGTTGGCGGCATCGTAGGCCCGGGTCTTGGCAGTGGCGGTGGGTGTGGCGATCGCAAAGGCGCCGAGGTTGACGGCATTGCCCACTTCCTGGGTGGAGCCGTTGGCGGCGACGCTGTAGCGCTTCAGGGAACGCTGACCATTTTGGTCGACCAGGGCCAGGATGCGGTCGGCGGAGGGGGAAGCCACGCGGGTGGCGAAGCTGGCAGGGGAATCGGACGCGAGGAAGCTGGCCAGTGGGTGATTGCCGGCCCGGCTGAAGACACGGACATGGCCATTGGCCCCGATGCCAGAGCCGGTGATGATCTCGCTGACGCCATCGTTGTTCAGGTCGGCGGCGGCGATGGAGACCCCGCCGGTGAATTCGGGTGCATAGGCGAAGAAGCTGGATAGGACAGTGCCGGAACGTGCTTCGATGGTCTGGACATGGGGACCAGCGCCCAGGCCGGCGGCGGTGAAGATGGCGGCGTTGCCGTTCTCGGCGAAGCCCAGGGCGACATCGACAGCGCCCTGGAAGGATGAACCGTAGGGCTGGAAGGAGCGGAGGAGTTCACCCGTGGTGGAGAAGACGGAAACGGTGGCGGTCATGCCGCCGCCAGAGCCGACGACGATACCGCGAGACCCGTTGCCGATATCGCCACCCGCGAGGCTGATCCCGGAGGTCTGGCCCGGGGCGAAGGCGTAGAAGCTGGCGGTGACGGCGTGGGTCTTGCCGTCGAGCACGACAACATGGGGAGTGCCGCTGGAGGCGGCGGCGAGAATTTCGGGGGTGCCATCGCGATTCAGGTCGGCAAGCGTGACCTCCACCCCGCCGGTGTAGGCGGAATTGAAGGGCTGCACTTGGTCGACCTGGGTACCGGTGTCGCTGTCGTACAGTTTAACCAGGGGCAGGGCGCCGGCTGGGGAGCCGACGGCGAACAAGTTGGCGGCCGGAGCAAGGCGCTCCTCGAGGCGGTCGAGTTTGGGCTGGAACGGAACGGCGGGACGAAAAGGCTGGGACGATTTGCCAGGAAGAAAACGAAAGAGCTGTTTTAGAAAATGCATGACCACTCCCAGATGCGAGACAGGGTGGCAAAAGGCTCAGCCTGGAAAGTAGAGAGGACCGTTAACCGGCGACTTCCAAACTGTGCTGATCTATGTGGTACTACGAAGAAGATACATTGGCAAGAATTTTTCTGAAAATATTTTCAGCAAAGAGCATGGCACGGAAATAATCACCGAGTAATAGAGAGTAATTCGCAATTAAAAAAAATGCTCCGCGGGGAATGATTCAAATCTTGGTTGAGGCAAGGAATCCACCGAGGTTGGATACACTTAGGACATGGTTCCAAGAAAATATCACCACAGTTGAACAGGGCAGGGGAGGGCGGAAAACCTGCCCTCAATTCCGGAATTGAAGAATTCATCCAGGGACTTGGGATCCAGTCCAAGGTCGGTGGATTGGATTCACAAGCAGTCCTGGCTCAAAACATTTGCAGGAAACTGGAAATCCCCGAGTCTTCCCCTGAATGAGGAAGCAGGCTACCGAAACCGAATATGGCCCAGGTTGCCCTAAAACATCTGGGCCAATGTGTCGAAAATCTTACGCATTCCTATTGAATCAAAGTAGACAAAGATCTGCGCCATGCCGTGGTTCA
>Ga0255178_1000177_pt1 | contig 21231 bp, 21 predicted proteins | sample Atl_Atlam_RepC_8_FD_183019 | JGI IMG/M metagenome (GOLD analysis project Ga0255178, IMG submission 183019) | Freshwater microbial communities from Altamaha River, Georgia, United States - Atl_Atlam_RepC_8d | ecosystem: Environmental > Aquatic > Freshwater > River | place: USA: Georgia...
CGAGGGCGCAAGGGTAGTAATTCACGGAATCGATAAAGTTGATGGACAAAAATTAGTAGATCATTTAGGAAAAAATGTCACACTTTGTATTGCGGATTTAGAGGATGCCTCTACTCCTAAGAAAATAGTTGATTGCGCCCTTGAAGCATTTGGCCAAATTGATTCAGTAGTAAATAATGCTGCAACCATTAAAAGAAGTAATTTATTGCAAATTACACCTGAAGAATTTACTAAAACACTTACCATAAATCTGCAATCTGCCCTTTTTCTGATTCAGGCAGCATTTCCTCATCTTAAAAAATCTGGTGGCAGTGTATTAAATATTGGATCAATAAATGCCTACACTGGTGAGTCATCTTTATTGGCATACAGTATAAGCAAGGCAGGGTTACAGACTTTGACTAGAAATCTAGCAAATGCTCATGGTGTCGATGGGGTTAGATTTAATTTAATAAATCCTGGTTGGATCTTGACCGATCGAGAGTATGCCGATCAAATTAAGAAAGGATTACCAGAAAATTGGCCAAATAAATTAGGCCCAGAGAATATTCCATTTGGGAAGATGAGTACGCCAGAACAGTTAGCTGCTGCTTGTATTTATTGGCTCGGTGATGAATCAAAGCCTTTTACCGGCTCAATTGTTGACTTAGAACAGTTCTCAATAATTGGTAGAAATCCAGAGAAGTAATGCCTAAGTTAGCTGCATTTCCGAAAGGTTTTATTAAGCCTCTGGTCTCTGGTCAAATGAGTATTTATGAGTGGATTAAATTAGCTGATGAGTTACGCGTAGATGGTCTGGAGTTTTATAACAACTTTGCCGATGTTAAAGATCATTCAAATTGGCCAAAGATTAGAGCAGCAGTTGAGGATTTAGGAATGGTAATTCCGATGATGTGTGCCTCCCCTGACTTCACAATTCCTGATGCTTCCTTGCGAAAAAAAGAGGTTGAAAAAGAGATACTCGCAATTGAAATGAGTGCTGCTCTTGGTGCTAAATACTGTCGAGTACTTTCTGGCCAACGCCGCAAAGATATTACACGCGAAGAGGGAATGAATTATGTGGTCGAATCAATTAATGCTTGTCTACCAGCTGCTGAAAGTTTAGGTGTTACTTTAATTATTGAAAACCACTACAAAGACGATTTTTGGACAGAACCAGAGTTTGCCCAAATGATGGAAGTTTTTGTTGACCTGGTTAGCAGAATTGAATCTAAATCTTTTGGAGTAAATTTTGATCCTTCAAATGCAATTGCTGCCGGAGAAGAGCCTTTGGAATTATTGGAAAAAGTTAAGTTTCGAGTTTTGACTATGCACGCATCAGATAGGTATCTAGCCAATGGAACAATTGAAGATTTAAGAAGAACTGAAGGTGGAACAGCGGGATATGTATCTTTTTTCAAACATGGAGTAATTGGCAAAGGATTAAATGATTATGATGCAATTTTCAAGATTTTAAAGGAGGTGGGATTTGATAGCTGGATTTCAATTGAAGATGGAGTTGATGGGATGGATCAAATGCATGAAAGTGCAGATTTCTTACGAGAAAAAATTAAAAAGTATTGGCCTACTTACCAGCCACGATAATGTTATTTAATGATTTGCCTTCTGATAGAAGTTGAAGTTGGGATTCAATTAATTTTTTAGCCCGTTTTTCAAATGCTGATGTATTGCCGCCAACATGTGGTGAAATTAAAACTCCCTTGGCCTGCCAAAGTGGATGATCACTTGGTAGTGGCTCTGGATCTGTTACATCTAAAGCTGCGGTGATTCGGCCAGAGTTAAGTTCTTTTACCAGTGCATCAGTTTCGACAATGGGCCCTCTAGCTACATTGACCAACAATGAACCATTCTTCATTATCCCAAGGCGTTTTGCATTAAATAAATGTTTACTCTCAGCGGTAAGGGGCAAAATCAAAATAACAATATCTAATGTAGGTAGATGCTGATCTAAATCTGTTATCGAAATCGTATTATCCCGACCACTTTGAGTAAAAGGCACAATTTCAACTGCAAAGCCAGCCAACATTTTGGCAATTGTTTTTCCAATTGATCCAAAACCAACAATTCCGATTTTCTTATCATTAATTGATTGATTTTTTACATGAACCCATGCTGATTTATCTTGATTTCTAATAAAATCTGGAAATCCTCTAAGGGATGCGATAGTTAGTCCTACCGCCAACTCAGCAGTTGAATCATCATGAATACTCTTTCCATTGCACAAAGTCATTCCCTCACGCACATACTCAATAGCATCGTCATAACCAGCATTTGGCATCTGTAAGATTTTTAAATTTGGCATCTTTTTTGTTAACTCTAAAGCAGGTCTACCACCCATATAGGTTGGCACATAAAAAGTAATTTCAGATAGATCTGAACTTTCTATTGGTGTATTAACTGGAGATAGTTTTTTAAACTTAGCCGGGACATTCAAATCCTCCCACTGCGTCCAAATTACATGATCTGACATTACTTAATCCGTTCATTTATATCTAAAGGTGTAAGTACAACTTTGTTCATTAGCGTACCAAGTTGATCAACTGTAATCGTAACTATATCGCCACTATTAAGTGAAATATCAAGCGGTGGAACAATTCCAGTTCCAGTCGATAGTAAAACACCAACTGGAAAGTGCTGGCATCTAAATAGGTACTCAATTAGATCATCAAATGATCGATTTAAAGATTTTAATGAGGTTTGTGCCTGCCAAACAATTGATCCAGCGCGTTCAATTTTTGCATAAATTGCTAATTCATTATGATCAACAATCTCCCAAATCGGCCTAATCATCGGGCCAACAGCATTTGAACCATAATAAATCTTTGCCTGTGAAAGGTAGAGTGGATTTTCACCTTCAATATTTCGTGAAGTCATATCATTACAAATACTCATACCAATTAACTCACCAAATTTATTTATAGCGATCGCTACCTCTGGCTCTGGCACTGAGGTTAAGGCATCTTCACGAATTCCAACCTCAGCATTATTACCAACAGTTCTACGGGCCGTTGCCTTAAAAAATAACTCAGGGCGATCAGCTTCGTAAACTAATTGGTAAACATCAGGAATACCACTCTCCTCTTTTCTGGCATCTCTAGATCTTTGATAGGTGACTCCGGCTCCCCATATCTCAGTATCTGCTGCAACTGGTGCCACTAACTTTCCTATTATCGATTTACCGTTAACTGTTTCATAAATTTTTCGAAACTCAGATAGATGTAGTTTTAGTGCATCAGAAAGTGTTTTTAATCCTGGAATTTCAAAGTACTCACCGGAAATCTCTTTAACTAATTGATAATTTTCACTCTTGGTTTGAATTACTGCCAGATGGCTCATTTAATTATCTATCCGATTAATTAAGCCAGACTCCTCTAATGCATTCCAGGCTGCCTCAGGAATATTTCGATCAAAATCTTCAATATTTGCACTTAACTCTGCCACACTTCTTGATCCGGTAACCACGCAGGTTACTGCTGGATGGCGAAGTGGAAATTGAATTGCAGCAGCGGTAAGTGGAATGTGAAAATCTGCGAGTAATTTCTGAATTTGTTTAACTTTTTTCAAAATCTCATCAGTAACTGGAACATAATTATATGTTGATTGTGGTGTTGGATTTGCAAGCACTCCAGAGTTATAAACTCCACCAACCATCACCCCAGTTTGTTTTCTTAAACACTCTTTAAATAACTCTTCCTGAGCTGATTGATCTAGAAGCGAGTATCTACCTGCAATCAAGATAATATCTAAATCCATCTCCTTTACTGCTTTTGTGGCATATGAACAGATGTTCATTCCAACGCCAACTCCCTTAATCACACCTTGCGATCTAAGTTCATCTAATACTGGATATGAGTTTTTAATCGCCTCATCTATTCGCTCATCAGCATCATGAATTAGGGCAATATCAATGGATGAAATTTTTAAACGGCTCAGACTCTCTTCAATTGATCGAAGGATTCCATCTCTAGTGAAATCAAAAACTGGAAAGATTGTGGGATCTACTCCTATGAAGGGAGCTAACCCTTCAACTTTGCCAGCGATCTCCTCTGGTGCAAATTTTTCTAAGACTCGGCCCACCTTGGTTGAGATGACAAAAGGTTTATTGGTTTTACCGAGTGCAGAGCCAATCATTTTCTCTGCATTGCCATGACCATAAAGTGGTGCGGTATCTATAAAATTTATTCCAGAATCTAAAGCAGCAAGAATAGTTTTCTGGCCCTCTTCATCAGATACCGCTGTGAATAAACCACCAAGTGGTGCTGAGCCCAAGGCAAGCTTTGATACATACCTATCGATACGTGGGATTTTTACAAGTTCGCTATGTCTGGCCATATTCGCAATAGTATAGGAAGGTGTTGAGATAGTTAATGGCGCTCAACTATTGAGATAAGTAGAGAGAGTTGTAATGGCCCAAGAGTTTGAAGGTTTAGTAGCGATAGTAACTGGTGCTGGTTCTGGTATTGGCCTTGAGGTCACCAAGGAGTTAAGCGCTAAAGGTGCAAAGGTTTTTGGTTTTGATATTAATCAGGGCCAAATGCAGCCTTTCGCAACTTTTATTGAGTGCGATATTGGTGATTCAAAATCAGTGACAAACGCCTTTAATGAATTTAGTAGATCCTCTAAATCATTAGATATTTTAATAAATAATGCCGGAATTGGATCACTTACTACTGTAGAAAATGAAAGTGATGAAGTTTGGCAAAAGGTATTAAATGTGAATGTTATTGGAACTGCTCGGGTTTCAAGACTAGCTATACCTTTACTTAGGCAGAGTAAAAATGCGGCAATTGTAAACACAGCATCTGTTGCTGCCATCGATGGTATTCCAAATCGGGCTGCATACAGTGCCTCAAAGGGTGCTGTTCTTACATTAACACTTGCGATGGCAACTGATCACTTAGGTGATGGCATAAGAGTAAATGCTGTAAATCCTGGAACTACAGATACTCCGTGGGTTAAAAGATTATTAGATCAAGCAAGTGATGCTAAAGTTGCCAAAACTGCTTTGGAGGCAAGACAGCCAATGGGAAGATTAGTTTCGCCGACTGAAATTGCAAGTGCTATCGTTTTTCTAGCTAGTCCTAAACAAGCTGCGGTGACTGGAACTTCCATAAACGTAGATGGTGGATTGCATTCACTAAGGATTCCTAAATAATGAATCAATTAAATAATTATCGATTTGGCTCCTATGCCTTGCTGGCAATGGGATTAATAAACTTAAGGTATCAAAGTGGCTCTGACGGAAATCTTTCAAGTAGCTCACTATTAATTGTCACCGGTTTACTGGTTTTTCTTTTAACCTTTATCCCTCGCATCTCATCTACATTATTAAATAAATCAGTCAAAAGAGTTTCACTTATACTGTTTATTGCATTAGTTGTTTATGGCATATTAATTTAACAATTATGGAGCTTTCCCAAATAAAGCTGCGTTGGAATGAAGTGTTAGATCTTTTACTGGAAAAAGATCGAATTGCCTGGCTAGCATTTTTTGATGCCAGATTAGTATCCTTTGAAGAGAACCAATTAACCTTAGATTTTGCTGATAGCCAAAAGTTTGCAAACCCTCATGATTTTAAGAAATCTCGTAATCCATCCCACACTCAACTACTAATTGAAGCAATTAAAACAGTTTTTGGTATTTCACCCACAATAATAGAGCGGTGAAAAGAGTAGCTGTTTATTTATCAGTAGTTGTCGCTGCCACTTGCCTTACACCAACTCAAAATGCATTTGCTAGTAAGAGCTCAGTCTCACTCCAAGTTCAAAGCACACCAAATGCCGGTGAATCAATAGTTACTTTTTATGGACAGGTAAAGCCTGCTGCTAAGGCCAGAATAGAGATTAGTTCATTTGATGGAATTGCTTGGAAAGTTACGCCATTTAAAACTACTTCAAGTAAAAGTGGGGCTTGGCAAATAACTGCGGTGGCAACTGCAATTAAGGCAGAGGGACAGTATCGAGCTACTGCCTATATTAAAAATAAAAAAAGTATCTCTAAGCCAGCTAATTTTAAAGTTGATAATTCAAAAACTTTTCCCGACCACAATGCACTTTTTATTACTCCTGAGACAAGTAAGTTAACTGGTGGTCGGATAAAGGGATCAGATATAAGTAGATGGCAGCACCCAAATGATCAACCAATTGATTTTAAGCAGATGTTTGATGCGGGGATACGGTTTGTAATTATTAAGGGATCTGATGCGCAAGAAAAAGCAGATATTGAAACTATGAAATGGTTAGTTGGAGATCGAAATGCAGCTCAAGCTGCAGGTCTTTATACCGGTATGTATCACTTTGCATATCTGCCAAATAGCACAGATGAAGAGTATGTAATTAGAGATGCTAAAGCTCAAGCACAAAAAGTAATTTGGCGGTTAGCAACTTTAGGTGGCTATAATGAAAGAGATTTACCTGTCGCATTAGATCTTGAAAATAACTGTGTTAAAAAAAGTAGCTCGGGAGTTTGTACTAAATTTTTGCCTAGAAGTTTAGTAACTCTGTGGGCGGAGACTTGGCTTGAAACTGTTGAAGCAAAAACTGGTCGAAAGCCAATTTTATACTCTTATGCTCAGTTTCTAGAGAGTGCCATGACAAGAAGTGAAAAGCTCAGGCAATATCCACTATGGCTTGCACATTATGGAATTAATCCAGCTGATCCACTTACCCAACCAGGTCAGCGACCTGCAATTGGTTGCTTTGTTCACTCTTGGAGCACGGCAAATTGTTCATCGCAGTGGCAGATATGGCAGTACTCATCATGTGGCATTGGTAAAAGGTATGGCGTACCAAGTAATAGATTAGATTTAAATGTTTTCAGGGGAACTTCAGATACATTTCTATCACTTATTAAAGGCAAGTGGCAGCCAGAGCCTGCCGATATGATGCCCATTAATGAACCGACTGCAATTAATTTAATATCGGTAAATTCAACCGATACAAATAAACCAGTTGAAGTAAATGTTGAGGTCTTTAGAAATATTGGAACTCCGGTTGTTACTGGAACAGTTGTTTTTAGACCACTTGATGAAAAGGTAAAGGTTAAGAAACAAAGTGCAGTCAGAGCTGCAAGTGGTAGATGGGAATTAAAAATTGAGGGATTACCTGCCGGTTTAACAGCTGGGACCTTAAATTATGTAGATATCTCAAAAACACATGCAGATAATCAACTTCCACTTTCCATAAACTTGATGCAGGGCCCAGAACTACCAACACCTACTCCAACACCTAAGCCAACTCCTACTAAACGGCCTGGGGATAGTTGCGCTAAACAAATAAAACATTAATCCCCGTCCACTACAGTTAGCCACATGAAGCAACAGCTACCAGGTGGAGTTACTCGCCAAAATCTTAAACTTTCTGATGGTAGGGATATTTATTATTACGATACTAAGGATATTGATCGCAATGCAGTTGATAGCAGAGCTGATCAAGCTCAGCCTGGCATCGGTCACTTACGCTTAGATCTACTAGTAAATGAGTGGGTCGTAGTTGCATCCCATAGACAGCACCGGGTGTTTTTACCACCTAAAGAGTTATGCCCTCTTTGTGCATCAACTAAGGAAAAACAAACAGAGATTCCAGATAGTGATTATGAGGTGGCGGTTTTTACAAATCGAGCACCGGCATTAACCGCTCCAAACCCAAATTGGAAATTGCCTCAAATCAATGGAGTTGAGACACCAAATCCAGATGCTGCTGGTGCCTGTGAAGTTGTTTGCTATACCTCAGATCATGGAACAAGTTTTGCCAAGTTACCGATTAAGCAAATTAGGGCAGTGCTTGAGGCATGGAAAAATCGAGATGCCGAGTTATCAAAATTGCCATATATCCAACATATTTTTCCATTTGAAAATCGGGGTGAGGAGGTTGGAGTAACAATTTCCCACCCACATGGTCAAATTTATGCCTACTCATTTATTCCACCAAGAGTAGAGCGGATGTTAAGTGCGGCTCAAGATTACTTAAAGCAAACCGGCCGAGTTCTACTAGATGATTTAATTAAGCGAGAAATCAAAGATGAAAAGCGAATAATTGCTCAAAATAGTGAATGGATTGCATATGTGCCATTTGCTGCTAGGTATCCATTTGAAATACATCTTGCCCCATTACGTAGTGTTGCTCGAATGAGTCAATTAGATGAAAAACAATCTGAGACATTTCCAGAAATTGCAAAGGAGATCTTAACTCGCCTAGATGGAGTTTTTGGAATTGAGATGGCATACATTGCATCTTGGTATCAATCACCAGTAAATGTTGGAAGCGACTGCATGCGACTTCATTGGCAAATAGTTTCTGTAAGACGCCAGCCTGGAAAATTAAAGTATCTCTCTGGCTCAGAATCTGCCATGGGAGCCTTTATTATGGATTTAGAGCCAGAGCAATCTGCAGATCAACTTCGACAAGTAAAATTATAATTACTCAACTGGGGTAATTGAAATAACCTCAACCCCGCCAATTGAATTTAAAACATTAAGTAAATCAGTTGGATCACTACCCGGTACTGCAATTGTGATGTCATCAATTCCTTTTCCGTTTTCGCTACGAAGAACTACTAGGCCACGAATATCTCCGCCGGCAAAACCAATCGCAGATGCCACCGCACCAAGGGAACCTGGTCGGTCTGGTAACGAGATTTGAACTCGATATAGCGCCATGCTCCCTGACTTGGACTCGAACCAAGAACCTGCCGGTTAACAGCCGGCTGCTCTGCCAATTGAGCTATCAGGGAATACGTCAATCTTGTTTAAGGATTAGCGAGGGTAAATAGTATCGAATAAAAGTTTGTGCTCAAACTGTTGGCTAAAACTGGCTTAACTCTCCCCTAGCGCCAACTCTTTTTGTACCCGACGGGCAGCCTCCATACCAACTAGTTTTGTAAAAATCTCTTGATACTGCGCTTCATTTTCAACCGGATTTAATCTCTGCAGTGTTGATTTGATCTCCGCAATTAATCTACTAAGCGCAACTTCACGAAGTCGAGCAAAGATACTAGTTATATACCGATCTGAAACCTCACCGTCAGTTCTAATTGGTTCAACAGTTAACTCAGTAATCAATGACTTTAATTCATCAGAATCTGCTTTATTAATTAGCTCTTGAATATTTAACTCACTTTGCTGATCAATTAAAACTCGTAGTTGGTTATAAAGTGGAAATGAAAAGGCCGCCGCTTCTAGATCTACCCAGCTAGGTGCTAACTCTGGCATTTGTAATTTAACCTTTAACACCTCGCGCTCCAGCACTAAAATAGGATCAGTTAAATTCACCTTTGCTGGCGGTAGCCTCTCGATTGCACCTCCAGCTTTTTTAACGGCAGATGAAACTACATCTACCTCCATACCTAACCAGCCAGCTAGTAGTCGAACATACTCAGGCCTTAAGGAGGCATCCCGAATCTTTCCAATTAAAGGTGCGACTTGATTTAAGGCACCTACTCTTCCCTCAGCGGACTTAATATCATAATTTGCAATAACAGATTTGATTGCAAACTCAAACAATGGAACCCTCCGGGCAATTAAATTTCTTACCGCATCATCACCATGGGCCTGCCTTAATTCACATGGATCCATTCCATTTGGCTCAACTGCAACAAATGTTTGTGCGACAAACTTTTGATCATCTTCAAATGCTCTTAATGCTGCTTTTTGACCTGCAGCATCACCATCAAAGGTAAAGATCACCTCGCCTCTAAATGCATCAGCATCCATAAGCAATCTTCGAATAATTCGGATATGTTCATCACCAAAAGCAGTTCCACAGGTGGCAACTGCTGTGGTGACACCGGCTAGATGTGCCGCCATTACATCGGTATACCCTTCAACAATTACTACTTGACGATTTTTTGATATCTCTTTTTTAGCCATATCTAGGCCATATAAAATTTGATTCTTTTTATAGATAGGTGTCTCAGGAGAGTTTAGGTACTTAGGGCCTTGATCAACATCATCAGCTGCTAATTTTCTAGCGCCAAAACCAACTACATCACCAGAAATATCCTTTACTGGCCAAATCAATCTATTTCGATATCGATCAATAGGACCTTTACTTCCCTCTTTGATCAAGCCCGCTAAAGTTAATTCTTCATCGGTAAAGCCTTGACCCTTTAACTGCTTATAAAGCCCATCCCATTCATCTGGTGCATATCCAACATTAAAATTTTTAGCAGCATCCCGATCAAAGCCCCGTTTTGTTAAAAAATCTCTGCCGTGTTGGGCAGCTGGTAATTGAATTTGCTCCTGATAAAAAATAGCAGCTGCAGTATTGGCTGCAACTAATCTCGATCTATTAACTGATGGAGCAGAATTACTTCCGGAGGTTTCATACCTAAGTGTGTAACCAATTCGATCAGCTAAGCGTTCTACAGTTTCCATAAAGGTTAGATGCTCCAATTTCATAATAAAAGCAATTACATCCCCACCAACTTGGCAACCGAAACAGTGAAAAAAACCCTTACTTGGGGTTACATGAAAAGATGGTGATTTTTCATCATGAAATGGGCATAGACCTTTTTTCTGACCACCGCCAGCATTTTTAAGCTGAACATAATCAGCAACTACATCATCAATTGGAGAGTGGTCGCGAACATATGCAACATCCTCATCCTTTATGCGCCCGGCCATATTCCTATCCTAGTTTGCTCACTAGACCTTTGAATTACCTACTTGTTAATTTGGCGCCACCAAGCGGTCATGAAGCGCTTTGGCACCTGGATCGGTCAAAGAAGCGACTTGATCTATTACTACCCGAAGTCGCATCTGATCGGTATGTGCATTTTGCCAATCCTGCAGAAAGAAACTCTCAAGAGTAGTAGGGGCACTTTCTAATATAGCTTCGACTAATTCTGTAAGTAATTTTTGCTGCTGTGCATATCGCAATTGTGAGGACTCGGCGTTAATCACATAATGCCCAGCAATTGATTTAAGTAAAGCTACCTCTACCCGCTGCGCTCTAGGCACAATTAAATTCGCGTTATATCGAGTCAGATCCCCATCGCCATACTTTTCCTGAGTTGCAACCTCAACTGATTGCGCAAATCTGCCAATAAGTTGACTGGCAAGATCCTTTAATCTGCCTAAGGAGCTATGAGAGCCATCATAATTTTTAGGCCAACATGAAAGTTGCTGCAAGGATTTTAAAGCATTTTCAAGTTCAACCTCAGTCACATCTGATAAGTAATCTTCTTTGGCTACTTTAAACAACTTTGGTAAGTCAATACTCAATTGATCCAATTTTACTTGTCCAGTAACAAGTGAGTCCTCTAGATCATGAACACTATAAGCAACATCATCAGACCAATCCATAATTTGTGCCTCCATAGAGGTCACACCTGGCTTTGCGCCTTGTCGATACCAATTAAAGATCTCTAAATCATCCTCATAAACTCCAAATTTTTCAGAATCCTTAACTCGACTCCAGGGATACTTGGTGGCGGCATCTAGAGTTGCTCTAGTTAAATTTAAACCAATTGATTTTCCATTTGGTAGAAGTGTTTTTGCCTCAAGTCTTATTAATAATCTAATACTCTGGGCATTACCCTCAAATCCACCACAACTTTTTGCAACCTGATTTAAGGCCATCTCGCCATTGTGACCAAATGGTGGATGTCCTAAATCATGAGCTAAGCATGCTCCCTCCATTAAATCTGGATCTGCACCTAAGGCTGCACCTAACTCTCGACCAACTTGAGCACACTCAAGTGAGTGTGAAAGTCTGGTTCTAGGAAAATCAGTTGCCCAAGGAACTGCTACTTGAGTTTTCGCAGCTAATCGGCGAAGTGCAAATGAGTGGATGATTCGAGCGCGATCTCTAGCAAACTCAGTTCGGCCACCTCGTTTTGCAGGTTCATCTAAATATCTTGCGCGATCATCAGCTGAGTAGGCAGGATGCTCAATTGCCTTTCGGATCACCATTATTTAATCCTATCCAGATTAAAACTAAAATCTAAAACCAATTTAACTATTACCTTTTTTCCCATCAAATTTAGGTAGATGTAAATCAAAATAGATTGAGATAATTCGCGTTGCAATTACTACCAGTGCACCGATTATTGCTGCGATATTTAGAGTTACCTCTAATTGATGAAGGGATACAAAGACTATTGCGCCCATAAGTGATGAGGTGCCGATGGTCTCACGATGAAGTAAAACAGGCTCTACTTGGCATAAAACATCCCGTAATAATCCACCAGTCACCGCTGTTATCACCCCTAGTAGCACCGCTGTCAACCAAGTTGTACTTTGCTCAAGTGCTAGATGAGCACCTGAAATAGTGGCGATTGCTAACCCAAAAGTATCCATCACTAAAAGTGTTTTACCAATCCGAGTGACTCTTCTAAACACTAAAGTAATTATTACTGCAGCTAAAACTGAAACTACGATCCAATAATCTGTGATCCAAACTGGCTTTAATCCAAGAAATAGATTTCTTAGCGTGCCGCCAGATACTGAGGCAATTGCAGCGATAAATGCAATTCCACCATAATCTAGACCTTTATCTGCGGCAATTCTCGCACCAACCAAGGCAAAAACTAGGGTTGAGAGCAAATCCAAAAATGGTAATAGTTCCATGGCTTAAGAGTAGAGTGAAATTTGCATTAGTCGATCACTTAACTTAATTCCTAATTTACCAACGGTGATGTAGGCCAAATAAGCACCGGTCTCCCTAATTAGGTAGTTAACTCCTGAGTTCTCAAGTGAACCGGGGCCTTGCGTTACCGGTGAGCAGCTTGCCGATAGCGCTAAATCCTTAGCCATCTTTATGGCGCGAAAGCAGTGATAAGGGTCGGTAACAATAATGACTGAGGAGAGATTAGATTTCTTCATCACAGCTGCGTAAGCCTTAGTGCTGTTTAAAGTATTCCTACCCTGAGCAATCGCTACGACATTACTCTTTTTTACTCCATTTTTAATTAGCCAATTTCTACTTGCTGCCGCCTCAGTTGTTCGATCTCCTGGTGCACCAGATCCAACTGTATAGATTCTGGGAGCAAATTTAGATTTATAAATTTGATTTGCATGTTCAATCCGTGCCATCAAAATTTCACTTGGCCTGCCATCAAATTGAGCTGCTCCCATAACTAAAATTACATCAGATTTTTCAGTTGAACTTTGCCTTGCGCTATACCAAACATTTCCTGCAACATAGATTGGAATAACAATGATGAGTAAGAGAATAAATGAGATGACTCTTCTAATAAATCTAAAGATAAACAATTACTTAGCCGCCAGAGATCGCATCATCAATTGTGATATTTGCAAACTCATCTGGATCATCTAGCCAGCCATCGGGCAGGCTCACTGCCCGGCCATGACTAGTTCTACCTCGTGGTGCATCCCCCACTGCTTGCGGATAAGGCTGATCCTGTAATTGTGAAAGTAGCTCAGACATTTGGGAAAGTGAGCCAACCATTCCAAGGGATGATCTGATCTCACGTGGTACTGAAAAGCCTTTGAGGTACCAGGCCATATGTTTTCTAATATCACGCATTGCTCGATCTTCATCCTCAAAGTATTCAACTAGTAGCTGGCCATGACGCAACATCACATCTCTTACTTCAAATAAAGTTGGATTAACTCGATTACTCTCACCATTTAAGGCACTAACTAAATCTGCAAATAGCCAAGGTCTGCCCAAGCATCCCCGGCCAACTACTACGCCATTACAACCAGTTTGATTCATCATATTTACCGCATCGATTCCAGACCAGATATCACCATTACCTAAAACTGGAGTTCCAGTTGGTGCTAAGTGTTCAACTAACTCTGTAATTTTATTCCAATCAGATTTGCCTTCATATAGTTGTGCGGCAGTTCTAGCATGTAGTGCCACCCAGGCAACTCCTAAATCAGCTGCAGATTTTGCAGATTCAAGAAATGTTTGGTGGTCAGAATCAATTCCAACTCGCATCTTTACAGTAATTGGAATTCCATACCTGGCAGCACTTCTGACGGCAGATTCAACAATTGCCGAGAATAATTTACGCTTATATGGCAATGCAGCTCCGCCACCTTTTCTAGTTACTTTAGGAACGGGGCAACCAAAATTTAAATCAATATGATCAGCTAGATTTTCACTTCCTAGTAAATCAATAGCTTTTCCTAAGACAGTTGGATCTACTGCATATAATTGAATCGATCGTGGAGATTCTCCTGCGCCAGGTTTTATTAATCTAAAGGTTTCCTCTCGGCGTTCAATTAACGCACGAGCTGTGACCATCTCGGAAACAAAAAGACCAGCACCTTGCTCTCGGCATAATCTTCTAAAAGCAGCATTAGTAATGCCAGCCATTGGGGCAAGAACAACCGGTGTACTTAGTACTACCTCATTATTTTCAAAATTGCCATTAGAAATTGGCAGCCGAAGGGGTGCAACTTGGGTTAGCAATTAGCAACCTAATAATTTTTGTGCCAGCAATGCCTCAACCTGATCAATTGCAACTCTAGATTGCGCCATAGAATCTCGCTCTCTAATAGTTACTGCTTGATCTTCTAAGCTTTCAAAATCTATTGTGATACAAAATGGCGTTCCGATCTCATCTTGACGACGATATCTTCTGCCAATTGCACCAGCATCATCAAAATCTACATTCCAATTTTTACGAAGAGCAGTAGCTAAATCCTTGGCTTTCGGGGATAAATCTGCATTTCTAGAAAGTGGCAAAACCGCCACTTTTATAGGGGCTAATCTAAAATCTAATTTCATTACCGCTCGTTTTTCCATCTCACCTTTTGAGTTTGGAGCCTCATCCTCGGTATATGCATCTAACATGAAGGTAAGCGCGCACCTATCAACTCCGGCAGCAGGTTCAATTACATATGGCGTCCATCTTTCATTTTTTTCCTGATCAAACCAGGTTAAATTCTCACCCGATGCTCTTGAGTGAGCCTTTAAATCAAAATCGGTGCGATTAGCTATTCCTTCCAACTCGCCCCACTCAGTACCAGCAAACTCAAACTTATACTCAATATCGGCAGTGCGCTTAGAATAATGTGAGAGTTTTTCTTTTGGATGTTCGAAAATTCTTAATCGATCTGGATTTATTCCTAAATCCTTATACCAAGCAAGTCGTGTATCAATCCAATATTGATGCCACTGCTCATCAGTGCCAGGAACAACAAAAAACTCCATCTCCATCTGCTCAAACTCTCTGGTTCTGAAAATAAAGTTTCCAGGGGTAATCTCATTTCTAAATGATTTTCCAATTTGACCAATCCCGAATGGTGGTTTTCTTCTTGAGGTAGATGCCACATTATCAAAATTTATAAAAATACCTTGTGCTGTCTCCGGCCGCAAATAAGCAAGACCAGATTCATCTTCAACTGGTCCAAGAAATGTTTTTAATAATCCGGAAAATTGTTTTGGCGCGGTAAATTTTCCTTTAGTGCCACAATTTGGACAGTTAATATCCTCTAATGAGGCTGGCTTTTTCTTATGTTTATTTTCATACGCCTCCTCCAAATGATCGGCGCGATAGCGCTTATGACATGAGGTGCACTCAGTTAGTGGATCAGAGAAGGTTTCAACATGGCCAGATGCTTGCCATACCTCTTTAGCTAAAATTACACAGGAATCTATTCCAACTACATCTTCTCTACCCTGCACCATTGATTTCCACCATTGGCGCTTAATATTATTTTTTAGTTCAACTCCAAGTGGACCGTAATCCCAGGAGGCACGAAGTCCACCATATATTTCAGATGAGGGGTAAACAAAACCTCGACGTTTGGCTAATGAAACAATTGTTTCTAAACGATCTTGGGCCATTTGATTCTCCATCCGGCTGGCTGTCGGCGGCTTACTAGTTGGCATAAGTGTAAGGCCTAGATTGATCAATACCATGACTTAATACCGATCAAAAAGGTGAGTGATTTTGATAATCATTCTCATGAGTGCTACCTTGCAGATATGAATACCGCATTGATCTTGGCTGCGGTAACAGCGCTTGCAACTACTGCCGGCGGCTTACTAGCCCTTAAATCCAAAGATCGATTACATATCGTTTTAGGTTTGGCTGCTGGATTACTACTGGGCTTAGTTGCATTTGATCTACTGCCAGAAATTTTTGAGTTAAATAAAAACGAGCTATTTCACGCCCCGGCGGTCTCAGTAGCATTTATTGCTGGTTTCATACTTTTGCACCTTATTGAGCGAGCACTTGGCTCACATGAGCCATCAGATTCTGAGTACGCACATGATCATCAGCACTCCCACAACTTAGCCGGCACAGTAGGTGCCCTAACTATGAGTGGACATGTCTTTTTAGATGGCGTGGCCCTTGGTATTGCCTTTCAAGTAAGTAACTCATTAGGTATTGCAATCTTCGTCGCCTTACTAGTTCATGCTTTTAGCGATGGCTTAAATACCGTCTCCTTATTAGTTAAAAGTGGAAATTGGAGCAGGCGTGCAATTTGGTTACTTGCTGTAGATGCCGTTATGCGAATCGGCGGTGCAGCTTTTGGTACCTATATAACAATTAGTGATCCAGTACTTGGAGTTTACTTAGCAGCATTTGCGGGCATGTTGATTTACCTAGCAACCTCACATATCTTGCCTGAGGCACACTCCAAGCACTCCTCCAAGCTAACTATGTTGGCAACATTTCTAGGAATCATAATTATGTGGTTAGTAGTGGCAAATCTTCCGCATGAGTAAATCACAATCATCAGTGCTTGCTACCTTAGAAAAGGCTGGTGGCTTTTTAAGTGCACAGCAGATATTTCAATCAATTAGAAAACAGGGGAAAAGTACTGGCTTAGCAACGGTGTATCGCACCCTACAAAAGGCAGCCTCAGAAAATATTGTTGATGTATTGCGAAAAGATGATGGTGAGGCGCTATATAGATTATGTGATACTGGACATCACCACCATTTACTTTGTACTAATTGTGGTAAAACTGTGGAGATAGAGGCAAGCGCCGTTGAAAAATGGGCAAATTCCGTTGCTAAAAGTAATGGATTTAAAAAAGTAACCCACGTAGTTGAATTATTTGGCTTATGCCAAAAATGTTGAGCTAAGCCTTACCAAATCTGCGCTCGCGCTCAGCATATATTTCTATCGCCCGCCATAAGGTTCGGCGATCAGCATCTGGCCAAAGCACATCCATAAACACCATCTCAGCGTAAGCTGATTGCCACATTAAGAAATTACTGGTTCGCTGCTCACCAGAGGATCTTAAAAATAGATCAACATCACTCATATCTGGAGCGTATAGATATTTAGCGATGGATTTTTCAGTTAGTAAATCGGGTTTAACTTTCTTTCGGAGTGCATCCTTAGCAATTGCCACAGCCGCATCTAAAACTTCAGCCCTTCCCCCATAATTAATACACATATTAAGTGTTAAAACTTTATTATTTTTTGTTAGATTTTCAGCATCGGTTAGCTCTTTAATTACACTGGCCCAAAGCTTTTTCTGCCTTCCTACCCAGCGAATTTTTATACCTAACTCATTTAACTCATCTCGACGATTATGAATTACTTGACGGTTAAATCCCATTAAAAACTTAACCTCCTCTGGGGATCTGCGCCAATTCTCAGTTGAGAAAGCGTAGACACTTAACTCTTTTACGCCGATTTCAATTGCGCCATGCACAATATCAACAAGTGCTAACTCGCCAGCCTCATGCCCTGCAGTTCTTGGTAATCCACGTTGCTTTGCCCATCTGCCATTTCCATCCATAACAATTGCTACGTGGTGTGGAATCTGTTTTGGATCCAATTTTGGTGGGCGCACACTACTTCGATGAGGAGTAGGCGGCTTGATAACTTTTTTGCGTGACGCTTTTTTGACTTTACCTTTTAATTTACTACTACTTGCAGCTTTAACTACAACTCTAGCCACGACTTACTCTTTCAACTAATGGTAAAGATCTAAGTCCACGCTCTAAATGCCATTGTAGGTATGCTGCAATTAAGCCAGATGCTTCATTTCTATTTCTAGCCTCACTCATTTTTGCCTGTTCCCAATCTCCAGTTAATAGATTAGCCATTAATTCTAATGTGGCAAGAGCGGGCGTGGCCGATGCTGCAGGTTTGCAGTTAATGCAGACACTTCCGCCACCTTGGAGTGAGAAAAATTTATGCGGACCTGGTGCATCACATCTTGAGCAGATAGTTAATGATGGTGCATAGCCGGCAACTGCCAATGAGCGAAGCAAATAAGCATCTAAAATCAATGATGGATCATATCTTTTCTCTGCAAGTGCCTTAAGTGATCCAGTTACCAGTAAATACTGCTGTAATGCCGGTTCATGTTCGGCGGTAGTAAATCGCTCAGCTGCCTCTAAAATTGCATTTGCAACTGTCCAACTTTGATAATCACTTGATAGGACATCGCCATAGTTTTCAATACTGACTGCTTGGGTGATGGTGTCAAATGTTCTACCGGTATAAAGCTGTAAATCTACATAACTAGCTGGCTCTAACCTAGCGCCAAATCTTGATTTAGTTTTTCGCACTCCCTTTGCAACCGCTTTAATTCGGCCATGCTCTTTTGTAAAGAGGGTAATTATGCGATCTGCCTCCCCAAGTTTTTGGGTACGAAGCACTACTGCTAAATCGCGATACACCGACATACCCCTAAGTTACTAGAGGGGTAGGTCAGAGTCAGTTAACGAACTGCGCGATTGATCGAGGAGATAACTGCTTTAAGCGCTGCGGTTGTTGTGGATGGATCAATTCCAACTCCCCAATAAACCTTTCCTGATATTTCACACTCAAGATATGCAGCAGCTTTAGCATCACCACCTGCTGATAATGCATGCTCGTAGTAATCAAGCACTCTTAAATTTAAAGCTGGTTCATATTGGTTAACTATTGCAACAAAGGCTGCTATTGGACCATTACCTTTTCCAGATAATTTTTTAGATTCACCCTTATCTATTAATTCAATGGATAAATTAACATCCTCATCCATCTGTGAGCTTTGAGAAAGCCCTGCTAATTTAAATCTACCCCATTGATTACTTTTAGCTGGTAAGTACTCATCTTCAAAGCTGCTCCACATCGCCTCCGGTGATACCTCACCACCTTCACTATCGGTAATAGCTTGAATTACTTGGCTAAATTCGATTTGTAATCTACGGGGTAGATCTAATTGATGTTCATGCTTCATTAGGTATGCCACGCCACCTTTACCTGACTGGCTATTTACTCTAATTACCGCCTCATAGCTTCTGCCAATATCTTTTGGATCAATTGGTAGGTAAGGAACTGCCCAAATAAATTTATCCTTATCAACTCCAGCAGCTTTGGCATCTTTTTCCATATGCTCAAAACCTTTTTTAATTGCATCTTGGTGTGATCCAGAAAATGCGGTAAATACCAAATCACCACCATATGGATGCCGCTCCGGTACTCGTAGTTGATTGCAGTACTCAACTGTTCGCCTAATCTCATCTATATCTGAAAAATCAATCTGTGGATCGATACCATGGCTTAACAAATTTAAACCAAGGGTTACTAAGCAAACATTTCCAGTTCGCTCACCATTACCAAATAAGGTGCCCTCAATTCGATCGGCACCTGCAAGATATCCAAGCTCAGCTGCTGCTACCCCAGTGCCACGATCATTGTGGGGATGCAAACTCAAGATCACGCTATCGCGATACTTTAAATTACGGTGCATCCACTCTATTGAATCTGCATAAATATTTGGCGTTGCCATCTCAACAGTTGCTGGAAGATTCATAATACTCTTCCAGGTAGGAGTTGGTTTCCAAACATCATTAACCGCATTACAAACTTCAACTGCAAACTCAAGCTCAGTACCAGTGTATGACTCTGGTGAGTACTCAAAGGAAACTAATGTGCCTGGAACTGATTTAACTAAATCTAAACAAATCTGAGCGCCATCTGTTGCAATTTTTTTAATCCCATCTTTATCCAGGCCAAAAACAACTTTGCGCTGCAACGTAGAGGTTGAGTTATATAGGTGGACTATTGCCTGCTTTGCACCTTTAATGGACTCAAAGGTTCGCTCGATAAGTGGCTTTCTAGCTTGAGTCAAAACTTGAATTACTACATCATCTGGAATCAATTTTTCATCAATGATTTTACGAATAAAATCAAAATCAGTTTGGCTGGCGGCCGGAAATCCAACCTCAATCTCTTTATATCCCATCTTTACTAACAACTTAAACATGGCAAGTTTTCGATTGGCATCCATTGGATCAATTAATGCTTGATTACCATCACGTAGATCTACTGAGCACCACTTTGGTGCTTTACTCATTACCTTATTGGGCCAGGTGCGATCTGAAAGTGATCCATTCTTGGGAAATGGATTAAATGGGGAATATCTTGATATCGGCATTGCCGAAGAACTTTGTTCTGGAAAGTTACTCATTTTAATTTTTCTCCTCGTCGGTTAAAAGTGGTCTACCGGTGCGACCAACCTCCGCGACGAGGGGACCGGTTACTTGGCCCCGCCGCGGCGAGTAAGAAGAAGTGAAGACAGGCGTAATGAAGTAAGTAATGATTTAACACCTGTGTTTAACATGGGATAAGGCTAACTCAACTTAAAGATAAAACCAAAAATATGCGCAAATCTGTTGGCTTACCTTCTTAAACTGCTTACGCTTTATGTATGTCAACCGACACCACTCGGCCATATCTTGCCCCTCGTCCGCAAGAGTATGCGCAAATTCCAAATCCAATATTTAGAAAAGAGTGGGTGGGTGATAAAAAGCTTCCTGGTCCAAATCCATTACTTTCCGATCTTTTAACTGCAACCTTTATGGTTAATACCCCAAAGTTTTTATTAAAGATGCAAGAAAAGTATGGCAGTAACTGCTCTTTTTTCTTATCTAGAAGATTATTTATTGGCTTATTCTCACCAGCTGCTGTTTATGAGGTCACAGTTGCCCAACAACATAAATTTGTTAAAGGAGTTGGCTTTGCCAGAATGCGTAAAGTCTTAGGTGAAGGGCTGTTAACTAATGAGGAGCCTATTCATTTAGCCCACCGCAGAATGATGCAGCCACCATTTCACCATGGCAATCTAGATTCATATGTTGCGATAATGCATAATCTAGTTTTAGAACATACTAATCACTGGCGTAGTAAATCCACTATTGAATTAGCGCCAGAGATGATGGCATTAACCCTAGAAATAGTCTCTCGCTGTTTATTTGGCTTAGATTCTCATCAATACACTCAGGCAATCGCAGAATCAATGGAGATAGCCATCGATCGAATTGAGCGAACCATGCTGCCAGGATTAGAGCGATT
>Ga0255178_1000182_pt1 | contig 20100 bp, 17 predicted proteins | sample Atl_Atlam_RepC_8_FD_183019 | JGI IMG/M metagenome (GOLD analysis project Ga0255178, IMG submission 183019) | Freshwater microbial communities from Altamaha River, Georgia, United States - Atl_Atlam_RepC_8d | ecosystem: Environmental > Aquatic > Freshwater > River | place: USA: Georgia...
TCGGGGGTGATTTCGTTCTGTCTTTTGATAACAACAGCTCTTTAATATATTCACTTGGGTAATTGCCCTTACCAATATAGAGAATAGCTCCCATCATATTTCTTATTTGATGATGTAAAAAACCATTTGCTGAAAACTTAAAGAGATAAAACGGATGGTAATTTTCAATAGATGTATGAGTGATCGTTCTCACCGGACTTTTCGCTTGGCATTCTGAAGATCGAAATGCACTAAAATCATGCTCGCCTTCAAAATATTGAAGCGCCTCCTCCATCTTATTAAAATCAAGCTCATCGTGAATCCACCCTGCTTTATTAGCCCATAAAGCAGCTGGAAAAGAAGCGTTATAAACTAAATATTCATAATGACGTTGGGTCGCTGAATAACGGGCATGAAATGTATCATCCACTTCTTGTGCCCATAAGACTCGAATAGATAGTGGCAAGAAAGCATTGACGCCTCGTACCCAGGCTGTCAAAGGTCTTTCAATATTAGTTTCAAAATGAATAATCTGAATAAGGGCATGAACTCCAGTATCAGTGCGACCCGATGCATAGGTGTCTAATTTTTCTAAGGCAATACTTTCCAGCGCTTTTTCAATTTCACCTTGAATAGAATCTACATCATTCTGCTTTTGCCAGCCAGAATAATGAGACCCATCATATTCAATACACAAAGCGATTTTCATGAAAGCTTATAGGTAAAAAATAAAAAGAAAAGTGGTGAATACCATTACAAAAATTATAAGCAAAGATGAACTACTAATTTTTTCTTCTTTAATTTCAATATAAGTATGTTTTCTATGAGTCTTATTGCTTGAATATAAAAGCAATGAAGATAAATCATTAAAATTAAAACGCAATCTACGTTTTGATTGGAAAGTTTTCACATATTCCATAGTCAAATAAAGACGCACAGCAAAACTTTTTGCATCTATGCCCAGTGGCTTTAATGGCTTAAAAATTAGATAGAAAGTTTCAATTAACGTTTGGTAACTCATGAGAGAGATCATCATCGTAATAATAGCGACTGAATTAATAAGACGCATAATTTGAGTGATGCCTAATATAAGACCTTCATAAGAAGGTGAAAAATAAGGCCAAACAACTATATATTCACCCGGCGTATTAAAGACATAAAGCAAAAAAGTAATAATGAGAAAAAACTTTAGTCTAAAAATAAGCTTAGGAATTGAGAGCTTTATAAAAAAAGAAGTGGTTAAGATAAAAAAAAACAAAAAAAGATTAAAGTGAAAATTGTATTTATTGATCAACAATAAGGCACACAAAACCCCTACTAATTTCACTAATGCATGCACGATTTTAATCGCCAATCCTCTAATCAAGATGGGTGGACTTTTGATCTTTATCTGATAAATTAATTTCAATACCTGACAAATCAATATCTTCGATTACACCCTCTTCTTTATTTAATGAAGCTTCCGGTTTATCTTCGCCCTTATTCATAGAATCAATAAGTTCTTTTTGCTCTTGCTGTCTTTTAATTTTAAGAAAAAAAAGCATGATTAAAATTGCAAAAAGAACTCCTAAGAAGATAAATAACCCGCTAGATGATGAAACAGTTGAAGCCTCCTTATCTGAAGCTAGTTGTGCATTTGCTTTTTCATCGATAGGCCCATCTGAGATAGAGGATTTAAAAGAGCTGTCTGCAGGCGGTGAAATCTCATTTTTATTTGGATCCACATCGATAGGTTTATTTATCAGTGAATTTAAATCTGGTTTGGATTCAACCACAGGAACCTTGCTAGCTGAATCTTTAGTTTGATTCACTTGCTTGGATTTCTCTTGAAGCTCAAATAAAGCTTGATTGGATACAGCTAATATCTTTTTAGCATCTGCAAGTTCTTTTTCTAAAAGGGCAATTTTTTCCTCAGCATCTTTAATATTTTTTTCTAATGCTGTTTTATCGTCATTAATTTGATTGATTTCCTTTTGAACAACTTCTTTACTATTCTTATCGTTACTTAAAGTATCTCCTGACAATTTAATACGAGGTGCTGGTGCTGGTGTTGCTGACTGAGTCTCAATAACAGTAGCCGGTGTGGATAATGTTTCAGATTTAGGTGCACTTATTCTAGGGCTATCTGCAACAGCTGCTGCAGCTTTTGTACTAAATTTATTCCATTGCGCAGATTGAATTTTAATTTCAGCGATTGCTTTAGCATGACTTAAATTCATAAAATCATCTTTTGTCGGCAAAACGATCTTTTGTCCAACTTCTAAACCATTAATATTTTTATTCGTAAAAGCCAGCTCATTAAGATTGAAAATACCTATCACCATCTGCTCAGTAGTAATGCCTGGTATTTTATTTTCACGGGCAATTTTATAAATAGTATCCGTCGGTTTAACTGTAATCGATTTTGAAGGAAGATCGGATGATTTATTTTTTTCTAGAGATTTAAGATTATTTTTAGTATCTTTTTCAAGAATAACTTTATTTTTATCAGCACTCTCCCTCACTTCCTTCTTTTCATTCATCGGAAGTGGCTCTGTCTTATCGACAGCAACGATCTTTTCTTGTTGAATGATAGGGGTTTCTGGCGGGTCAAGAAGTACCGTATATTCACGGTAATTTCTTCCTTTAGCAGAATCTACTTGTATAAGTAAATCTAAAAATGGATCTGGTACAGGCTGAACACTTTTCAATTTTAAAACATTAAGCCCTTTTTCATTTTTTTGTAATTCAACTGAGATATTGTTATGAATAGCAAGTCGCTCAATACCCTGCGATTCATAATTTTCTTTTGAAGCTAAAGATGCTTGAAGTTTTGATGTATCTTCCCCTGGCGTCAGCATCAATTCAATTTCGGCATTTAATGGCTGGCCTTGCGATGATATCACTACAATTTTGCCTAATTGCAACGCATTACCTATCAACGGGAATAAGAGTGCGCATAATAAAAATAATTTTTTAATTTGTTGGCTCATAAATTTCATTTGATAGATTTAATAAGTATTCTTAAAACGCGTCTTAGCGGTTCTGCAGCACCCCAGAGCAATTGATCGCCCACTGTGAAAGCTGAAATGTATTCAGGCCCCATATTGAGTTTTCGAATTCTGCCCACAGGAATAGAAAGCTTGCCTGAAACTGCTGCCGGACTTAATTCTTTCATTGAAATTTCACGTTCATTAGGGATGAATTTAACCCATGCATTTGCATTGCTTATGGTTTCATTAATTTCCTCTAAAGAAATATTCCTTTTTAACTTAATAGTTAAAGCCTGACTATGGCAGCGCATTGCGCCGATGCGAACACACAACCCTTCTATGACGATAGGATTGCTTTCTTTTCCAAGAATCTTATTGGTTTCAGCAGAGCCCTTCCACTCTTCTTTACTTTGGCCATTTTTTAAATCTTTATCAATCCAAGGTATTAAACTGCCTGCTAAAGGTACGCCAAAGTTATCGATTGGAAAATCCTGAGATTTAAGCGTAGACGAAACATTGCGATCAATATCTAAAATAGATGTTTTAGGATCTTCAATTAAATCTTTTGCGTGATTGTAAACAACGCCCATTTGAGAAATAAGCTCTCTCATATTCTGAGCTCCAGCGCCACTAGCTGCTTGATAAGTCATTGATGAAACCCATTCAACGAGATCTTTCTTAAAAAGTCCGTCGAGAGCTAATAGCATGAGCGATACTGTGCAGTTACCGCCAATCCAATTTTTATTGCCTTTTTTAAATGCAGCCTCAATAAGATCACCATTCAATGGATCCAAAATAATTACTGCATCTTTTTCCATTCTTAATGAAGAAGCAGCGTCAATCCAATGACCCTGCCATCCCGAACTTCTTAATTTTGGATATATATCAGATGTATAGTCGCCGCCTTGACATGAAAGAATGATGTCCATGGTTGCTAACTCTTTGATGTCATGTGCATCTTTTAATCTACTATGACTTCCAGAAAAAGATGGTGCTGCATTCCCAGCTTGAGAAGTTGAGAAGAAAGTTGAGTCGAACTCTTTAAAATCATGCTCCTCTTGCATTCTCTGCATAAGGACTGAACCCACCATACCTCTCCAGCCAACAAAACCCACTCGAATCATTAAATATCCTATTCTTTAATTAATTAAGTGATGCAATCACTGCTTTACCCATTTCACTACAACTTACTTTTTTATCTCCAGCAGAATAAATATCTGCTGTTCGGAAGCCTTGACTCAATGCTTTTTTAACAGCTGACTCAATTTTATTTGCATTCTTTTCGTCATTGAATGTATATCTAAACATCATGGCTAAAGATAAAATGGTCGCAAGTGGATTCGCAATATTTTTTCCCGCGATATCCGGCGCTGAACCATGACTAGGTTCATACATACCCTTATTGTTACTATCAAGTGAAGCGGATGGAAGCATGCCGATTGAGCCTGTTAACATTGAAGCTTCATCAGACAAAATATCGCCAAAAATATTTCCCGTCACTAATACATCAAATTGTTTTGGATTTTTAATAAGCTGCATCGCTGCATTATCAACATACATATGTGTCAACTCAACTTCAGGATACTCTTTTGAAAGATCGATCATAATCTGACGCCACAATTCTGTGGTTTCTAAAACATTTGCTTTATCTACTGAACATAGTTTTTTTGATCGTTTCATTGCGATCTGAAATGCAACATGAGCGATGCGTTTAATTTCAGATTCTGAATATCGCATTGTATTAAAGCCTTCACGCTCTCCTTTTTCATTCGTATGAATACCACGAGGCTGACCAAAGTAAATATCACCTGTCAGTTCTCTTACAATCATAATATCGAGATTAGAAACAATCTCGGCTTTAAGTGTAGAAGCTCCGACGAGTTCGGGATATAAAATGGCAGGTCTTAAATTAGCAAATAAGTTAAGTTCTTTTCTGATGCGAAGTAATCCACGCTCAGGTCTTTTATCCCTAGGGAGCGTGTCATATTTCCAGTCACCAACAGCACCCAAAAGAACTGCATCGGATTGAACTGCTAAATCAAGTGTTGAATCAGGAAGTGGGTCGCCAAATTTTTCATATCCAGCACCACCAATCGGTGCTTCCACTAATTCCGCACCTACATTTAGCGCTTTTAATACATCAACCGCTTGTTTTGTAATCTCGGGGCCAATGCCGTCTCCAGGTAATATTGCAATTTTCATTTTATTTAAAAAATCTTTCTAATTTAAAGTAGCCATGAATTTTTTTGGTAATAATCTTGCTCAAATGCTTTAATGCTTTCGCTATGCTGCATTGTTAATCCAATATCATCTAATCCATGCATTAAACAATGCTTTCTAAATGCGTCCACTTGAAAACTAATTTTTTCATTAGAAGGCAGCACAATAAATTGATTTTCCAAATCAATTGTTACCGTATAACCTTTATTTGCATAAATAGATTTAAACAAAAGATCAATTGTTTCATTTGACAATACGATTGGTAACAGGCCATTTTTAAAACAATTACTAAAGAAAATATCAGCAAAACTGGGAGCTAAAATTGCTCTAAACCCATAGTCTTCGATTGCCCATGGTGCATGCTCTCGACTTGAACCACAACCAAAATTCTCTCGCGCAATCAAAATAGATGCCTTTTCATATGGGGTCTGATTCAATACAAACTCCGGATTTTTTTTCCTTTGAGTTAAATCCATGCCGGGCTCACCGTGATCAAGATATCGCCACTCATCAAATAGATGAGGACCAAAACCTGTTTTTTTAATTGACTTCAAAAATTGTTTCGGAATGATGGCATCCGTATCTACATTCGCTCGATCAAGAGGGGCAACAATGCCAGTATGAGTAATAAATGGATTCATAAATTAACTTAAAGATCTTATATCAACAAAATGGCCATATATACCAGCTGCTGCTGCCATAGATGGACTTACAAGATGCGTTCTACCACCTTGTCCTTGTCGGCCCTCAAAATTTCTATTGGAAGTTGATGCGCAACGCTCACCTGGATTTAATCTGTCAGCATTCATCGCTAGACACATCGAGCAGCCGGGTTCCCTCCATTCGAAGCCTGCTGCTATAAAGATTTGATCCAAACCTTCTTTTTCAGCTTGAAGTTTTACAAGACCTGATCCAGGAACTGCTAGCGCCAACTTAATATTTTGGGCAATTTTTTTCCCTTTGATAACATTGGCAGCTTCTCGCAAATCTTCAATGCGCGAATTAGTGCAAGACCCAATAAAAATTTTATCAATTTTAATTTGATTGATTGGAAGATTGGGTTCGAGACCCATATAAGTCAATGCATCTTCAATACTTTTTCTTTTTGAAGGATCATTTTCATTTTTTGGATCAGGCGTCATACCTTCTATACTTACAACCATTTCAGGAGAAGTTCCCCAAGTCACTTGTGGAAGGATTTCACTTCCATTAAGCATAACTACTTTATCGAATTTTGCATCTTTATCACTATGTAATGTTTTCCAATAAGCTTTTGCTTTTTCAAGCGCCTCACCTTTCGGTGAAAAAGGTCTATTTTCAACATAAGATATCGTAACATCATCTACTGCGACCATACCCGCTCTAGCGCCAGCTTCGATCGCCATATTACAAAGTGTCATTCTGCCTTCCATGGAAAGGGAACGAATGCATTCGCCGGTAAATTCAATCGCATAGCCAGTGCCACCTGCTGTTCCAATTTTTCCAATCAAGGCCAAAGCAATATCTTTTGCAGTAATGCCTTTATTTAATTTTCCCTCTACACGCACTTCCATTGTTTTAAATTTTTTTAAGATCAAGCATTGTGTAGCTAATACATGCTCGACTTCAGAAGTACCTATGCCCATCGCAAGCGCACCAAATGCTCCATGTGTACTTGTATGTGAGTCACCACATACAATCGTCATACCTGGTAAGGTGCTACCTTGCTCCGGTCCAATCACATGAACAATACCTTGACGACTGTCATTCATGGGAAATTGAGTCAATCCAAAATGCTTACAATTTTCATCGAGTGTTTCAACTTGAATTTTTGAAATCGGATCAGAAATACCAAGCGATCGATCAGTTGTTGGAACGTTATGATCAGGCACTGCAAGGATAGATTTACTTCTCCATACAGACCTATGATTGATTCTTAGGCCTTCGAATGCTTGCGGACTTGTGACTTCATGAACAAGATGACGATCAATGTATATAAGATAAGTGCCATCTTCTTCTCTAACAATATGGCTCTCAAATAATTTTTCATAAAGTGTTTTCGCTTGCATGCGCTTAACTAATCCCTAAAGTTTCCAAATTGAAGTGGAAAGTCGGTAATACTTTTTTTAACAAATGCTATAGCGTCTTGTAAGTTATCTCTTTTAGCGCCAGACACACGAACGCTTTCGCCTTGAATAGCTGACTGAACTTTGAGTCCGCTGTCTTTAAGTAATTTCACAATTTTTTTTGCAAGCTCACTATCAATGCCTGATTTTAATTTCAAAATCTGTTTTACTTTATTTCCAGATACAGTTTGAATATCTTGAGGGTCAAGTCTTTTAGAGCTATCAGCCTCTTTCTTTTCCATAGCGGGCAGCAAAATATCTTTAATTTGGCCCAATTGAAAATCAGAATCACCATAAAGTGTAATGGCTAATTCCTTCTCAGAAAATTCAACTTTCGCGCTTGTACCTTTAAAGTCGTATCGATTGATAATCATTCGAGATGCAACATCGATAGAATTAGTTAAATTAGCCATATTTACTTCGGACGAAATATCAAAAGATGGCATATAAAATCTCCTTACTTAATAAATATATTTATTCGAAATGACAAACGTAATGAAGTGTTTCAGTTGTCTCGATTTCAAAAGACGAGTTTGCAGGCACAGAAAATTTTTGATTTTCTTTATATTCACTCCAATCAGATGCGCCTTGTAATTTTACACGGCAGTGTCCAGCAAGAATCTCCATAATTTCAGCTGCTTGCGTATTGAAAGTTAATGTACTTGGAAAAATGACGCCGATTGTACTTCTTGTTCCGTTCGGAAGAAGGATGGTATGACTCACGCATTTTCCATCAAAATAAATATTTGCTTTTTTCTTTACACTTACATTGTCAAATTGAGCCATTTAAATTCACCTTATTTTTTAATTTTTGCTGCGATTCTCATTCTTAAAGCATTAAGCTTAATAAAACCTGCTGCATCTCTTTGGTCGTATGCGCCTTGATCATCTTCAAATGTTGCAATTGAAGTATCGAAAAGGGAGTCTGTAGCACTATCTCTTCCTATTACGCTGACATTACCTTTATAGAGTTTTAATTTAACCCAGCCATTGACATTCATTTGTGTATGGTCAATTAGAGCTTGCAATGCATATCTCTCAGGACTCCACCAATAACCGTTGTAAATTAGAGAGGCAAATCTTGGCATCAAGTCATCTTTAAGATGAGCTACTTCACGATCTAATGTAATAGATTCAATTGCTCGATGTGCTTTTAATAAAATAGTGCCACCGGGTGTTTCGTAACAACCTCTTGATTTCATACCGACATATCGATTTTCTACGAGATCTAATCGGCCTATGCCATGCTTTCCACCCAATTGATTAAGTGTAGCTAATAATTCATGTGCCTTCATAGCTTTGCCATTAAGGCTAACTGGATCACCTTTTTTGAATTGAATCTCAATAGTTTCAGATTCATTGGGTGCCTTTTCAGGGCTGATAGTCCAACGCCACATATCTTCTTCAGGTGCAGCACCGGGATTTTCTAAATGACGGCCTTCATAAGAAATATGTAATAAGTTAGCATCCATGCTGTATGGACTGCCGCCTTGTTTATGTTTCATCTCCACTGGAATATTATTTTTTTCAGCATACTGAAGTAATTTTTCTCGGCTCAATAAATCCCACTCGCGCCATGGTGCAATAATTTTTATATCAGGATTAAGTGCATACGCACCTAATTCAAAACGCACTTGATCATTGCCTTTGCCAGTAGCGCCATGAGAAATAGCATCTGCGTTAGTTTTTTTAGCAAGCTCAATTAAACGTTTAGCAATGAGTGGTCTCGCAATTGAAGTGCCGAGCAAATATTCACCTTCATAAATTGTATTCGCTCTAAACATAGGGAATACAAAATCTCGCACAAACTCCTCTTTCAAATCCTCGATAAATATTTCTTTAACGCCCGCTGCTTTCGCTTTTTCTCTTGCGGGTTCTAATTCATCACCCTGCCCTAAGTCGGCTGTAAAAGTCACCACTTCGCATTGATAGGTTTCTTGTAGCCACTTCAAAATCACAGACGTGTCTAATCCACCGGAATAAGCCAAAACAACTTTTTTAATATCACTCATTTTTCAATTTTCCTAACAATAGGTATTCCATCAACGCTTTTTGAACATGAAGACGATTCTCGGCCTCATCCCATACAACACTTTGAGGGCCGTCAATCACTTCAGCAGTCACCTCTTCACCTCGGTGCGCTGGAAGGCAATGCATAAACAAAGCGTCTGATGATGCCACTGACATCATTTCTTGATCCACCTGCCAATCTGCAAAGTCTTTTAAACGCTCTTCATTTTCAGATTCAAATCCCATGCTTGTCCATACATCCGTTGTGACAATATCAGCATCTTTTGCGGCATCCATAGGATCTTCAAATTCTTCAAAATGTTTGTCACCATATAAGCCTGCTCGCTCAACTTCAACTTCATAACCTTTCGGTGTTGAAACATGTACATTGAAATCTAAAACTTCAGCAGCTTGAAGCCATGTATTACATACATTATTGGAATCGCCAATCCAGGCAACTGTTTTACCTTGGATAGAACCTTTGTGTTCAATGTAAGTAAAAATATCAGCCAGAATTTGACATGGATGATATTCGTTAGTTAATCCATTAATCACAGGCACTCTTGAATTTTGTGCAAAACGATCAATGATGTCTTGTTCAAATGTTCGGATCATTACAAGGTCACACATACGTGAAATGACCTGCCCCGCATCTTCCACCGGCTCACCTCTGCCTAATTGTGAATCTCTTGTATTTAAATAGATCGCGGAGCCACCCAATTGCTGAATGCCCGCTTCAAAAGATAATCTTGTTCGAGTGCTTGCTTTCTCGAAGATCATGACCAAAGTTCTATCGACAAGCGGCCAATACTGTTTGTATTCTTTAAATTGTTTTTTAATCCAACTTGCTCTCGCAAAAATATATTCAAACTCATCTCGCTTGAGATCATTAAACCTTAAAAAATGTTTTGTTTTCATAAAATACTACTTCGTTAAAAAATTTTTAATCACTTGAGATAATCTTTCGACTAGTTCTTTTGCTTCCGCCTCATTAATAACAAGCGGCGGGAGAAGACGAATAACTTTATCTGCTGTTACATTAATAAGAAGACCAGCATCTAGTGCTAATTTAGTTAAATCTCCACATGGCTCATCAAGCTCAATCCCTATCATGAGACCCAAATTGCGAATCACCTTCACTTGAGGACAGTCTTTTAAGTGCTTTGTAAATTCCTCATTAATCAATGCACCCATTTTTGATGCATGATTGCAAAGCTTATCTTCTTCAATGATATTAAGTGTTGCATAACCGGCTGCAGTCGCTAGTGGATTGCCACCAAAAGTCGACCCATGTTTGCCCGGAGTAAATACCTGACTTGCCTTGCCTTTAGCTAAACAAGCACCAATCGGGACACCAGAGCCTAAGCCTTTAGCAAGAGTCATGACATCGGGTTGGATGGCGGTATGTTGATGCGCAAACCATTTTCCTGTTCTGCCAATGCCGGATTGCACTTCATCTAACATTAAAAGCCAATGATGTTGATCACAAATCTCTCTTAGGCCTTTAAGGTAGTTTTGAATATTGCTTGGAATATTAATACCGCCCTCCCCTTGGATAGGCTCTACAAGAATCGCTACGACATTATTTTTTCTTGATGCGATTTGTTGAATAGCTTCCAAGTCATCAAATGCAACTCGAATAAATCCACCTACAAGTGGCTCAAAACCAGCTTGTGTCTTTCGATTACCCGTTGCAGATAATGTCGCCATCGTGCGTCCATGAAAGGCTTTTTCCATGACAATGATTTCTGGCGTATCAATGCCGTTTTGATGCCCGTAAAGTCTTGCTAATTTGATAGCTGCTTCGTTTGCCTCACAACCAGAATTACAGAAAAAGACATTATCCATATGAGCAATGGAAGTAAGTTTTTCAGCCAATTTTTCTTGTTCGGCAATATGATATACATTCGATACGTGAATCAATCGTGATATTTGCTCATTAATAGCCTTAATTAGTTTTGGATGTGTATGACCCAACCCATTGACGGCTACACCAGATAACGCATCCAAATATTTTTTACCGTCTTTAGCCCATAGCCAAACACCTTCACCTTTTTCAAAGGTGACGGGTTGTCTAGCATAAGTATCCATCATTTTTGACATACAATTTTCCGTGCTTATAAACACAAACGGAGGCTTAAGCCTCCGTTTGTTTCAGCTTAAATTAAATTAAAGACCGATTAATGCGCGATGACTCAATCCATTGGCCATAAAGAAAAGCATGGGGAGAGACAGCATTAAATTAGTTCTTGAAGCTAAGAAAGCAACTCTGCGAGCTTTAGCTTTTTCATCGTCCGAAGCTTGAACCATGCCTAAAATCTTTTGTTGATTTGGCCAAATAAGAACCCAGACATTAAATAGCATAATTGTGCCTAACCAAGCACCGATACCAATGCCTTCATATCCCGTTTGTAAAGTGAATGCACTAATAAAATTTTCTTGTAAGATTGCAGCGCCCGCAAGCCAAGTCGCTACCGCAGCCCATCTAAACCATAATAAAGCACGAGGTGCGATATGCTTTGTAATACCGCCTGCTGAACCATCTACAGCAGCATCCTTCAATGCAGGAATTTGCACTAAGTTAAAGTAATAAAGTAAACCAATCCATGTAATACCAGCCACAATATGAAGCCATCTAGCAAGTCCAGGTATAAATTCCATTATTTAAACTCCTACAAAATAAAGTTTTTAAGAAAAACGTAAAGTACTAAAGTTAGAACTAAGCCCGAAATGATTGTTCCCAAGATTGAATCAAGTGGATTTTTCATCTAAAAACTCCTCTAAAAAAATGCGTAAACTTGCAAACTCTGAGAGTAGCTCAAATAGCCGATTTAAGCAAGATAGCGGGCTTAAAAGGTAAATTAAGTTTGCAAAAAAACCGATTTAAGGCAAAATTGCCCTAGATTTTAAAAAACATTTCTCAATAGTTAATAATCACGTATGTTGACACTCAAATCGGTTGATTCCCAAGCTAAGATTTTTAGTCAGCTACCTGTCCATAGCTATATCAATCCCGATATTTTCGAGATAGAAAAAAAGGCGATTTTCGATAAATATCCAAAATATTTAGGTCACCGCCTGATGGCAGCAGAACACGGTAATTACCAAGTTTTAGATGCGCTTAATCAATCCGCCGTTCTTGTAAATAATCATGGAAAAATTAATGTATTAAGCAATATTTGCCGTCATAGGCAAGCACTTATGCTTGAAAACAAAGGTTCAACGTCACATGTCGTCTGCCCACTTCATCGTTGGACATATAGTCTTGATGGAAAATTGGAAGGTGCGCCTTACTTTAAAGAAAATCCATGTCTAAATTTAAAATCATTTCCGGTGGAAGAAATCCATGGTCTCATTTTTAAACAAACACAAAAGCAACCATCGAAGAATATGAAGGACGCGATGGCATTTAAACAATTAAATCAATTGTTAAATTTTGAATCTTACAAGTTACATAGCATCAAAATTGATCATTACAATTTTAATTGGAAAACATTCATTGAAGTTTATCTTGAAGATTATCATGTATGGGCGTTTCATCCCGGTCTTAACAATATCGTGAACTGTGATGATTTAACTTGGGAATTTAAATCATTTTCATCTATTCAAAAAGTACCGTTTAGAGAAAAAGATCATTCACAAAGCACTCCGATCTATGACCATTGGAAATCTAAGATTAACGAACAAAGTACTGACTCAAAACCACCATTTGGGGCAATTTGGCTCACAATTTATCCTTTCTTTATGATCGAATGGTATCCCAATGTGATTGTCGTTTCTCATCTCATTCCCGATGATGCAGATCACTGTAGAAATATTATTGAATTTTATTATCCAGAAGAAACGATTCTTTTTGATCAAGACTATATTGCTGCGCAACAAGCCGCATACAACGAAACCGCTCTTGAAGATAAAATCATTTGTGAAAAAATGCACGAAGGAAGACGTCTACTCTTTAAAAACAAACAAGAAGATATGGGTCCATATCACGAACCATTAGAAGATGGGTTAAAGCATTTTCATCAATGGTACCAAACAGAAATGTCTTCATATCTATGACAAATCAGAAAAAAGGCATGCTATGGATTATTGTAGCGACCTTCTTTTTTTCACTTATGGGATCATTTGTAAAGCTTGGCGCTACACATTTTTCAAGTGTAGAGCTTGTATTCTACCGATCATTTATTAGCTTATTATTCCTTTTTATCTATATTGTAATAAGTCAAAAAGAAATAAAAACGCCCCACCTGAGAAAACAAATTGACCGCGGCGTTGTCGGCTTTTTATCTTTAGCTTTCTTTTTTTATGCTATCGCACATCTCAATTTAGGTTCTGCGATGACGCTCAATTACACCTCACCGATATTTCTTGGATTTTTCCTTCCTCTCATTTCACATCAAAAAATAAAAAAATCTATCTTGCTATGCACCATCACTGGTTTTATTGGCACTTTATTTATTCTTGATCCGCATGGTGAGTGGCAAAGTTGGTTTGCAGGTTTAATAGGTTTGATATCAGGCATTGGTGCCGCTCTAGCTTACATTCATGTCATTCAGCTCAGCAAACTTAATGAGCCTGATTGGCGAACTGTTTTTTATTTCACGCTAGTATCAACAATAGGTTCGGGATTGTGGATTAGCTTTACCGATTATCAAAGATTAATATGGGATGATGTTTGGATACTTATTCCACTTGGCTTATCAGCGACTATTGCTCAAATTGCAATGACCCGGGCGTATAGACTTGGGAATTCGCTCGTGATTGGGACGTTGTCTTATTTGACGATTGTTTTTTCAGGCGTCATCAGTCTTCTTTACTTTAATGAGACGATGCGAATAGAGGATGTACTAGGCGCAATTCTTATTATTGCGAGCGGCGCTATCTCGTCAAACATTAGCTTAAAATCAAGGGTCAATTAAACCGCAGCGAATAGCAATGAGAGCAATCTCTGCAGAATTATTGGCATTTAATTTCTGCTTAATATTATATAAATGAGTGCCTACTGTTCGAGGGCTTAAACATAGAGTATCTGCGATATCATTTGTACTCTTACCTTTAGCCAAAGCCATAAAAACTTCAAACTCTCGATCTGAAAGAATCTCTACAGGATTTGTTTCACCAGATAATTGTGTAATCGCCATTTGTTGAGCAATATTGGGCTCTAGATAACGTTTTCCTTGATGGATAGATTTGATTGCTTTAATTAACTCTTCTGCCGCACTTCTTTTTGTTAGATAGCCCATCGCACCTGCATTAAGAACACGTTTAGGATGTACTGAATCTTCATGTGCTGATAAAACAAGAATCTTGGTATTTTTATCTTTCGCCATAATTCGATCAATGGCTTCAAGGCCTCCTATACCAGGCATCGTAATATCCATCACAATAATATCGGGCTTCAGTTCTTGAAAAAGTTTAACTGCCGCTTCTCCGCTTTCGGCTTCTCCGATAACTTTAATATCTGTCTCAGCTTCAATGAGCATCTTAAAACCCATGCGAACGACAGCATGATCATCAACAAGCAATATTTTAATTTGACTCAATCTATATCCTTTTTTAAGTGGGCACAGATATTAAAATCTGTGTGCCTTGATTCTTTTTGGAAATTAACTCAAACGAACCATTTAGAGATTGGATGCGCTCTTGCATACCTAAAATACCAAAATTTTTTGTTTGATCTACTTTTTTAAGATCCATGCCTTGCCCATCATCACTAAAGTTTAATTCCAAAAGTCCTTTTTTATTTAATCCTAAATTAATTTTAATGACTTTAGCTTTTGAATGTTTCAATACATTATTCATTGCTTCTTGAATAATTCGATAAATATTTATATTTAAAGTTTCATTTAAGTGACTGAGATCGCCTTTAATCGACAAATGAATTTCTAAATCTTGGTATTGTTTTTGCCAGGTGTTCACAGTATCTTTTAGCGTTTCAGCCAACCCTAAGTTATCAAGAGAGCTTGGCCTTAATTGCTTAATAATGCTGTGCATACCGTCATATATCTGATTTGCTGCAGAGATCACAGAGTCAGCATTTTTTTCTATTTCGGGTGATAATTTTTTAGCTTTATTCGATATATTAGATGCAAATATTTTAATAGCAGAAACATACTGCCCTAGCTCATCATGAAGCTCTCTTGCTAGACTTCTTCTCTCATCTTCAATATGACTTTGAATGAGTTGAGTGAATTTTCTATTTTCTTCAAGTTTCAATTTCGATTCTTCTGCAATTTTCTTTTCACTGATATCTCTCATACTACAAATGTCACCAATAATCTCATGGGTAATAGGGTCCACAAGAGGTGAAGATGAAATGGCAACATCGACTATTTCGCCATTTTTTTTAATTCTTTGAGTTTCTATATTATGAATATTTTTACCCTTATGAATTAATTGAAAGTTTTTTCTTAATTCATTTTCTTGCGCTTTCGCTGCAAGTACATAAGCTGATTTTCCTAATATTTCTTTTGATGTATAGCCAAAGATTTTTTCAGCAGAAGCATTCCAGAAAGAAATTTTAGATTGAAGATCATGAATCACAATCGCATCTGCGGTTTGTTGTGCAATTAAAGCGAGTCTTTGGTTTTCTCGAATGTTAGATTGAAGGGAATTACCCATACGATTAAAATTTGTCGCAATAGCTGCGAATTCAGGCAAATTAAAATTAGGAAGTCTTGCTGAAAAATCACCTTCACCCATTTTATTAATTGCATCTACCATAGGCTTTAATGGCCGTAGCCAAAAACCAAGCATCCAGTAAACTAAGATGTTTAAAAATACAAAAAATATAAAAGCAATCCAAAAGAAATGGTGCATTTTGGACCATGACTCTCTTATGGCCCCTGTTGGATTTGTCTTGACGATAAGTTTTCCAAATCTTATGGTTCTAGAATCAATTTCCTCTTTAGGTTTTAAGGAATTTTCAAACCATTTAGGCGGCGGTGAATCATCAGAACGGTATTTAGAGGGTGGTGAGCGATATAGTAGTTCGCCTTGAAGTGTATATAAATAAATATCACTGCTTCTAACATGGCCCAATTCCTCTAAGAATCTTTTTAGTACATCGTGGGTATATCCCCATTCAGGATTTTGGGCAGAACTTATGATGACTGTATCCAATAATTGCATAGTCACGCGATTAGCCGACTCCACACCTTCTTGAATAGACTCCTTTGATCCCTTCATGATGGTGTAACCCATTGAAACGAAAAAGATCAACAAAATCACTGTAATCAAAAGATTTAATCTAACTCTTAAATTCATGATGCATTTGCATTAATTGTTTTAATGAAAGACTTTTACCACTATAAAGCTTTGGTCACAAGCGTTAAATAATGAAAATTAGTGAAGTGCAATTTTTTTGCTTTACATAAAATAAATTACTACTAATAATTAGCTTTAGTTTTTTTATTTTGATTGAAATTAAAACATATGGGTATTGAGTCGGTTTTAAGTGAACATAGAACTTTTCATCCAGAACAAGCATTTGTAGAACATGCCAATGTGTCTGGTATGAAGGCTTACGAGAAATTATGTGCCGCTGCAAACGATAATTACGAGAAATTTTGGGCTGATCTTGCTCGTGAATTAATTATCTGGAAAAAACCTTTCACTAAAATTCTTAATGACTCTAATGCACCTTTTTACAAATGGTTTGAAGATGGTGAGTTAAATGTTTCTTATAACTGTCTTGATAAACATCTAAGCACTCAGCCTAATAAAATTGCTATTATTTTTGAAGCAGATAATGGTGATGTCATTAATGTCACATACAAAGAACTTTATGAAAAAGTCTGTCAATTTGCAAACGGTCTCAGAACATTCAATTTAAATCTGGGTGATAGAGTTGTTATTTATCTTCCCATGGGCATTGAAGCAGTTATTGCCATGCTTGCTTGTGCAAGAATTGGATTAACGCACTCGGTTGTATTTGGTGGCTTTTCAGCAAAAAGTATTCAAGAGCGTATCAAAGATGCGCAAGCAAAGCTTGTCATCACGGCAGATATTCAATTTCGAGGTGGTAAAACACTACCTCTTAAAGCTGCGGTCGATGAAGCACTTAGCTTGGGCGGTTGTGAATCAGTCATTGGCACTGTGGTTCTTAAAAAATCCAAAGAAACTATTGAATTAAAAAATAAAGAAATCTGGTGGCACGATCTTATTAAAAATCATTCTGCTAATTGTGATCCGATATATGTAAATGCCGAGCATCCACTCTTTTTGCTTTATACATCAGGTTCAACCGGTACACCTAAGGGTGTTCAACACTCTTCAGCAGGCTATCTCCTGCACGCTATGAATACGATGCGATGGACTTTTGATATTAAAGGGAAAGATGTTTATTGGTGTACAGCAGATGTAGGATGGATTACAGGACATACTTACGTTGTTTACGGTCCCCTTGCAATGGGCGCTACCCAAGTAATCTATGAAGGTATTCCGACTTTCCCCCACGCAGGCCGTTTCTGGCAGATGATAGAAAAGCATCAAGTAAGTATTTTCTATACAGCACCGACAGCAATCAGGTCCCTTATTAAAGCTTCCGAAATAAATAAAGAGTCTCACCCTGATACTTACAATTTATCGAGCCTTCGTCTTTTAGGTTCAGTAGGAGAGCCTATCAATCCTGAAGCATGGATGTGGTATTACGAAAAAATTGGTCATCATCGTTGTCCAATTGCAGATACATTTTGGCAAACCGAAACAGGGGGTCATGTCATTACGCCTTTACCGGGCGCAACACCACTAGTACCTGGATCCTGTACCTTACCCTTCCCAGGTATCGATGCAGCTATTGTGGATGAATCAGGTCATGAGGTCCCTTGGGGTACAGGTGGATTATTAGTCATTAAAAAACCCTGGCCTTCAATGATTCGAACTATCTGGGGCGACCCTGAACGATATAAAAAAAGCTATTACCCTGAGGAATTAGGTGGGAAAGTATACTTGGCAGGTGACGGAGCCATTAGAGATAAAACGACTGGCTATTTCACTATCATGGGTCGCATTGATGATGTATTGAGTGTCTCAGGTCACAGGCTTGGTACAATGGAAATTGAATCTTCATTGGTATCAAATTCACTTGTGGCTGAAGCTGCGGTCGTAGGGAAACCCCATGAAATTAAAGGTGAATCTATCGTGGCATACGTAGTTCTCAAAGGCAAAAGACCTGAGGGCGAGGAAGCCAAAGCGATTGTCAATCAACTCAGAGAATGGGTTGGTAAAGAAATAGGCCCTATTGCTAAACCTGACGATATTCGATTTGGAGATAATTTACCAAAGACACGCTCAGGTAAAATTATGCGCAGACTTCTTCGTTCTCTTGCCAAAGGAGAAGAAATTACCTCTGACATTTCAACCCTAGATAACCCCTCTATTCTTGAGCAACTAAAACAAACAATTCAATAATTTAAAGTAAAATAGCGTAAGCGGTTTAAGTTTAAGAAAGCCCCATGAAGCATAAATTACTTCCTTACGTTAAAAAAATTGGTATAGCATTTGCCATTACCTACGCACTTTTTATCGTTATTTCTAGTCTTGCATTTCAGTTTTACATCAAACCTAATTTAAATAACTACAAATCAAAAATTGAAGCTCTCGCATCTCAAGCAACAGGGCAAACAATCAAGATAAATTCACTCGTCGGTCGATGGGACTTTATTAATCCAGAAATCGCTTTAAATGAGGTTGTATTTTATGATGATCAAAATAATACAACGCTTGCACTCAAAGAAATTAGCGCTGACTTCTCTTGGTTAAGTCCATTCTATTTCAGCCCAACACTTTCAGAAATTAGACTACAAACTCCAAAGCTACTTATTAAGCGCGATACAAATAATAAAATTTTTATTGGTGGCATTCTTATTGATGGTCCTGCCAATAATAAATTAACGAATTGGCTTCTCAATCAAAAAAAAGTGGTCGTTAAGCAAGGTGAGATTGATTGGCATGATGAATTTAGACAAGCGCCTATACTCACATTAAAAGATTTAAATTTTAGCTATAAAACACCTTTCATTATTGAACTCATTGGCAAACATAAATTTGATCTTAATTTCAGGATCAGCAACAGTGATAACCAATTTATCGATCTTAGTGGAAATATATATGCTAAAAAAATTGAGGATATTCATTCATGGGATTCGGAAGTAAAAATTAAAGCAGGCAATATCAATCTTGCAGCATATACACCCTGGGTAAACTACCCTATCAAAATTAACGCAGGCACTGGTGATTTAAATTTAGTAGCAGGCATCACTAATGCTGCAATTACTAAAATCAAAGCATCAATTAAACTCACAAGCTTTAAAACTGAATTAAATCAAGCTTATAAAAATGAACTTAATTTGAAGAATTTTTCTGGAGATATCATTTGGATCTCGAATAAAAAAGATTATCAAATTGCGTTTGAAAATCTTTTCCTTTTAACTAATAACGGCATAAATATCGAAGATGCTAATTCTTCAATCACCATATCAGCCGAAACAAATAAACCAAGCGCATTTTCTCTTGAAATAAATAAAATACAACTTGATGCAGCCAATGAAATATTACAAACCATCCCTTACTTTGATGATATTAAAAATAAGGTTAATGCGATTCAACCTTCAGGATCATTAACTAACTTAGATCTCAAGTGGATAGATAGCGCTATAACTAAAATAAACCTTAAAGCTCAATTTGAAAAATTAAGTTTAAAACCTTTTGAAGATTTTCCTGGATTCGAAAATCTTTCAGGCTCTATTCATCTCGCTGATAAAGATGGTTCCCTAAAATTTAAATCAACAGATGTTTCTCTTACTTATAATAAA
>Ga0255178_1000201_pt1 | contig 18311 bp, 21 predicted proteins | sample Atl_Atlam_RepC_8_FD_183019 | JGI IMG/M metagenome (GOLD analysis project Ga0255178, IMG submission 183019) | Freshwater microbial communities from Altamaha River, Georgia, United States - Atl_Atlam_RepC_8d | ecosystem: Environmental > Aquatic > Freshwater > River | place: USA: Georgia...
TTTTTCTCAATAATCCATGCATGAAGATAGGTATGAGGCAAATCCGCCCCAATCAACAGAACGCCAGATCGACTGAACTCCGCTGAGCATTTCGCCGCCGCTAATGTCCGATTCAAACAACCTTGACTGTCTGTCTTCGCTGAAAGGCCCAATTTTCCCATAGCCTGAAATGCCTGCAGCGAGTTTTCGAACATGGGTCGAGACAGCCGGGAGTATTGGGTGGCTAGCCAATAAGTGATACTTCTCAAAAAAACGATCCGATCATAGGTTTTTTTAAGTCTGCTTAGTTGTGCTTCGGTTGAATGGCATGAATCATTGAAGTCTGGAGGCTGCAAGCGATAGGGATGATCACAATACGCCAATGCACTAACTATCTTGGAGGGTAGGTCGTCTGTTTGAAAATGGCGCAGATCTCTCGCACTTGTTTGATGCAGATTCCCGGTCAGCGGATTCAAAAACCAGCCAGCATCTCTATGCACTGCTGCCAATGAGAAATATTTCATGGATCAAGCTTGAAAAAAACCGCGTCAAATGGCGTGCAAACGACCGAATCTGACGTGGTTTTATTTTGCATCGATATCTCAAATCCATTCATGAACCAGGGAGTTATCTAAAGTAGAGAATGTTTTTTATGCATAAGGAACATAAGACACACAGCAATAAGACACACAGCAACCTGACTTTATCCGGTTGCCATGCATCAGATCACGACATCAAATAAAGAAAAAGATTCCGTCAGGAGAGCTACCCATCGAACCCTTGATCTTGGTTTGGTCAGCATACTTCACATTTTTAATGAGAATCTTTGCCAGTATGAATTTCAACATATACATCTCCTGTGTGTAAGGTTTTCATCGAACTCGCGACGCAAATACATCAGTTGGTAATCTGTTGACTATATGCGAACCTATTGACACCTGGGGCCTTTCTTTGCTGCTGGAACGTTAAGCGTAAACGCCGCCCCTGCCCTTTGTCGTCATGGAGGAAATGCCATGACAGTTGATGATTGAACGATTCCGAAACATGGCTTCGTTCAGGGCTGACGCTTCAGGTCACGCTCTCCCAAAAAAGAGCATCCCATCAGGCGCAACACCCAAACCACCTTTGATGTTGGACTGCTTGGCATGTTGCACATTCTTGAACAGCAGTTTGGCCATTAGGACTTTCAGCATGTCTCTCTCCTTCGTTTGATGTAGGGCTACCGCGGATTCAATTTATCACCTTTTTATCGGCTCGAGCGAGCTCGCTAAACAATGAATGTTGGATTCAATTCCCTGATGCGTTCATCCAGGTAATAGCCTCCATATTCTGTGTAGTGCAGGAACGTTCTCCTGCATCGGATGCACTCTCGAACATCGGATCGATTGTATGGATGGTGCTGGATGGAAATGGGAGCATTCTCGGACCAGAGATTCGTTCCATCCGGGTGGTACTCGTCCCAGGATTCCTCGGCACCCTCAATTTTCAGGGTGCCCAACACGGCCAACTTGCCAAGATTAAAATAACCAGGCACCGACATCCATCCAGGACAGGAGAGTGTTGAGCAATCTGGGCAAGGATCGGTTGCCTTGGGTGACTTCGCAATGGCTAGAAGCTGATCTCTGTCTATGACTTTCATCGCTTGGGCAGTCTCTTGTCCTGTTGTCACCCTTCATATGAACGGATGCTTGCCATCGCTCATGTCAAAGAATGTTATCGATCTTGGTGATTTTAATCACATGATGACCCTTGCTGCTGAGCATGGGAGCGTAAACACATTTTGCAAACCCTGTTACTGCAATGAATCGTCCGCGCGTGCAACAGTGCGCTGTATCTCGGGAGTGCAATACATGTTCAGTCGTCAACGCGCCGGACAGCAAACACCAGATCCCCATACAATTGAATCGGCTATTCATCAGGCAATCGCACCAAACAGTTTGTTTTGTATCTGGGCGACAACGTCGCCAGGGAGATTCAGATGAAACAGATTCCTATCGTTTGGAAGCGTCTTGTCACAGACGGGGAGACCTGTACGAGATGTGGCAACACGGAGCAAGAGCTCGTGGCGGCAGTGGCCAAACTCAACGAGTCACTGATTCCCCTGGGAATCCAGCCAACGCTTGAGCTGCAAGAGATTGATCTCAACGAATTCAATGCCAAGCCTTCTGAATCCAACCGCATTTGGATCGCAGGCAAACCCTTGGAGGAGTGGATTGGGGCAGATGTGGGCATGAGCCGCTGTTGCACGGTGTGTGGTGACTCGGACTGTCGGACGCTGGAATGGGCTGGTCGTACCTATGAAACCATTCCTCAAGAGGTGCTGATCAAGGCAGGCTTGGTCGCAGCAAGTCAGATGCTCATGTCAGCAGATCCTACAAAAGATACTGAGAAGGCTTGCTGCACGCCTGCCAGGGCAACAACTGGTTCGCCAGCAACTTCCCCACAATCGAAAGGTGGATGTTGCAACTGAGATTTCATTCAGTGCATTGCGCAGCACCAGGACGGGTCGTCCATTTTTGCCCGCAAAGCAAGCCCCTCCGGGCCTGAATCACACCCGTATTTCTAAAAAATCCATGCGGGACTCAACTTCCTGGTTCCCTCATGCAGGCAATAGTCACCATACTGGGTGTCGTGATGGAACTTTTTTGCACGATCGTTTTTGCAAGATGCACTCCCAGCAAAGCTGTCCGACGCCATGTCACCGCATCTAACGGCCAGATTTGACACCAACTCACCTCATTTAAATTAAAATGCAGATATCTCAATTACTTAGGCACTTTTTACGTGCCAAGACATGGACATACTGATACTCGCTGCACTGATTCTTCTTAACGGTTTGTTCGCGATGTCTGAAATCGCTCTGATCACGTCAAAGCGTGCCAAACTTCAGAAAGCTGCAGACGCTGGTGATGCTGCAGCAAAAACAGCGCTCAGCCTAGGCGCTGATCCCAACCGGTTTCTATCAACGGTTCAAGTTGGCATCACCTCCATTGGCGTGCTTAGCGGTATCGTTGGTGAGGCCGCGTTAGCCAAGCCATTGTCGGTCTGGTTGCAAAGCATCGGTGTGGACCCTGTTTATGCCAACTACCTGGGCACAGGAATTGTCGTGCTACTGATCACGTATTTTTCCATTGTGCTGGGTGAGCTTGTTCCCAAGCGCTTGGGACAGTCCAATCCCGAAGTCATCGCCAGACTGATGGCCAGGCCGATTGCTTTTCTGGCGATGGCGACGCGACCCTTTGTGATGCTGCTCTCTGGTTCAACGAAATTCGTACTTCGTGTGTTTGGTGTCAAGGAACGCAGTCAACCAGAGGTGACCGAAGAAGAGATTCAGGCTGTGCTGGCTGAGGGAACGGAGGCTGGCCTGATTGAGTCACACGAGCACACCATGGTGAAAAATGTGTTCCGGCTGGATGACCGCCAGATCGCATCACTGATGGTTCCTCGCGCGGATATTGTTTGCCTTGATGTTGAGGTTCCTTTTGAACAGAACCTCGAAACAATCGAGTTGACCGATCACGCGAGATTCCCGCTTGTTTCCGGTGGTCTCAACCAGGTGCTGGGTATCGTCAATTCACGCAAGCTCTTGTCCAGGATCGCCAAAGGGGAGCCGGTCGACATCACCCATGGCGTTGAGGAGGCACTCTACGTCCCCGAAACCTTGACGGGGATGGAACTGCTCGCGAACTTCAGGTCATCCGGCCGGCACATGGCGTTTGTGGTCGATGAGTATGGCGAGGTGCTGGGCATTGTGACCTTGCAAGATCTTATCGAGGCCATCACCGGTGAATTCACGCCACGTGATCCCGCCCAATCCTGGGCGGTTCTGCGTGATGATGGAACGTGGCTACTGGATGGACATATTCCGGTTCCTGAGCTGAAGGACTGCCTGGAGCTGGACTCTGTTCCCGAGGAGGAACGGGGCCGTTACCACACGCTGAGCGGCATGTTCATGCTCCTCAGTGGCAAGCTGCCCAAAGAGGGGGACAAGGTGACCTGGGAGGGATGGGAGTTGGAAATCATGGACATGGACCGCAAGACCATCGACAAGGTGCTCGCTTCCAGGATCAACATCATTGGCGTGGATGAGGCTTAGGCGATTCACGACAACGTGCTGATGCGCAAATCTTTGACGATGACACCAACCCGATCAATCTCCTGATCATGTGCCTTGTCACGGCTGGTTTCACAAATCGCCTCACGCTCCCACTGCATCAAGGCTGAATGGCTGAGAAGCCGATCGACATAAGCTTGTGAGCGATCATTCAGTGATATCCCATAAGTACGGAATCGAAAGGCGACCGGAGCAAAAAATGCATCGACTGCAGAAAATTGTGAGCCTGCCAGCCATGGACCGTGAAATCGATCCAATCCATCTGCCCATAGGTTTTCCATTCGTGCGATATCTGATTTCAATGCATCACTGATTCTGCGAAGCTGAACACGCACACCCACATTCATGGAACAATCTTTTCTCAGGGTATTGAATCCTGAGTGCATCTCGGCGCAGGCACTTCTTGCCCATGCACGGATCGGTTTTGCTGATGGCCAGACTCCAGGGTAAGACTCCGCCAAGTATTCCGTGATGGACAGCGTATCCCAAACCCGGATCTCACCATCAATCAACACCGGAAGCTTTGCATTGGGTGACACATCAAGAAAGCCATTGGGTACCCCAGACTCAGTGAAATAATGCATCTTCTCAATGAATGGAATATTCAATGCCTTCATGAGACACCAAGGCCGCAAGGACCAGGATGAATAGTTCTTGTTTGCGATGTGCAACTCAATCATGGCGGTCATCCTCGATGGAATCATTTACCGAATCAGCTCCAGGACCGGCTTGAAGTGCTCGTGATGGCTCGACCTCAACCATTCAAAAGCAATCATTTCCACGGTCATGATCTTGACGCCAGCGTCTTTGAGTCTGTCAATCGCAGCATGACGGTTTTCAGGGGTACGTGATCCAATTGCATCACTCGCCAGCGATACCCTCATGCCCTGATCCAGCAGGCCAATACAGGTTTGCAAGACACAAACATGTGCTTCGCAACCCGCCACAATGACGTCTCTACGATCCCGGGAGATGCGCAATGCGAGACCGTCCTGACATCCATCAAAGTGATGCTTGACCAATGTTTGATCGCAGAGTTGTTTGATCGCCGGCACATTTTCTCCCAGGCCGTCAGGATTTTGTTCGGTGCCAACGACTGGGATACCCAGTATTCTGGCGATCTTTGCCAGCCGGATCGCTTCGTTGACGGCTCGCTGCCCCTCGAAAATTTTTGGCATGAGCTTGGATTGAATGTCCACCAGGATCAAGGTGGATTGTTCGGCTTTCTGCAGCATGGAGACCCCTCAATATTTTGGTTTCGACAAAATCGCTGTCAGCACTTGATGGTTTCGGCCCAGGGACAAAGACATGAAGACATGGTTTTGCTCAGTCCATTTTTCTCATGACAAATACCTTGGTGACCATGCGCTGACAGATTTCATCGTGCTGGTTCATCGTGAGACACTCCAGCGTCACTACCCCACGGTCTGGCTTAGAGCGCGATGGCTTGATGTCTTTCACTCTGGTGACAACATGCAGACAGTCCCCAGCTCGGGTGGGACGCGGCCAATCGATCTCTGCACCAGCACCAATAATCCCCTGGCTGATTGGCAAGCTATCGACCAATAAACGCATGGAGATGGCAGTCGTATGCCAACCGCTTGCAGCCAACCCCCGAAAGGGAGTTGTCTGAGCAGCCACTGGATCGACATGGAATGGCTGGGGATCAAACTGGCGGGCAAAATCAATCATCTGCTCCTGATCCATGTCATGTCTACCACTGACAAAAGTTTGTCCAACGTATAGGTCATCCAGGTAGAGGGGGGGTTGATTGTCCATATTTCCGTTCAGGTCATGATGCCGCCCTCAACTCCACCGGCAGCGATACACTGAATGTCGCTCCACCTGAGGGATGATTGCCTGCCTCGAATGTTCCGTTGTGATGATCAATGATCAGTTTTGATAGCCACAGCCCCACGCCGCTTCCTGACTCCTTATCAGAAACGTAGATCTGTCCGAGACCACTCAGCACCTCAGGACGGATGCCAGGTCCATTATCGATGATTTCCACGGTGCACAAGTCATGGTGAGTGGAGCACTTAAGGTGAATGACGCGTTTGCCATCCTGGCTCGACAGAACTGCGATCGCATTCGAAATGAGATTGATAAAGACCAGTTCAATCTGGGTGGGCTCTGCCCTGAGCATGACGTCAAAACGCCCGGACTTGGCCAACTGGATGCCGTTGGCAGTTAGCCTAGGGGACAAAACCAGCAACGCACCATCGATGACCTCGGACAGCAGGACAGACTGTTTAGGTGAATTTTTTATCCGCAACAACTTTTCAAGCTGCAACAAAATCTTTGCACTTTTATCCGTTTCGGCAAACAAAATTTCCACTTGAGTATCAAGACTGCCCAGATGGTGTTGCTTGACTTGATCCTTCAGTCTTTTTGACATCAACAATAGTGTCGACAGTGGCTGGGACAGTTCGTGAACCATCGCACTCGCCATGCCACCTGCCTGTTGGTTGCGGCTGATTTTGCTCATAGCATTGATGAGGAGCTGTTTCTCTTTGAGTAACATGGAGAGCTCATCATTGCGATCCAGTGTTTTCTCAAGCACATAGGTCATGATGGTCAAGTAACTCATCGCGTTGGCCACTACCCAAACCCATCGAACCACCACCATGTAAAACGGTTCGTTCAAGATGCTGCTGGTATTCACTGTTGAGGCTGGCTCTACCCAGAGCATCACCAACCTCACCATGGCACATGCAGACTCGACAACAAACGTCAGGCTCAGCAACATGATTTGGCGAGACCGTTTTTGTGAATACAAGCGCTTTGAAGCCACAATCAAGTAAACAGCCATAAACAGGATGACGGTCTGTCCAAAGCTAGCACGAGCGATATATGGCAGATAATCTCTGCTCCATTCAAACGCAATCACATAGATGACGCTGGCACCTGTCAGCCAAACGGGTATGTTTGACTGTTTGGTCAACCAAAAGCGCAACTGCAAGGCCAAGCTGATGTATGAGATCAGGAAAGTCATGTTGGCAATGATCAGACCTGGCCTGCCCGCCCATGGACTTGCCCCGTAAGCCAGATAACTGATCGACAGGGAAAACAATCCGTACAGCCAGAACATTTCACCGGTTACCCAACGCTGGCGACGCAAGACTTCAATCGTATTGATGAAGCAAGAGGCCAGGATGAGTGAGACCAATAAAAATACGATCTGATCGCCGCTGACATAGGCCATGGAAATGGACCTCAGGGTAGACGTTGAGCACACTGCTCTTTGTTGATTGATGACTCAAAATGTAGCAAAGGTCATGCTTTCTGCATGATCAGTCTAAACAATTCGCTTTCTATCCAATTAGTTAACCAACGGCGCGTCGCAGCATAGCGGCTTGCCTCAAACCAAGCTTGATCGACAGCGGCAAACTGCCTGACAAAAGGAAAAATAGCAACATCACTCAGGCAGGCTGCGCTGCCTCCCAGAAAGGGATGTTGTGACAGGAGGCTTTCCAGGTTGTCGATTTGAGTCCTCAATGCCTGGTCGCGATAGTGTGTAGCATCAAACTCAGGATATCGCTCAGCGTACTTGTATCGGTCCAGCCAATGCTTGAAGACAGTATCATTTTGCTTGACTAGTTCTCTCTGTTGCGGTTCGGATGCTCGATTCAACCATCCTTGCGGATCATGTTGTGCCAGCGCCCACCACATGATGTCAAGACTTTCGTCGATCACCTTGCCATCGCTAGAACACAACACCGGCACGGTGCCCTTGGGTGACAGTGACAACATCTCGGGGGGTTTATCCCTCAGGCTGATTTCGCGGATCTCCACGGGGATTCCTGCTACGCGCAACGCCATTCTCGCCCGCATGGCATAGGGACAACGACGATATGAATACAACGTTACCGTCATCGTCTTGAGCTCCCTGATTGCCTGCTTGGATGCGCGCCTGACAGCATGGTCAGGAACCGGTCACCAAAAATGGGGGCACCGCACAAAACTCCTCATCGTCCGACGACTGATCACGCCACATGAAAATATTGAACCTTGCTGGTGCATCAAACACCGTCAGTTCATGGTGCCAAGTATTTGGGCGGTAAGTGATGCCATGTCTATGGTCAGCCAGAAAGGCCTGGACGCGCTCAAGATCTGGTTTTCCCGAAGCGTCGTGGGGTGCCACCACAATCAACCATGTGCTGACTTGAGCCGGTAGGAAGCTCTGCGAGGAAAATTCATGACGCTCCAGCATGCTGATCTCAACAGGCAAACCAATGCTGGGGGGTTTGAGGATCGTTGAAATCGAAGGGCTAGCATGGGGACGCAAGTTACCCAAGGCGTCTTGATAATAGACACGATCCGGTGTCTCAGGCATCAGCATCACTTCACCGAACGGGGCAAAATCCATTGCATTGAGCGGCTTGGCCACGACAGTTTTCAAGGACTCTCTCCCAAACAGAATCTTTCTTAACAAACAAACGGCAAACCAACAAATAACAGTACGGTGGGATAAAAGGTCAGTGCAAACCCCAGCGAGCGACCTGTCGCCCCCCTCCGGTATCCCACGATGAACAGCATCCGGCCAATGGCGAACAAGAATGCAGCGGCAGGCAGGACAGAGAGGCTGGCAGGACTCGCCAGCATTGCCCAGCTCAAATAGGCACAAATGGCCAAAAACGATTGCTCCAGCGTGTTCTGCAGAATTCTTTGGTGGGTGGAAGCTTGCTCTGATTGTGTGGTTCCTGGCAGGCAATCCATATCCTGCGAATTGAAAAAACGCTGTGCTGCCAGTCTCGCCACACAACATGCCACAAATATTCCGGGTACGATGACCAGCATGGCGATCAGCCTGAGACGGCCTTCTAGTCCAATTTCAGTCTCATGATCAAGATAACCATGTTGGCCACCCAACCACATGACCAAGCCAGCCAAGCACAAGCCAAGCACCATTTGAATACCGACTGATTTCTGTTTGGATTCAAGCATGAAAATATTCAAAAAGATCCAAGTTCTCGCAAAAACCCTCAAGCGTGATGTGATGGTGTTGTGGTTCGCACTCAGAAACCCTCTTACGCCGATGATGGCAAAAGCAGTCGCTTTTCTCACGGTTGCCTATGCACTCAGTCCAATCGATCTTATTCCGGATTTCATCCCTTTGTTGGGATACTTGGATGATTTTATTGTGATCCCCTTGCTGGTGGCTCTCACCATTCGGCTGATTCCTGACACAGTGTTGGCACAGTCCAGAGTCCAGCTGGATGAATGGCTTGGCCAGCGGCAAGCCAAACCCAGGAGTCGCATAGGACTCCTGATCGTGGCGAGCATCTGGCTATTGGTGATTTGGCTTGTTGTCAGGGCCTTGTTTGGGGAGTCGGCATGAGTGCGGCCTCTGGTTCGTGCCGCAAGCCTCACCCCAAACCGATTCATGCAGCGTCGTTTTTCAGCACTGCACGATAGCGGACCTTGCCGTCTTTGAGGCGTCCAATGGCTTCGTTGACCTTGGACATTGGATACATTTCCACCATGGGTTCAATCCCGTGTCGTCCACAGAAATCCAGCATCCTTGCAATCGCTGTGGGCGATCCAGTGGGGGAACCGGATATTTCCCTTTGCGCCATGATGAGAGAAAACGCTTGGACGGGGATCGGCTCCAGCACCGCCCCCACGATGTGAAGCCGGCCTTTGGGTCCCAGGGTGCTGATGATGGCATCCCAGTCCAGCGATGCATTGACCGTCACGATCACAAGATCCAGCTGGCCAGCAAGGGCAGCCATTTCATCGGATTGGCGACTCGACACCACACGATGGGCGCCCAGACTTCTCGCCTCCTGAGCTTTGTCAGGGCTAGATGTGAACGCCGTGACCTCGCAGCCCCAGGCCTTGGCAAATCGAAGTGCCATGTGCCCCAACCCACCGATGCCCACCACGCCCACGCGACTGGTCGGCAAAATGTCATATTCCAACAAGGGGTTGAAGACCGTGATCCCACCACACAGCAAAGGACCCGCAATCTCGGGCCTGACCCCCTCAGGAAGAGGTATCGCCCAGGCCCAGTGACTGCGCACCCGGTCAGCAAAGCCACCGTGATGGCCAACGATTGTCGGAACAGCAGTCGAGCAAAGGTTGTGATCCCCGCCCATGCAACTGGTGCAATGCATGCAGCTGGCAGCGGTCCAGCCCAAGCCAACAACCTGTCCGAGCTTGAGGCCTTTTGTGTGAGTGCCTAGGGCGACCACACGGCCGACAACCTCGTGACCAGGAACCAAGGGATAGGCTGACATACCCCATTCGTTATCCAGCATCGACAGGTCGGAGTGACAAATGCCACAGTAATCGACCGCAATTTCAACGTCCTCCGCTCCCAGAGGACCAGGTTCGTACTCGTAGGGCGTGAGTGGCGCACCTGCTGCCATGGCCGCCCATGCTTTGATGTTGCTCATACTGACCTCCGAAGTCGAAGCGTTTGGACACCTCCTGAAACCTCAGGCTGATTCATCCAATTTTGATGTTTCCAAATACCTTGGCAAGGCACTTGATTGTGAACTAAAAAAAATCTATTGGATGATTTTAGAGAATTGTCATTGCAAATCAACGCTTCATTTAGAAGATGGTCGTCTGCTGCCAGGCATTAAAACAACTTATCCACACCAATCAAGGTCAAGACTCCCATCACGGCAAAAATGCCTGCAGCAATCGTGTGGACCAGCTTCATGGGAATCTTGGCTGCGAACTTGTTGCCAACAAAGACAGCAGGTACGTCTGCGATCAACATTCCCAATGTCGTGCCTACCACCACACTCAACGGCGCGGCGTAATGTGCAGCCAGTGCAATCGTGGCGATTTGGGTTTTATCGCCCATTTCAGCCAGGAAAAATGTGATGAATGTGGCGCCAAAGACCCCCAGGTGCTTGGCAACCTGCGTTTCTTCCTCTTCGATCTTGTCTGGAATGAGCGTCCAGATTGCCATAGCGATAAACGATGCACCCAAGATCCAGCGCAACACATCTGGATCAAGCACCGAGGTGATCCAGGCGCCCAATGCACCAGCCAATCCGTGGTTGATGATCGTCGCTGTCAAGATCCCCAGGATGATCGGCAATGGTTTCTTGAAACGTGCAGCAAGGATAAATGCGAGAAGCTGAGTCTTGTCACCCATTTCAGCAAGGGCAACGACTCCAGTGGAGATAAGAAGGGAATCCATTCGGTGACCTGTTAGAAACAATGCTCTGATGCAGGAAAGGACTGGTCTTTGACCGCAGTAACATAGGATCGAATCGCCGCCTCGATGTTGGGCTGGCCTGTCATGAAGTTGCGCACAAAGCGAGCCGTCTTGCCAGGAAAGACGCCCAGCATGTCGTGCATGACCAGCACCTGCCCCGAACAGTCAGGACCGGCACCGATGCCGATCGTTGGCACTGCCAGCGTCTGGGTGAGGTCCTTGCCCAGTAAAGCCGGGATAGCCTCCAGCAAGAACAATGCCGCACCTGCATCTTGCAGCAACAAAGCCTCAGACTTCATCCGCTCTGCAGCATCGGCACTTTTGCCTTGCACCTTGAATCCACCCAACTGGTGAACGTATTGTGGTGTGAGTCCAATATGAGAAAAAACTGGGATGCCGCGCTGAGACAAGAACTGCACGGTCTCAGCCAGCCATGCTCCACCCTCAATCTTGACCATCTGTGCACCTGCCTGCATGAGCTTGACCGCGCTTTGATAGGCCGTTTGAGGGTCCGGATACGTGCCAAATGGCAAGTCTGCCACGAGCATGGCAGATCGGTTGCCGCGCGCCACACACTCCGTGTGATACACCATATCATCCAGCCTGACCGGCAAGGTCGTGTCGCGACCCTGAATGACATTGCCCAAGGAGTCCCCCACCAGCAGCATGTCGACCCCACATCGGTCCATGAGTGAGGCAAAGCTCGCGTCATAGGTGGTCAGCATGGTGATTTTTTCACCGGCATCGCGCATGTTGACCAGGCCAGGCAAGGTCACCGGCTTTCTGCGTTCACTATCCTGTTTGTCTTGTAAATATCCCGACATGGCTGCTCCCCAGTATCAAATGGTTTGATGCATTTTGTTTAGTGCATTTTGTTTAGTGCATTTTCACACAAGCGCTCAAGCCAGGCTGTCACTAAGCTGTTTTACATTCAACGACTTGCCGTCCTGACATACACTCCACCTGCCTATCCCAACCTCAAGGAGCGCACATGAAAAAGTGGATCGTCGCCGCCACCCTGCTCAGCTTTGTTCACACCAGCTACGCCTGCACGGCAGTGAACCTGTCTGCCAAAGACGGCACTGTCATTGCAGGGAGGACCATGGAATGGGCATTTGACATGAAATGGCAAATCAACAGCATTCCCAAGGGCACAAGTATCAAGCTGAGTGCGCCGGCTGCGACCAAGCTTCCAACGGCTGAGCTTGCGACCAAATATGCGGTGGTTGGCATCTCCCCTGCCATCATCCCTGGACCACCCGCATTGCTGGAGGGTCAAAATAGTGCCGGCATGAGCTTGAGCGGTAATTTTCTGCCTGGGTTCACCGAGTATCAGACGGTGACGCCGAGTGACACGGCCTATGTGTCGATCCTGGAGTTCGGCACCATGGCGCTTGGGATGTACGGCTCCGTTGCTGAAATCAAACAGGAATTGCCACGCTACAAGGTCTGGTATGACGCGAGCTTGCCGGCTGGTCCCACCCCACCTTGGCTGCACTTTGTCTTTACCGATCGCACCGGTGCCAGCATCGTCATCGAGTTTGTCAAAGGACAGATGCGCATTCATGACAACCTGGCCAACGTGCTGACCAATGCACCCACTTATGATTGGCACTTGACCAACGTGCGCAACTATCTCTCCTTGTCCAACATTGCACCATCCTCTGTTGTCATCAATGGTCAAAATGTTACTGAAGTCGGCCAAGGCGGAGGCCTGGTTGGACTGCCCGCAGACTACACACCACCTTCGCGGTTTGTTCGCGCCGCCTACCTGCGCCATCTTTCCACTCAACCAGAAACACGTGCCCAGAGCGTGCAGCTGATGGGGCATATCCTGAACAACGTCGATATTCCTGTGGGAGTAGCAGCGAGCAAGGATGGCGACAAGGTCGTATCAGACTACACCCAATGGGTCGCCATCAAGGACCTGAGCAACCACCAATGGCACATCACCAACTACCAAAACCGCACCAACTATCTCACCATTGACCTCAAAAAATTGTTTGACAGCGGCAAGCCAGGCACATGGCTTGTGGATGAGCTGCCCTATCAGTCAATTGATGTCACAGGCCAGTTAACCAAGTCTTGACGGTGTGATGTTGTCTGGTTGGTGAAATATCCCCTCGTTCATGCCCCCCGATCATGTCCCCCGCATCTGCGGGGGACATGTTGTTCAACGAGTTGAGACAAATCTTACAGAAGCAGGTGTGACAGAGGCAGGCGATGCTGGCTCAGATGTATCCAAGAACACGCCACCACACCAACCCGACCGCCACCCAGACTACCAGGTTGATGACGCTCATGATCAAGCCTGCTAACCACCATTGGCCAAGCGTCGTGTAGCGAGAACCAAAGATGATGGGGGATGTACCCGTGGCGTAGTGCGTCAAGGTCATCATGATGGACGATACCGCTGCCATGACAAGTGCAAAGCCAAAAGGAGGTGCACCCGCTGCTAAGCCCGCGGTGTAAAACGCCGCAAACATGGCTGTGATGTGGGCGGTCGTGCTGGCAAAGAAGTAATGGGTATACATATAGACCAGCACGAGCAGCGTCGTCGCTCCCAGCCAGCCCAGGCCCAAGGTCGAAATGCCGCCCTCAAGAGACTTGGAGAACCAGGAAATCAGTCCCAGTTTGTTCAAAAAGGTCGCCATCATCACGAGTGCCGAAAACCAGACGACCGTGTCCCAGGCACTTTTTTCACTTAAGACGTCGTCCCAAGACAATACGCCTGTCAGCAAGAGGTAGGCCAAACCGACAGCAGCAGCAGTTGTTGGGTTTACGGCATAAGCTTTGCCAAACAACGCAGCCGGCACATCCGCCCACAATATCAGCAACAGTGCAAACGCCGACAACAGGATGTACTCGGAGGCCTTCATGGGTCCAAGTGTCGAAAGCTTTTCCTGAGCGAAGGTCCTGGCATTTTCCGTCTTTTTGATCTCAGGGGGATAGATCCAGGAAATCACCAGAGGCATCAGCAAAATACAGGCCATGCCGGGCAAAAACATGGCCAATGCCCATGTGCCCCATGACAAGGAAACCTGCGCCCCTGTCGCGTCCGAAATGAGCTTGACCACCAAAGGATTGGGAGCTGTTGCGGTGATAAACATCGCAGAGGTGATCGGGTTGGCGTGGTAGTTGACTAGTGCCAGATAACGACCAATCCTGCCCTCGGTGCCGTCATCGGGCTTGGAGTCAAAGCTTCCGGCGATCGACTTCATGATGGGATGAATGATACCACCGCCTCGTGCCGTATTGCTAGGAGTCACTGGCGCAAGCACGAGCTCGGACAGGCTTAACGCATAGCCAATTCCAATCGTCCTGCGACCAAACAGGGAAATGAAGTAGTAACCAATTCGCGAACCCAAGCCCGTCTTGATAAGACCACGCGAAATCATGATGGAGAAACCGATCAGCCAGATCAGTGGATTGGAAAACCCGCTCAACGCATCCGCAATTGCTCCATCTGGTTTTGGATTCGTGACGCCTGTGACAGCCACCAAGGCTATCGCGACCACCCCGATCGCACCGATTGGCAAAGCCTTGCCGATGATGGCAACAATCGTCGCAATAAACAACGCCAGCAGATGCCAGGCATTGGGCTTGACACCAGCCGGCACTGGGATGACAAACCAAATCAATGCACCTATCGCAATAGCGATGAGCAACGGAACCATCTTGACATCAGATTTCATGGTCGATCCTGGTGACATGAACAACGATGCCACCATTCTATGGACTCAACGGCCTGACCGTACCGCTCCAAATCCTTTAAAAATGATCTAAGTCAAGTATTGATCAAAAACTGGCCGCGATATGGTTGCTTCCGTTTCAGGATTTAGACGATAAAAACCCGCTAAAAAAGGACGCAGTATTGTCAGCCATGTCACCCAGATGGTATCCACCCTCCTGAACAACCAAGGTCGGCAGGCTCAGGTCTGACACGATACGTCCCAATTTTTCAAATCCCTCGATGGTGACAGCGACGAGCGACTGAGGGTCGTCTTTGTACACGTCAAACCCCAATGCCAACACAACAGCGTCTGGCTTGAACTGGTTCAATGTCTCAATCGCCTTGTCGACAGACTCAAAAAATACCTGTTCAGATGCGCCGTGCGGCATGGGCAGGTTGTGGTTGAATCCTTTGCCAGCGCCCTCGCCCTGCTCATCATCAAACCCTGCCACCACGGGGTAAAAATTGGTTGGATCTCCGTGAACCGAGACATACAGCACATCATCCCTGGCATAGAAAATTTCCTGCACGCCTTGGCCGTGATGCATGTCCGTATCGAGAACCGCGACCCGCTTGAACTTGGACCGTAAATGTTGGGCGGCAACGGCGGCACTATTGATATAACAAAACCCTCCCGCAGCGTCATGGCGAGCATGATGCCCAGGAGGGCGGCACAATGCGTAGGCTTTATGATCACCCGCCAGGATGGCCTCTGCACCCGCGACAGCACTCTGTGCTGACCAGTAGGATGAGGTCCATGTGTGCTCACCGATGGGGCAACTGCCATCTGCCAGATATCGGGCGGCCTCGGCCAGGATGCCGCGCAGTGGATTGGGGTGGCGAACATAAATATTGGACATCACCTCATCACCCCAGTCCTGTGGAATCTCTTTCCAGCGCTGATGGGCGGTTTTCAGGAACGCCAGGTAGCCTTTGTCATGCACTGCCAACAGAGGCTCCATCCCAAAGTCTTGCGGCTCTGTCACACCCAAATTGAGCCGCTTCAATCCCGCCAGCATGGCATCGACCCGATCGGGGATCTCCTGCGGCTTGCGCATCTGGCCCCGTGACAGATAGGTCTTGGGGTAGTGCAGCTTTTGTGACGGGTGATAGAAACATTTCATCTTATTCCCCTCATTTCACCAATCCAAGCTCACGAGCTTGGATCTGCAGGGCAAGATATTTAGACCAAATCCGGCACTGGGCGAGCGATCCCGCATGAAACCAGAGGCCCGGCTGCGGAGTCGGTTTCCACATGTTGTTAAGCTCCTGCGTGTCTGGATGGATGCCCCACACCGGGCCAATGCGATCGGCGATCTCACGACCAAGCAGTTTCTCCACGACAGCTGACTGGCCCAGGTATCCCTTGGCCACCACGACCAGATCGGCCTCGATCAGCGAGCCATCCTTCATACGCAGTCCTGTCGCCTCGTATTGCTGCAGCTCTTGCAAGGCAACTACCTTGATTCGGCCTTGACTGATGAGCTCAGAGCAGCCCACGTTGAAATAGTAGCCACCACCTCGAGTCAGATACATCATCTGCCAGCCAATGCCGTCCTCGCCCTTGTTCAGACGAAACCCTGCCGCCTCCAAGCCTTGGTGAAGATCCTTGTCGAGCTCACGGGCCTCCTCGTTGGCTCGCGGGTTGTAGAGCTTGACCAAGGGAAACGGCGTGCCAACGGCGAGCATGTCACAGTATTGCAGCGGGTATCCCATTTCATACATCGCGTACGGTTTTTGAGCAGTGGGAACCACGTTTTGCACCATGGTGGGACTGCGCTGCACGATGGTGACGTGCGCGCCATGCTCACACAGGTCCTGTGCGACATCATGGGCGCTTGTGCCAGTTCCCAGCACCACCACCTTTTTGCCGATCCAAGGATCCGCCGGTCCATAATCCGCGGTGTGAATGACAGGTCCTTTGTAATGCTCGAGCCCCTCGACGGGGCTGCGATCCGGGATGGCGCTAACACCCGTCGTCATGACAATATGACGAGGCTTGATGGTGACCGTCTTGCCAAGTTTCTCCAGGCTCGCGACCCATTGATTGTTGGCTTGGTCGTAGTGTGCACCGACCAGTGTTGTCTGACACCACACGTTGAGCTCCATGGCTGTCGCGTAGTACTCGAGCCAACCTGCCAGCATGTCTTTGGGAACAAAGACAGGCCAGGTTTCTGGGAACGGCATGTAGGGGAGATGGTTGGCAAAGGTCTGGTTGTGCAGGACGAGCGCTCGGTACCTTTCACGCCAGTTGTCACCAATGCGCGCATGACTGTCGATCACCAGTGCATCGACTCCAAGCTGTTTCAGGCGCGCCGCCACGGTCAGACCTGCCTGACCTCCCCCCACGATCAACACGGCGGGGTCGTGGTCCTCAAAGCTGGTCTCTTTTTCACGCTTTTCCAGCCAGTTGGGTCCAAGAAAACTGCGGCTGAACTTGTCGCGTGTTTCAAGCAGTTTTTTATACTTCTCCTCATGTCCTCTGATTTCAACCAGTGAGGTCATGAGTGACCATGCCTTGAAACTGTGCTGTCCGGTTGGATCCGACGTCAGCCGCAACACCCCCTCGCCTGGCCCAATGTCTGTCTCAAACCGCAGCAGCACCAACAGTGCCCCATCATGGGCGTGAGTGATCGACAAGGCTTGCAGATTGCCTTTCTCAACAGACCAGTTCCTAGGATGGACTTGCTTGGCGCGCTGCAGCATTTCGCCGCACACACGATCCCGACCAGAGAGAGTGTCGATATCCCATTGCATGGCCAGCACGTCCCGCCAATGACAGTCGGCAAGCCACAGGTCCTGCAGGCTGGGCTTGTCTTGGTCGGTTAAGGCGCGCTCAAATACATGAAGCCAGCTTGTTACAAGCTTGTGTTGCTCGGGTGTGACGTTGGCGTGGTGAGACATGGCGAAATGTGAAATCAAGAAGGTATGGAGTATCAATCACCTGATCTTACACATGAAACGAACGATTGGTCTAACCCCGCGTTATGCTGTTGGCTGTCATCGATCGATATGGATTGATCTGTTTCCCATTTTGGCTTCGACATGCACAGAATTCTCTTATTTCTCACCACAGTATTGATGCTTTCGATGGCAGTGAGCAGAACTGTACATGCCGACACCATCACGTGCCGCTTTGATGTCAATGATGTACGGCTGTCGCTTCATGTTCGTCCCAACGATGATGTGCATGCCTTCCAGAAAATCGACCTACCAGGTGATTTTCGGTTTGCAGCTCAATGGTTGAGCTCATTGAACAAGTTCAAGGCCTATGTCTACCATACGCCAAACGGTAGGTACGTCTT
>Ga0255178_1000203_pt1 | contig 18297 bp, 18 predicted proteins | sample Atl_Atlam_RepC_8_FD_183019 | JGI IMG/M metagenome (GOLD analysis project Ga0255178, IMG submission 183019) | Freshwater microbial communities from Altamaha River, Georgia, United States - Atl_Atlam_RepC_8d | ecosystem: Environmental > Aquatic > Freshwater > River | place: USA: Georgia...
AGGGTTTAGGCGAGGAAGATGATTGGTCGGCGGTCGATGCTGGCGATCTTGGTTTCTGCGAGATATTTGACTTTAAGTGCGCTGCGCTGAGAACTTGTGCGGCGTGGGTTACTGGCGGGCCTATCACAGACGAGGAAAGCGATGAAGAAAGCGATATGGGAGAAGGCGAGACCGAAGAAGCTGGGGAAGAGTGAACCTCTTTCTAAGTCTGAGAAGAAGTCAGCTAAGGCTATGGCCGCATCTGCTGGTAGACCTTACCCGAATCTTGTGGATAACATGAGAGCAGCGAGGAAGAAATGAAAAAGACCAAGGCTGAGAAGAAGATCAGCAAAGTTATGACTGAGTTCGGCAAGGGACAACTCCATTCCGGTAAGGGTGGGCCAGTTGTCAAGAGTCAGAAACAGGCGGTAGCGATTGCCCTATCTCAAGCCGGCAAAGCTAAAAAGAAATGACTGCCGCTTGGACTCGCAAAGAGGGTAAGAACGCTAAGGGTGGTCTGAACGAGAAGGGCCGGAAGTCTTACGAGCGTGAGAATCCTGGGTCTGACTTAAAGGCTCCTGTTAAGTCAGGCGATAACCCGCGTAGAGCGTCTTTTCTTGCGCGAATGGGTAACATGCCAGGCCCAGAGAGAAAACCCGATGGGAGCCCTACCAGACTGCTCCTGAGCCTAAAGGCGTGGGGCGCAAGTTCCAAGGCTGATGCTAAGGCAAAGGCTAAAGCTATCTCGGCGAGGAACAAGAAGTGAAGCGCAGAAAGGGTCTGCTGGACGAAGAGAAGTTTTTGCCTCCGCTGCCTGAGCAGTTGCCGAGGGGCGTGAGTTCGCTTCCAGGGTACGGGCAGACAAGTCCTATAGCGCAGGGTCTACTAGGGTTTACGGGTAGGAATCCGACGTATTCGGTAATGGATCCACAAGCACAGCAGATGTCTGATGCTTACAGACTAGGTGAACAAGCAAGCGTTGCTAGTCAGTTGTACGGGTCTATGCTTCCTTTTGCGGCAGCGTCAACAATGGCAAGCGCACAGCGAGCAGGAAGTTTGTTGAGTCCGCTTACTGTGTTTCATGGTTCTCCACATAAGTTCAGTAAGTTTGACGCAAGCAAGATCGGAACAGGCGAGGGAGCGCAGGCTTACGGGCATGGTATTTACTTGGCTGAGAATCCAGAAATTGCAAGGTCTTATCAAAAAACATTGTCTGGTTTTGAGCAGCCGTTTATTCAGTTTGGCAAGTCAAAAATAGCAGGTCAAGATTTAAGCGACCTTGATCTTGAGGCATTGAAATACCTTGAGATTGGACAGCGTAATGCAGGTCAGTTTCCCCACAATACCCTTTATTACGCAAAACAAGCTGCAAAAAGCAAACCAGATGTTATTAATCGTTTAGATGAATTTGGTAGAGATGTAAAGTTTGGATATGAAAAAAATCAAGGTGCTTTCTACAAAGCAGATCTACCAGACGAAGAAATAGCAAAGATGCTAGATTGGGATAAGCCGCTAAGTCAGCAGTCTCGGACTATACAAAAGTTTGCACTTGAGAACAGCAAGCCTTTGGCAAAACTAGTCAAATTTCAACAAGCTAACAAACTCAATGAAAACCCGCCAAAGTCTATCTATGACTTAAGTGGTGGCGAATTGATGCGAGAGCTTGGGTCTCCACAAGAAGTGGCGCAAAAGTTACGCGATTCAGGCATACCAGGGGTTCGCTACCTCGACCAAAACTCGCGCGGCGCTGGTAAAGGAACATCTAACTTCGTTGTATTCCCAGGCGAAGAATCTAAAGTGCGTATCATGGAAATAAACGGTAAGCCTGTAGTCATAGACGAAGAAGAGCTTATGAGATCAGGTTTATTAGGTCGGTAATCTGTTGCAAACAAACAACGAATGGACACTAAACAATCTGAAGATACTGAGAAAAAGATTCCACCGGCTGCTGGCAATGGGAGGCCAAAGGGTTCGCCTAACAAATCTACTGCTGCGGTGAGGGAAGCTATTGCGAAAATGGCTGAGATGAACGCTCCGAGGTTCGCAATGTGGTTGGACGAAGTGGCTCAGAAGAGCCCAGAGAAGGCTTGCGACATCTATCTAAGAGCGATTGAGTACCACATACCTAAATTAGCGCGAACAGAGGTAACGGGAACTGACGGTCAACCAGTTGCGATGCAGATCTCATGGGCGCAACCCGAATAGTCATCCCTTATGCGCCGAGGGAGCAGCAGCTAAAGATCCACAATGCGCTATCAGACAAGCGTTTTGCTGTTGTTGTCGCGCACAGAAGATGTGGAAAATCCGTATCTGCGATCAACCATCTCATCAGAGCAGCGATAGAAAACAACAAGGAGGCTCCGAGATATGCTTTCATCGGGCCTACCTATTCCCAGACCAAACGAGTTATCTGGGATTACCTCCTCAAGTTTACCCAACCCCTTAACGCCACTGCCAATATTGCGGAGCTTAGGGTTGATTTCTGGGGCAGACGCATCCAACTTGCGGGGTCTGATAACCCAGACTCTCTGCGAGGACAGTATTTTGACGGGGTTGTATTCGACGAATTTGGCGATCAAGACCCGCGTATCTGGTCGGAGGTGGTTCGTCCAGCCTTGTCGGACAGAATGGGATGGGCGTTATTCCTCGGAACCCCAAAGGGAAACAACCACTTCAAGACCCTGAGAGACCATGCGTCAGAGCATAACGATTGGGCCTTGCTTGAGTTCCGAGCATCCGAGACAGGTCTTATCCCTCAAGCTGAACTCGATGCAGCTAAATCTGAAATGGGAGACGACAAGTATTTACAGGAGTTTGAGTGTTCCTTCGACTCAGCCATCGAGGGAAGTTACTACGGGCAACTTCTCAATGAGCTACCGTCTGAGCGATTCCACGACATCCCTGTAGACGGTTTAGCTAAGACTTACTGTGCCTGGGACTTAGGGATAGGCGACTCCACTGCAATCTGGGTTTGTCAGAGAGTGGGATTAGAGACACGACTCATTGACTTTGTGGAAAACCACGGTCAAGGGCTTGACTGGTATGTGAACTGGCTGAGAACGAATCACTACGAACTAGCCGAGCAGTTACTGCCTCACGATGTGCAAGTAAGGGAGTTAGGCACTGGACGCTCAAGGATGGAACTCCTACAAGAAGCAGGGCTAAACATCACAATTGTGCCGAGAATGAGTGTTGACGATGGGATACAAGCCGTGAGAAGGCTGATTCCCTTTTGTTGGTTCGACTCCAAGACTAAGCGTGGAGTGGACGCGCTACGCAATTATCGGAGACAATACGACGATAAGCGTCAAGTTTATTGGGATAAGCCTCTTCACGATTGGGCATCTCATGCTTCTGACGCATTTCGGTATCTTGCGGTTGGCATGTCCGAGACAACATCTTGGTCTAAACCGCTGAAACCTAACGTATCTTGGGTGGTCTAAATGGATGACGGACGATTAAAGGCGATTCTCCAAGGTGAGATTGATAACGCGATAGGTTTCTTGGAGACCGAGACGGTCGAGCAGCGTAAGAACGCGCTCACTGCCTACATGCGTGACCCTTATGGTAATGAGGTCGAGGGTCGCAGCCAGATCGTAACCGGTGAGGTTGCAGAAGCGGTAGACGGGATGCTTCCGCCTCTCATGCGTCTCTTTACTTCTGCTGACCAGATCGGTGTATTCGAGCCTGTAGGCCCAGGTGATGAGCCGTTAGCCCAACAAGCAACCGAGTACACAAACTGGGTGCTGATGAAGCAAAACCCTGGTATCTCGATCATGCACGACTGGTTCAAGGACGCGATCCTTCAGAAGGTCGGGGTTATCAAAGCCTACTGGGACGACTCGATTTCAGTCACTAAGGAACAGTACGCAAACCTGACAGACGATGAGCTAGCCATGCTTATGTCTGACGGGACAATGGAGATTGCAGCACAAGAGACGATTGAGCAGGATATTGATGGTCAAGTCATGCGTGTTCATAACGTCGCACTGATGAAGAAAACCAAAGCCGGAAAGATCAAGGTTGAGAACGTTCCTCCCGAAGAGTTCTTGATCTCTAAGGCAGGGAAGACCGTTCGAGATACGCCCTTTGTCGCGCACAGGAAACTCATTACGAGGTCGGATCTTGTTTCGATGGGGTTTGATCCTGAGATCGTGATGAACCTGCCGGTCTACAACGACCTTGAGTTTTCTGCTGAGTACATAGCTCGATACAACCGAGACGAACAGCCTTACATGGAGCCAAGTCTCGATAAATCCATGCAGACGGTTGAGGTGTTCGAGTGCTACCTAAAGACTGACTACGACGGAGACGGGATTGCAGAACTAAGACGGGTGCATTTTTCGGGGAATGAAATCCTAAGTAACGAAGAGACCGACTATGTGCCGTTTTACACCCTCTGTCCTATTCCGATACCTCATCGCTTCTTTGGGGATTGTCCTGCTGATCGTACAGTTGATCTCCAACTTATCAAGACTACTCTAACGAGGCAGATGCTTGATAACCTGTACCTACAGAACAATACCAGGATGGGTGCTGTAGAAGGTCAGGTCAATCTCGATGATCTTATGTCGGTGACTCCTGGTGGTGTGGTGAGAATGAAAAATCCCGCCGCACTTGTACCGATTACAGTTAATCCTGTTGCTCAACAGGTATTCCCTTTTATGGAGTACCTAGATTCGATCCAAGCCAAGCGTACGGGCATTACAGAGGCTTCTCAGGGGTTAGACCCCAACATCCTACAGAATGTTACTGCTGCGGCTATAGCGGCTCTTACGCAAGCCTCGCAAGGAAAGATCGAGCTTATTGCTAGAGTTTTTAGTGAAACGGGCGTAAAAGACTTATTCAAAGGACTCTTACACCTTTTATGCAAATATCAGGACAAGTCAGTCATCATTCGGATGCGCGGCCAGTATGTTCAGTACGACCCGCGAGAGTGGTCGAACCAGTACGATTGCACAGTGAATGTCGGACTTGGTACGGGGAACATCGAGCAAAAGATGGCGATGCTCTCGATGGTTCTCGCAAAACAAGAGCAGATCATTCAAGCGTACGGCCCGAGCAATCCTTTAGTGTCTGTCTCGCAATATCGTGCGACGCTCGGAAAGCTGATTGAGGCGGCTGGTTTTGCGGACTCGGCTGAGTTCTTCAAGCCTGTAACACCAGAGATTGATGCTGCACTTGCACAACCTCAACAACAAGGCCCAGATCCGGCGGTGCAAATGATGATGGCGCAGGCTCAAGCGGATATTGAGATTAAACGCCAGAAAGCTATGGCTGATATTCAGCTTGCAAGAGAGAAAGCCCTAGCCGAGTTAGAACTCAAGCGCATGGAGTTCGAGGCAGAGGCGCAGATGAAGGCTATGAAAGTAGGCGCAGGCATCACTTCTAACATTGAGATACCAGGATAATCATGGCACTTGCAAATTTAGCTACGCTTCTTGCAGCCGGTGTAACTTATGAGAATGCACAGCCATTCTTAGAGCAGTACGGCGCAAACACCATGACAGTAGAAGATGCTGTCATGGCTATGGGTGGTTTCAAAGCTCCTGATGGGGCTACGTTCTCAACAATAGCTGCGCGTGATGCTTACATGAACGATCAGTTAGCTAAGGCTAACGATCTTACGGGCAGGGTTTACGCTGGAAACGTCTACAACACCGTCAAAGAAGCCGAGGACGCAAGGCTTCTGGATGAGAGCAATCGCACTTACAACGGGGTTCTTTACCCAACTGCTGAGGCCGCATTTGCTGCAAAAGCTGCCGGAGAAGCTCTTCAGTCAGGCGCGATTACGCAAGAGGTATACCAAGCGGTGACTCCTTCGCCGGAGGATATAGCAGCTCAGACTGCGTTAGTTGAGAAAATAAATGCTTTTACGTCTGACTTGGTTGCTTCTGGCGTTCCTGTTGCATGGGCTAAAACCTATGCAGGAGCAAACCCTAATGAGACGGTAGGTAACGCTCTCCAAGACTATCAAACCTACGTTCAGGGTGGATCTGCCGTAACAGATACGGGAGCTACAGGAGCGACGACAGGAGCTACCACAGGAGTTACCACAGGAGCCACAACAGGGGCTACCACAGGAACGACAACATCAACGCCTAGTGTCATTACACAAGCTATTGATCTCGGTGTTCCAGCAGCGTTTGCTAACCGATACATAGGTGGAACGGTTACTGACCCATCTACGATTAAAGATGCTTACGATAGAAGCATTGTCGAAAATTACGCTACAAACGCACCTTGGGCTAATCAGTACAGTGCTTATGACGCAGGTAATGCGATGGATCTTTTATCAAAAGAGATCTTAAAAGCAGGAGTTGGTTTAAGTAATGTCAAAAGTCTTCCAGCAGGACTTACTTTTGACCTTGACGGTAGCGGCACTGTCAATGCCGCAGATGCCAGGATTGCTTTGCAAGGTAAGGCAGACCCTCGTCTCTATAGTTTATTTTTGCCTACGCCTATCAAAACGGATACGACTACAAGCGCAACGATGGGCACAACGGGCGCAACGGATACGACGAGTGGTGCAACCGGAGGAACCATTGTCACCGGAGGTTTAACAGGAAGTGTTGGTACTGGCGCAGGAACTGTAGTAGGCGCAGCAGGAAATGATACGTTTACCGGCGCGTTAGGTGGCGACACCATAACTTACGCAAACCTTGCTACGTTGATGGCTAATGGTATTAGCTACGATCAAGCTCAAAACTACATTTTGCTAAAAGGCAACCAAGTCCCGTTATCAACTGCCCTAAACGAAATAAGAAACCCAGCACCTACACAACAAGGATACACATACAACAATTTAGTTTTCCCGACGGCGGCAGAACGTGATGCTTACATGGCCGCAGATCTTGCAAAGCAGAATGCGACTACCACGGGAGGTACTGGAAACGATACTATTACTGGAGGCGGGGGTAATAGCGGAACTATCATAACTGGAGGTCTTACCGGAACTGTAGGAACCGGAGCTGGCACTGTTGTTGGGGGTATCGGTAATGACACGATACAGGGTGGCGCGACAACGGTAACGGGTGGCACAGGAAACGACACTACGCTTAACTTAACAAACAGGATCACAACAGAACAAGCGTCGCAGGTCTTTAAGAACCTATTCAACAGAAGTCCTAGCAATGATGAGCTGTCTAGGTTTTATTTGATCCAAGGAAGTAGTCGCCCGTGGTCAACAACGCAGCAACTTGAAAGTTATTTGCGAGCGTCTCCTGAATATCAAAACTATTTGAATTCATTGACAGGAGCTCCTTCTGGTGGTTTCCAAACGCAACCAAGAACATTTGGTGGCTCAAATACTTTAGAGGTCACGCCACTCGTTAATCCTCCGTTTTATTCTGTTGGTGGCGAACCAATCTTTGGAGCGTCAAAAGACTTTGGTTCTGGTTTAAGAGCAGCAACGCAAAGCAGACTAAATCAAGGTATGACTCAAGATCAATTTAGGCAGCTTGCAAAACTTCAAGGACTTTCACCTGAAACTATCAATTATGCTTTAGGCCAAGATGTAACGCTTCCAGATCAGATCCAAATTGGTATTACGCCTACCTTTATGTCTGGCGTTGCAGGATTTACAAATCAAAGGCCCAGGCAGTTAGAGTTTGGCACTCCAGCTATAACGCAAGCAGTTAAACAATATACGCCAGGTGTTTTTGATGCCCCATCTTTACAAGCTAGGTTTGAATCCCAAACTGGGACTACTTACGGTGGAGAAACCATCCCTGTTGCAGGCACAGGTAACGCTGCTAATCTTCAACAGTTAAATCAAACCGATCAGGCTACCTTATACAAAGGCGGCAAGGTAACTAAGGATCATATAGCCTACGAGAAAGGTGGAAAGGTTCGTGGTTTACTAGGCCCAAATCCTGATAACCCTGACGATGGTTATGGGTCGCTCCAGGTTGGCGAGTACGTGATCCGCAAGAAAGCAGTGAATAAGTACGGCGAAGATTTTTTAGAGGCTCTTAACGAGTCAAGACTACCCAAGAAGAAGGCTAAGAGCTTGCTATGACACAGCGTTGGGAACGAGCTAAGGCTTTACTTGGTGATGAGTTTCTGACAGAAATCTTCACTGAGTTGGAAAAAGACAACATCGAGCGTATCATCAATAGTAGTCCTGACGACATTGATCTACGAGAAGAGTCATACGTGGCTATTCGCGCAGTGCGTCAGGTTAAGGCGCGTCTCGAATCTGTTGCCGCTGAAGGCGAGATAGTGAAGAGGCGATTTAGGATTTTTAAGTAAAGGTGGTTTATGGAAAGCAGCAACCCAGTTGGGACTAGCTTGACAGTGGGACAGGCAGCAGACACGTTTCTTGGCATGATGACTGGAGGAGAACCTCAACAAGAGCAAGTTCAAGACCAGTCGGAAGAGCAAGAATATGTTGCCAGTGAATCCGAGTCTGAGGAAGCACAAGAGGAAACTCAAGAGGAACAGCGTTTTGTCGTTAAAGCAGCAGGCGAAGAGCGCGAGGTTACCCTTCAAGAGTTAATCGAAGGCTACCAAAAAGGTACGGATTACCATAAAAAAACCAATCAGCTTGCCGAACAGCGTAAAGCTGTAGAAGCAGAGAAGTCTGCTATCGAGCAAGCAAAACAGGCGAGAGACGCATATTCTCAACGTCTGCAAGCGATGGATTCGTTCCTAAACGCGCAGATTAAGTCTGAGGATATTGAGGCATTAAAAGAGACCGACCCGATTGCTTATGCAGTGAAGGTCGCTGAGCAAAGCCGGATGGAAAAGCAGATCAACCAGATTCGGGCAGAACGTGAGCGCATTGCACAACAGCAACAGGCCGAGCGTGAAGCACAACTGGAGGCCCACATTGCTGAAGAAGCAAAGAAAGTCGCGGCTGCGATTCCTGATTACCTAGACCCAAAGAAGGGTGAAAAGGTGAGAGCAGAGCTTAGGTCTTACGCTAAGAATCTTGGTTATTCCGACCAAGAGCTTGCAAATGCTACCGACTCACGCGCTGTGTTGGCATTGTGGAAGGCGGCTCAGTACGACAAACTTGTGCAGTCAAAGCCCGCTGTTAACAAAAAAGTTAACGAGGCTCCGAAACTGCTCAAGCCAGGAACGGCAACAGGTAAGACCTTATCCACAGAAGCAGCAAAACAGGACTTTGCGCGTTTACGCAAGACAGGAAGTCGGCAAGACGCTGCAAGGGTTTTTGAAAGATTCTTGTAATCAGGAGTTTGAAATGACTGTTCCTTCAGGTACATTCCAGACCTTCACGGCTATCGGTCAGCGTGAAGATCTAACCGATGTTATTTACAACATCAGCCCGACCGAGACACCTATCCTTTCGTCGCTTGCTCGCACCAAAGCAACGGCTGTCTACCACGAGTGGCAGACCGATACGTTGGCCGCAGCAACAACCAACAACGCACAGGTTGAAGGTGACGACGCAACAGCAGCAACCATCAGCCCGACGACTCGTCTCGGTAACTACACACAGATCGTTGCTAAGACGATCCAGGTGTCAGGAACCATGATGGCCGTTGACCTTGCAGGCAGACGTGCAGAAAAAGCCTACCAGCTTTCCAAGGCTTCGCAGGAACTAAAGCGCGACCAAGAGACCATTCTTGCTGCCAACCAGGGTCGCAGTGCTGGTAACTCGTCCACGGCTCGCAAGTTGGGTTCGCTTTTGTCTTGGCTCAAGACTAACTCGAACTACAACACAACCGACGGTGCTAACCCCACTACAATCGGCGTGAGCACACGTTCGGACGGTACAACTCGTACCTTTACCGAGGCAATCCTCAAGGATGGCGTTCAGCAGGTTTACACCTCTGGCGGTAGCCCCAAGATCCTCGTGGTTGGCCCTGCACTCAAGCAGACTGTATCGGCCTTTGCTGGCATCGCAGCACAGCGTTACATGGCTCCTTCTGACGCACCGACGACCATCATCGGCGCGGCTGATGTCTATTTAAGTGACTTCGGCTCGATTTCGGTCGTACCTGATAGGTTCGTTCGTAGCCGTGACGCGTTCATCCTTGATCCGGAATACGCAGCAGTTGGTTATCTGCGTCCCTTCCAGACCAATGAGCTTGCCAAGACTGGCGACTCCGAGAAAACTCAGATCCTTGCAGAGTTTACCCTGGAGATGCGTAACGAGGCTGCTCACGGTATCTTGGCTGATCTCAAGACAGCGTAGTAAAAACTGTGGTAAAAAAGAGGGAGGCGTAACAACCTCCCTTTTTTTATGCTCAAAACTAAATTTCACGCAACCGACGATCAGTTTGTCTTTGAGAGAACTCAGGACATATCTGCAATCATTGAGCAGAACAAAGCCCTCTATAACGCTACTGACGAGCGCGAGCGTTGGGGTGAGTGGACACGTTACGCTCAACTGCCCTATGCGGTGATTGACGATCTAAACAACCAAGGGATCATGCGAGGCTTTGCTATCGTAGACGAGAAGAAATTCAGGGCGTGGATGAACGACCCAGAGAACAGACACTTCAGAACACGGCCAGGAAAAGTATGAAGATAGCTCTTTGTGTTCCGTGTCGGGACACGATGATGACGGGGACTGCCTTCGATATGGCTCGTCTGGCAGCGTATGACGGGGCAAATAGGTGCGCGATTACGGGAGGATCGTTTCTCTTGTACACCGCCCCTGGGACGCTCATATTCAGTCAAAGAGAGTCGCTAGCCAAAGAAGCGTTAGCAGATGGTGCTGAGTACATTCTTTGGGTGGACTCGGACATGAGGTTCCCTAAGAACACGTTAGAACGACTATTAGCACACGGGCAAAAGATTGTCGGGGTGAACGCAGTCACGAGACGCAAGCCTGTTTTACCGACAGCGATCAACTTTCACGAGGATAAAGAGATCTTCGAGAAGATCGAGAGTCGAGGCAAGAAGGGTATCGAAGAGGTAACTGCTGTAGGATTTGGGGTTGTGCTAACCCATAAGTCTGTGTTTGAGGCTATGCCGCAGCCGTGGTTTGATGTAGTATGGGGGGCGGGTGGTCTAATTGGCGAAGATGTGCATTTTTGCGTGAAAGCCTTAGACCACGGGATAAAGACTTTCGTGGATCACGAATTGAGCCTCGAAATAGGACACATCGGGACGCACGAATACCGGTGGAGCGATGTCGAATATGGCCCTAAGCACCTACAGCGAACTACAAACAACGATAGCTAACTATCTCTCGCGAGATGATCTTACTTCCGCGATCCCCGACTTCATCCAACTCGCAGAGATTCGACTCCGTAGAGATTTACGCTTGCGGCAAATGCTTACGCAAGCATCGGTTACGGCGACCGGTGGAGTCTCGACAATTAACCTCCCTAGTGACTTCTTGCAAGCAAGGGATGTGTACGTTGACTCTGACCCCGACTTCCCTATTACGTTCGCAACGCCGAGCATCTTCATTCGGAACGGTAGGACGAACGAAAGTGGTGTACCGGCTTTCTATACCATCCTCGGGTCTACGATTCAGCTTGCCCCAATTCCTGACAGCACTTACACAATCAAGATCCTCTACTACGCCGCGCCTACGTTTCTTTCTACAGGCAACACGTCAAATCTCTGGCTTACGACCTGTCCGGACGCACTTCTCTACGCGTCACTAGGCGAAGCAGAACCTTACCTGATGAACGACCCTAGGCTGCAAACCTGGGGTACGCTTTATGATCGTGCAATCTTTGCGCTAACAAGGTCTGACGAAGAGAGCCAATACTCAGGTGTTCCGCTAACGATGATGGTGGCGAAGCGATGAGGGTGAACTTTGGTGAGTGGTTGCCGGATCAGCCTGGGGTTGCTGGCGCACTGCTTGACGCTAAGAATGTAATTCCTCAGCAGGTAGGTTACGGGCCTTTGCCTTCGCCTTCTGAGTGGTCAAATGCTGCCTCTGAGACATTAAATTCTGTTGCTGCCGCGTCTGCTCCTGATGAAGCGGTTACCGTTTTTGCTGGCGGTGATACCAAGTTATTCAAGCTAGGAACAAACCTAAACCTTACGGACATATCTAAGTCTGGTGGCTATACAACCCCATCGGATCAGAAATGGCGGTTTACACAATTTGGTAACCGAGTTATTGCGGCTAATGGCGGTGCAAGACTACAGGGCTATCTCATGGGCTCGTCTACGGTTTTTGCAGACCTCGGTGCTGCTGCGCCCAAGTCTCGATATGTAACGACGGTCAGAGACTTTGTAGTTGCAGGCTTTAACAATGGGGCAACGATTTACCCTAATCGCGTGGAGTGGTGCGCGTTGGGCGATGAAACAGACTGGACACCTGCCGCAACAACACAATCTGACTATCAGGACATCCCTGATGGTGGGCATGTGAAAGGTTTGACAGGTGGTGAGTACGGTCTTGTGTTTTTAGATCGTGCGATTTCGCGCATGTCATACGTTGGAAGCCCACTTGTGTTTCAGTTTGACACGATTTCGAGGGGGTTAGGCTGTATGGAGCCTAACTCGATCATTCAGTACGCGGGATCTAGTTTTTTCCTCTCTGATGACGGGTTTTACGTCTGTAACGGGCAAGACGTAAAGTCAATTTCTGTTGAAAAGGTAGATAGGTGGTTTTTTAACAACGTCGACATTGCACAGTTATCTACGATGTCCGCTGCTATTGACCCGCTTAAGAACCTCGTTATCTGGTGTTTTAAGACGGTTAGTCAGACTACCGCGCTTTTGATCTACAACTTTAACCTCAATAAATGGTCTTACGGCGAAGCGAATGTCGATACCATTGCTTCGTCTACTGCTATCACAACAACATCGTCGTCCGGTCTTACGCTAGAGCAATTAGACGCTTATGGAAGCATTGATAGCCTACCTGCTGGCTTAGACTCATTTGGGTATACGGTTACCGCTTCGCTTCTTACAGGTACGCTAGGCCAAAAGATTGTGGCCTTTTCTGGTTCTGCTTTGACAGCAAATATTGTCACGCCAGACCTATCCTTAAACGACATGCCTTCAGTGATGACTTTGGTAAGGCCCATCATAGACACAGGCACTTGCGCGGTGCAGGTCAACTCTAGACGCAGGCTTAACCAACAAACCGACTTTACGGGTTCAACCTACTCATCAAACAGCGATAACCGTATAGGTTTAAGGTCTGCCGGAACTTACCATCGTATTAAAGCTATACCTTCTGGCGTTTGGACTTCTGCCGTAGGTCTAGACGTAACAATTATCCCGCAGGGTATGCGATGATCTTTCGCACGCTACCTCCGTTTGGTGGCGACCAAAGAGCCGTTGCTGAAATTGTCCGTGGCATCATGGACGGTAAGACAAATAACACCGGAACGGTAACTCTTGCTACAGGAAACGCAACCACAACCACGATTACAGACGCGAGAATAGGGGTAGAAAGCAAGATCATCCTTATCCCTTACTCTGCTGCTGCTTATGTGAGTGGATTGCCATACGGCTCGTTTTATGACGTTAACGACCAAACGGCTGCAAGCACGACTGCATCGTATGCGGTTACGTTTTCAAACACTGACTTAAGCAACAACGTTTACCTTTCCAACTCTAGTCGAATCAATGTTAGGGCGGCGGGGAAGTACAACCTTCAGTTTTCTGTGCAGTTTGCAAACGCCGATACGCAAATACAGGATGCTGATTTGTGGTTGAGAAAAAATGGCACTGACCTTGCAAACTCTAATTCGCAGTTCTCGATTCCTAATTCTCATGGTGGTACTGACGGGCATTTAATTGCGGCACTTAATTTTTTTGTTGATCTTGCGGCTAATGACTACGTTGAACTTATCTGGGCGGCAACAAGCACTCAGGTTAGGCTTGAGTACATAGGTACTCAATCAAGCCCGACAAGACCGGCTACGCCTTCAGTTATTCTGACTATGCAGCACATATCAGATGGCCCTCTTATTTACGTTTCTAGCGTGACGAATGGCAGCGCAACGATTACGCATTACCCAAACTCGACATCAAGCATGACCTACGGGTATGTGGTGGTTGGATGAATGCAAGATACATCAAGCCAGACGAACTTAGGAAGATTTGGCCGTTTATTAGGTCGGGTCTGGAGACCATCCTTAAGAAAAGTCCGGAGCAGTGGATACCGGAGGACATTTACGCAGACTGTTTTGCGGGACGATCACTTCTTTGGATGTACTTTGAGGACAGTTATCCTTGCGGGTTTGTTGTTCTTCAGCCTATCGGCGATAATTTGCATATTTGGTGCGCTTATGGCAAGGGAGATTTTGATGCAGGCATGGATCATGTTCTCTTGGTTGCGCGAGAAGGTGGCGCAAGGACTATCAGCTTTGATTCGTGGCGTAAAGGCTGGGATCGCAAGGCTAAAGCGTTAGGTTTTCGACCCCGTAAGTGGGTGAAAGAGGTTTGATATGTCAGGTGGTTCAACAAACACAGTAACCAGGACGGAACTTGATCCTACGATGCGGCCTTATGTCCAGTACGGACTAAGCGAGGCGCAACGTCTTTACTCAGGCGGTGGGCCTGAGTTCTATCAGGGGCAGACTTATGTAGGCCCGAGCCAACAGACGCAGGCTGCTTTGTCTGCGATGCAAAACAGGGCTATGCAAGGGAATGTCCTTACCCCGCAAGCCCAACAGCTAGCATCGCAGACGCTCACGGGTAACTTTCTTGGTGCTAACCCTTACATGACGGCAGCACTAAAGCCTGGGTTTGATGCGGCTACAACGGCTTATCAGGACGCGATTAACGCAATGCGTTCTAAAGCCTCTGCTTCAGGTCGCTACGGGACTAACGAAGCTCTTATGAGCCAAGAGCAACGAGCACAAGGTGCGCTCGCAAATGCGATGGCAGCACAAGCAGGTCAACTTGGTTATCAGAGTTACGAGGCTGAGAGGGGTAGACAACAACAAGCCCTTGGTATTGCTCCAGGATTGGCCGCACAAGACTACGCAGATATTGGACAGCTTGCACAGGTCGGTCAGGCTACAGAGGGCTACCAACAAGCGGCTCTGGCTGATGCGATACAGCGTTTTAACTTCCAACAGCAGCAACCATATTCCAATCTTCAGTCCTTCTTGTCTGCTGCGTATGGTGCGCCTATGGGACAGCAGACTATCCAACCCACTTACTCTAACCCGCTTGCAGGTGCGTTAGGCGGTGCTCTTGTTGGGTCTAGGCTAGGTGCTTCGGTTACTCCGTTGGGGCCTGTTGCTGGCGCAGCGTTAGGTGGTCTTGCCGGACTGTTTGGGAGGTAATCATGTCTACTAGCAACTTCCTTGGTGGTGTGTTTGGGCAAATGCCTTCCTACATGGGAGGATTGCTTAGCCCTGAAGAACAAGAGAAACTTAAGCAAGAAGCGCAAAACCAAGGGGTGCTAAACCTTGGTCTTAGTCTATTGGCTGGGTCAGGAAGAAGCCCTGTACGCAGAACGACGGGAGAACTTGTAGCTCAAGGCCTACAGGCGGGCCAACAAGCCTATCGTGGTGCTACTCAGCAGGCAATCCAGGACAAGATGTTGGGGTTGCAATTTGCTGAAATGGCTCGCAAACAAAAGGCAATGGAAATAGCAAGGGAACAGTTGCCTAAACTTGTTCAAACCACCGAGATACCTGGGGCGCAGATTCCTCTTCCGCACCCAATGGATGACGAAGGGAACGTCTACCCAGAGGCTCGTATGCCTAGTCAGATTACGCGAGCAATTAACCCGCAATCTGCTGCCGCGCTTCGTCAAGTGTTAGATCCTAAGCAATATGCAGACCTAATAAAGGCCGCAGAAACAGAAATTGGCATTAACGCGCCTAAACACGAGAGAGTTGGTAATCGAGTTATTGCTATAAATCCCGATGGGACTGTCAAAGTTCTTTATCAAGGGCCGCAAAATCTTGAATTTAGGGCTGTTGGCGATACGGTTTTTGGTCTTAATCCTGAGACTGGAGCAAAGGTTACGGAATTCAATGCAGAGTCATCTCCACTACCTCCTGCTGCAAAGGTATATGCTAGGGTTTACTTCCCTGGTGTTGCATATACGTCATTAACCCCTGAGCAAATAGCGCAAGCAATGAACTGGGCGCAAATGGCAAGCCCTGCTGACGTTGCTACTTTAGAACAAAAGAATGTTGAATTACAGGCAACGGTAGGTGTAAGAGGCCCGTCTGTCCCACAGAGACCGTTACTAGCACCTCCTGCCGCTGCTCCTCAAGCTACCCAGCAAGTTGCCCCGCAAGTTGCTCCTCAAGCCACTAGGCAAGCACAACCTGCACCGCAACCAGTTGCACAGCCTGCGCCAACACAAGCAGCACCTCAGCAAGCATTGCAAGCACCTGTTTCGGGAGAACCTGCTTACACGCAATCAACGGTAGACAATCCGACGGTTGTCAATCCTGCTATCCCGTTAAAAACTCGTAATGAGTTCAAGTCTAAGCAACCGCAAGCAATGAGTGCGACGGTATCAATGCTTAGGACGTATCGAGACACGCAAAACGATATTAGAAACCTGATTAACAATGACGCTGGTTTGAGGGCAGCTTCTGGGTTTGGTGGTGAGTTGGTTTCTGCTGTCCCTGGCACTCAAGCGGCAAACGCAAAGGCAATTCTTGATAAGCTAAAAAATCGTAGTTTTGTAGCTAATATCAATGAAATGAGAGCCGCTTCTCCAACGGGTGCTGCTGTTGGTGCGGTTACAGAACGAGAAGGGGCGAGGTTTGAAAACCTCATCGCCAGTCTATCTCAAGCCCAAACATACGATCAGCTTAAGAGGCAGTTGGTTGAGTTGGATAACTTCTTGTTAGAAACGTCTGGTGCTACCAAAAACGCTTACGAACAAGATTTTGGGCGAAACCAAACGATTAACAGCGTTTTCTCGCAAATGCCAAAAGCCTTGACGCAGCAACAAGTTACCCCTGGTGATCTTGGTAGTGCTGCGAGACAAGAGCTTGAGAGAAGAAAGCAAAGGAAATAGTGATGGCTATAGATCTAAGCAAGCTATCAGACGCAGACCTTGAGGCGTTAGCTAATAACGACCTATCTAAGGTTTCTGATGCTGGTCTTAAGTACATTGCTAGGCAACAACCAGTAGATAGGCCCATAGAAGAACGTGTTTCACGCATCCCTGGGCTTGTGGCTAGAGGTATGGCCCCTTCAATGATGGGGGCTGCTCTCGGTGCTCCTCTTGGCCCTGTTGGTATGCTTGCTGGATCTTTGGCCGTTCCTGCTGCTGAGTTAACTTCACAGGCTTATAACGCAATAGTCCCAGAGGAATACCAGTTAAAAGTAACACCTTCTCAAGCTATTTCTAACCTGCTTACGCAGATTGGTTTACCGCAGCCGGAAACAACGCCAGAACGCATGATTACGCAAGGTTCTAGCGCGTTAGGAGGTACAGCGGCATCAATCCCTGGGTTTATGCGCTTAGGTCAGGTTGCGGCAACTCCAACAGGCAGAGCGGTTTCTACGCAAATGGCCGCAGCTCCAGGTTCTCAAATGGTTGCCGCTCCTGTAGGTGCTGCGACAGGCGAAGCTGTAGAAAGCGCGACAGATTCTCCGCTTGCTGGCATGTTTGCTAATGTTGTTGCTGGAGGCCTAGCGGGTGCAAGGCGTGGAGAAAAGCCAACGGTTCCAACAAGAGAGTCTGTCAAAGACGCTGCTAGGGCAGCATACGAGGTTGCTACGTCTGCTGGCGTTATTGTGCAGCCTAATAGCTTCCAAAAGCGTTTAAGCGACATTGAGACTACAGTTAAATCTGCTGGTTTTGACGCAGATCTACATCCTAAAGTTGCTGCGGTTTTGAGGCGTTTCCAAAATGAAGGCCAAACGCCAAAGACGTTAGATGAACTAGAGATTTTAAGGCGCGTTGCGAGCAGTGCCGCTGGATCTTTAGAGAAAGATGAACGTAGGCTTGGCCGCATGATTATTTCTAAGCTAGATGATTACGTTGAGAACCTTGGGCAGGCTGACTTAATTGGTGGTAATGCTGCTGCTGGATCTACCGCGCTAAAAACAGCAAGGAATTTGTGGTCAAGAAGCGTCAAGACAGAAACCCTAGATGACATCATTGAGAAGGCTACAACGTCTGCATCTCAATATTCTCAGTCAGGCATGGAGAACGCGCTTAGAACGCAGTTCAGGCAATTAGCAAACAACAAAAACAGGTTGAGCCAATTCAATAGCGAAGAACAAGCGGCTATCAAATACGTCGCTCGTGGCGGCAATATACAAAACGTACTTAGATATCTTGGCAAGCTAGCCCCGACGGGTGTTGTATCCGGCGGTTTATCTACTGGCGCAGGTTATTTGTTTGGCGGGCCTCTTGGCGCAGCCGTTCTTCCTACGGTTGGAGCGGCATCTAGGTTTGGCGCAGAACGAATGATGCAGCAAAACGTAGAAAAT
>Ga0255178_1000204_pt1 | contig 18011 bp, 18 predicted proteins | sample Atl_Atlam_RepC_8_FD_183019 | JGI IMG/M metagenome (GOLD analysis project Ga0255178, IMG submission 183019) | Freshwater microbial communities from Altamaha River, Georgia, United States - Atl_Atlam_RepC_8d | ecosystem: Environmental > Aquatic > Freshwater > River | place: USA: Georgia...
CTTCAATTGTCGATACGGCGATTGATCATGACCCCCCTCCATCCCGACCGCCTCACTCCCTCCGAACGCCTGACCGAGCTCGGCCAAATCCTGGCCGCCAGCCTCATGCGCCTCCAGGCCCGGAACCCCAGTCCAGTATCTGACGACCGGCGAGACAGTTGCGTCGACTTCCTGCCCGACCAAAGCGGTCATGCCGCCGCCCTACAACCGGCGCTCCCTGGAAGCCGGCTGGCCTACCGGATCCAGGAGCTGGCCTACGGCGGCCTGAAGCCCGAGACCGTGCGCCGGCTGCGAGGCAGCGATATCCCCCATGCCCGGCACCCGGCTGATCCGGTATCATCAGGGCGCCGAGCGCACCGTCACGGTGATGGCTGACGGCTACGAGTGGCAGGGCCGGCCGTACAAGTCGCTGTCGGCCATCGCCCCCCCCCCCGCGATCACCGGCACGCGCTGGAACGGCCTGCTGTTCTTCGGGCTCAAGAACCCGCGGAGGGCGGCATGAAGAAGCCGATTGGCCGCAAGCTGCGCTGTCTACCTAGTCAGCGAGGCGAGCCTCGAACTGGAAAGCACTTGCCGAACCACTTCCAACAAGAGGTCCTCCGCAAAATCGACAATGAATTTTTCGTCCGAATCTTCGAATAGAAACTCACTGACGCGGCTGTGAGCTATCGAGCTCCGTACTCGATAAATCCAATAAGCAGCTACACTCGTGACAACACGTGCGTAAGGACTACTCGGCGAGCAAAGTCTAGCTCTTAGGAAGTCGACTTCCGCTGTTTGTCTCGCATGACATATCTCCATCATTTTGGACCACTTGCCCTCATCGAGAGGATTTCCATCCTTCGTATAGTGCTGGAAGATTTCGACCGCTTTAGCTTCAAATGGAACCAAATTTGAAAACTTACGCGCAATACCCTCATACGAGTCGCAGTACTCGACTAGGATATACTTTAACCGGTCGAGCTCGGTGCGCCCGTGTGCGCGAGACAAAGCACCAAAGCCAACCATATCGTCGCCTAGCTTCTGGATGGACTTCATGATGATGAAGTCAAATATTAGCTCCAGGCTATGATAGAGACGGAGAAAACGATCGAAGGCGTTACTAGCCGAGACGTAACGCGAGAACGCCATCGCATGATATCTAGTCGGAAGCGCAATATCAGAGCGTGCGGTGATGATTGTGTGTTCATTGGAGATCGGAGCGGTGAAAGGTGAGTGCGAAAAACCTCCCCAAACTGGCGCAGTATCAAGATACTTTTTCAGATATTCATCAAGGTGCGCCGCCTTCAAGATAAGATAATTCTGTCTGAAAGTATGGGGCCTGCCTGCACTCGCTTGTTCTATGTCCGCGAGATATGCAACATACTGCCACTTGGTAAGCGTGCTTGGATTAGCTCCATTTAGCTTTTCTGTGAGGCATAATGTGCCAAGGGAAGCGCCTGCTTGGTCAATAATTTCTGCATCTACTTGTCCGTCAATAAGGCGTGAAACCTGGCTGACCGGCAGGGCTAGCAAGTCGCCAACTCGCAGATACCCGTTTAGTTCGGACGCGTCAGACGGGGAGATGCCCTCAACGACTGGCAGTACATCGAGGAGCGCTTCGTTCTGGAGCTCTTCTGGCAACACCGCAGGTCACTCTGCAGCCAGCGTCCAACAGTCGGACAGGGACATTTCACCTGACTCACGGAAGAACTCTTTGAAGCCGTTTGTTAGAAGTCTGCGAGTCGCGAGCCCCACGTTGATCCGGCGAGGATTGTTTCCGCCTCGGAGCTGTTCAAATACTTTGAGGCCCAATGGATCTTCGCCCTCTTTAGCAGCCTTAAGGGTAGAAACAAGTGTCTCTATAGCCTCGTCTACGCGTCGCGTTCGCGTTTCCGAGGAAGAGAACTGCGCAATTGCTGCAAAAAAAGCCATAATTACATTCTCTGTAGCGAACCAGTTAGCATTGTTCTGTTGCGTCTGCTTCAGAGCTTCTGCGTCTTCACGAGGAACCGCCTCGACGTCGTCATCGCTCGAAAGTTGATTTCGATAGATACGATACACTTGCTCGTCGAGATGAGCATATTTCGAAAGGTGGGCGCTGAAGTTGGAAAACTGATTTGATATCTCTTCCTCGGACGAATCGAGGGCGCTGCTTTCAATCAGCTGGTTTGCAATTACGTTGTCTTTGTGAAGTTCCGCCGACGAAGTGATAAAGGCCTGGTATCCTGACACAACGCTGCTCAGGGGGAATTTTCTTGGGCGATTGCGCCGAGTGTTATCTCTCTCCGTGTATATCTCCAGTCCCGGGATCGATTGTTCGACGGAAGTCTTTAGAGACATGAAAAGAAGCTCAAGCTGATGTCGGATCGACATCGGCTTCTGTCCGGCGTTAAGAACGATGATGCGATAAATCAACTTTTTTAGATCTGACTCTAGCCAAAATTCGACAAGCACCTTTTGACCGACGACAAACTCGTGCCCTTCATTCTTTAGGTCGGTCATAATGTAGGTGCGCTGAAGGCCGTCCAGAATGTCCACATTCCCGCGCTGGCTCAAGGCAATACCAAGTGCACCTAAGCCGGAGTCGTCTAGCTCGGCTGCCTCAAAGAGTGGCTTTATTCCGGGCACCTTATCTGGTTTTACAGCGAGCGTTATGGACGGCAGCAAGGCACCAGCTTTTATGTCGAGCTTTAGCCGTTGATAAGCTTTGTGACTCTCTCTACGACGCTGGATAGAGAAGTCTTCAAATTCATCTCCGACTACTTCCAGGTAGTTCGCTACAGGAAGTTGGGCATACACGACGGGCGTGGATGTCCGGAGGTCGCGGGCGAGTCCGATGACCTTGAGGTCCATTTGTGTCTCCTCGGGCTCTTTTGTTTCTCTGAGATGCACAGTGTCTGGATCATAACGGCAGCCGCAGCTTATACAACTCTTGTGGGGGTTCGATCATCTGTTCCCCGCCTTTCATACAGCGTTAGGTTGAGTCTGTTCCGCTTTTGCTCTGGTCGCTTATGGTGCGCCTGGGCGGGGTGCGAAAGGCGCACTTCTATCGCAAGTCGCCACTGTTCGACCGGCTTCTCTGGTTTGATGCGAGACTCGAGACAGACCAATTTCCGGCACTGACGGGCGTGCACTTTTCGCTTCGCTGCTTTGTTCACCGCACATCTTCGCTAATGACCTGATTTTTGTTCGTCGATAGCTCCGGTGGGATCATCTTCAATTGTCGATACGGCGATTGATCATGACCCCCCTCCATCCCGACCGCCTCACTCCCTCCGAACGCCTGACCGAGCTCGGCCAAATCCTGGCCGCCGGCCTCATGCGTCTCCAGACCCGGAAGTCCAGTCAACTATCTGCGGACTGTGGAGGCAGTTCCGTCGACTTCCTGCCCGACCAGAGCGGTCATGCCGCCGCCCCCCAACGGAGAACGGCATGAAGGATCACGACATGGTATTGGCGCGCATTGCGTCTCTGAAAGCGACCCCGACGGCGAAGCTGAAGGAGCAGTGGACGGCGCTCTTCAACACTCCGCCCCCGCCCTATAACCGGCGCTTCCTAGAGAGCCGCTTGGCCTACCGGATTCAGGAGCTGGCCTACGGCGGGCTGAAGCCCGAGACGGTGCGCCGGCTGGAACAGCTGGGCGAACAGCTCGACGGCGGCAACGTCGCCGTACGCCGGGTGCGAGGCAGCGACATTCCCATCGCCGGCACCCGGCTGATCCGGGAGTACCAGGGCGTCGAGCATACTGTGACGGTGATGGCTGACGGCTACGAGTGGCAGGGCCGCCCCTACAAGTCGCTGTCGGCCATCGCCCGGGCGATCACCGGGACCCGATGGAACGGGCTGCTCTTCTTCGGGCTCAAGAACCGGCGGAGGGCAGCATGAAGAAGCCGGTCGTCCGCAAGCTCCGCTGCGCTGTGTACACCCGGAAGTCGACCGAGGAAGGGCTCGACATGGAGTTCAACAGCCTCGACGCCCAGCGCGAGGCCTGCAGCGCCTACATCGCCAGCCAGCGCTCGGAGGGGTGGGTTGAGCTAGCCGACCAGTACGATGACGGCGGCTTCTCGGGTGGCACGCTGGAGCGACCGGCACTGCGGCGGCTGATGGCCGATATCGAGGCCGGCCGGGTTGACGTCGTGGTCGTCTACAAGATCGACCGCCTCAGCCGCGCCCTGATGGACTTCGCCCGCCTGGTCGAGGTGTTCGACCGGTGCGGTGTCACATTCGTCTCCGTCACCCAGTCCTTCAACACGACCACCAGCATGGGTCGGCTGACGCTGAACGTGCTGCTGTCATTTGCCCAGTTCGAGCGCGAGGTCATTGGCGAGCGTATCCGTGACAAGGTCGCGGCCTCGCGCCGGCGCGGCATGTGGATGGGCGGGTTTGTGCCCATGGGCTACCGGGTCGAGAACCGGAAGCTGGTCGTCCACGAGCCCGAGGCGGCGGTCATCCGTCGAATCTTCGAGCGCTTCCTGAAAGTCGGCTCGGCGACGCTGCTGGCACGACAGCTTCGGGCCGAGGATGTCCGCAGCCATCGAGGACGGGTCGTCGACAAGGGAGCCCTGTACCGGATCCTCCGGAACCGGGTGTATGTCGGGCTGGCCGTCCACAAGGGCGTGGCTTACCCCGGCGAGCACGCCGCGATCATCAACCAGACGCTCTGGGACAAGGTGCAGTCGATCCTGCAGGAGAGCCCGCGGGTCCGGGGCTGCCGGGCTCGGGCCGCTACTCCCGCGCTGCTCAAGGGGCTGCTGTTTGGTCCGACAGGCCGCGCCATGAGCCCGACACACACCCGCAAGCAAGGCAAGCTCTATCGCTACTATGTCTGCCAGGCTGCTCTGAAGGGCGAAGCAGAGCCTTCCCTCATCCGACGGGTCTCGGCGGCTGCCATCGAGGCCGCGGTCATCGATCAGCTGCGGGCCCTGCTCCGGTCCCCTGAAGTCGTGATGGCGACCTGGCGGGCCGCCGGGCCTCAAATCGAGAAACTGTCGGAGGGCGCGGTCCGAGAGGCCCTGGAGCGGCTCGATCCGCTCTGGGAGGAGCTCTTCCCCGCTGAGCAGACCCGCATCATCCAGCTGCTGGTCAAGCGCATAGACCTCAAGACGGACGGGCTCGAGCTCCAGCTCCGGACACAGGGGCTCAGCCATGTAGTCCAGGAACTGGGCGATCTCCGGAGGGCTGCCTGATGCCGCGGCAAGAACCCGCCGTCGTCACCATCAAGATCCCCTTCGCCGTACGCAAGCGGGGCGGCCGGAAGCTGGTACTGGCGCCGGACGGCGTGCCGGTGCCGCCTGCTGCGCCCCACGTCGACAGCACGCTCGTGAAGGCCATCGCCCGGGCGTTCCGATGGCAGAAGTTGCTGGAGACCGGCCGGTACGCGACCATTAAGGAGATCGCCAGGGCCGAGAAGATTAATCCGTCCTACGTCAGCCGGGTGCTGCGGCTGACGCTGTTGGCTCCGGCGACGGTGGAAGCGATTCTGGAGGGGCGCGCGAGCGCCGGGCCGACGCTCGCGGAGGCGATGGGGGTGTTTCCGGTGGAGTGGGCGAGGCAGCGGCGCCAACTACATTCCACTTGATAGCTAATCGACTACGGTCGCGGCCGCTGGCGCAGACGGGGTTTGGGCGTTCTGCTGCGCTTCCCAATCAGCATACGTCTGCCCGTCTCCCAACCTCCACATAATCCGCCCATTCGCGCTCGCGCCCATCACCGCCGCTGCGGCCGCCGACGGAGACGAAAAATTGTAATCGGTCGTAAAGCGAAGATAGTCCGCCTCAATCGCCAACACGCCCTTCTCAACCAGCATGTCGCGAAGCGCCGTGGTGCCCTTGGGAATTGTCGGAGTGGTCCGGATTCGCGCCTTCGATCCGCTGAGCACGATACAGTCGCCGGACGGGCCTACCGTCATCTCCGCCGCAAAGCCCTCGCCCCGGAAGAAGAACACCGCCGCCTCCTCCCCGGGCTCCGTCTCGACCGGGTTGGCATCACGACGCACATCGTTGCCGATTCCTCGAACGCTGCGGAACAAGTCCCATCCAAGGGCGCCCACCAGCGTCTTTGTCTGATCGACGAACTCATCCATCGCAGCCCTGTCGGGCAAAGGCAGCTTTCCAGCATCATCCGCCGGTCGCTGGCTATTGGGCAGCGACCATCGTGGATTGCTACCGACCGCGCGGATCAGGCAAGACTCGACGTAACGAGCGTGGCTTTTGGTCAAGTTCTCGTCCTTGCTTACGAGCACAACGGTGTCGAACCAGAACGCCTTCGAGTCTCGACCCTTGTCGTTCGAGCTGTGGGTGGCCAGACGGGCGCCGACGCTCTCTGACTCGCCAATGTACGCGACGAACCGATCCGGCTCTTTCTCGTCCACACCGATCAGGATATAGACGCCAGGCCGCTCTATCTCCGAGAACGTGTCTCGCACTCGGCGCAGCTGGTTCCGCCGGAACGCGATGGCCTGGATCGTCGACATCGCGATCTGGGCAACCTTGATGCTGCTCGGATCGCCGTCGAGCAAAAAGATGTTGATCGACCGCGGCTTCATTCAAGAAGCCTACCACTGTCAACCGTGGCGCGAAATCCGTCTGTGAACACCTTGACAATAGCGTCGCTGACGCCAGCGGTCTGTGATTCCAGCACTGGGCGGCGCGCCACAATTGGCACCCCGCCAACAAGGCGCCCTCGTGACGCTATCGCCCGGACGTTCCGCCGGCAACTATACTGGAGACGGGCCGATACACGACCATGAGAGAGATCGCCAAGGCTGAGAAGAATAACCCGTCCTACGTCTCAGGGGTCTACAGCGGCTCGGCCCCATAGTGCAGAAGCTCGGCGACCTGCGAAGGGCCACCAGATGGCCGGGCAGGACGCTAGCTTTGTCAAGTCTTTCTGATTGACTTGCTTTGCCTCACCACGAGTCTCACCCCTGATCTTGCTGGGCCTTGCTACGGCCCCGAATTGCCAGGATCAGTAGAATTGTCAGCATCAAATCATGCTGTAAGCTGAAATGGCTACATGGTAGCTCGGTGGTCGGCTGGGATAACCCGTCGGGTAGCTATCCTCTGCTGCAATCTTAGAGTGCCGGAATGATTGTGCCGGAGCCTGTCATCTCAGCGTAAACTAACCCCGTTCATGACCTTGATAAAATCCAAGAAACGCGTGGCCGACCACGGAGAGGTGTTCACTCCCGACTGGCTCGTTGATGCCATGCTAGACCTCGTGAAGGACGAGTCCGAGCGCATCGACTCGCGCTTGCTCGAACCCGCCTGCGGCAGTGGAAACTTCCTAGTGAAGGTGCTGCAGAGAAAGCTGGCAGCTGTGGAGCTCAAGTTCAGGAAGGCGGAATTCGAGAAGCGGCATTACGCGCTCCTGGGCCTGATGTGCATCTACGGTGTTGAGCTTCTGCCCGACAACATTGCCGAGTGCCGGGATAACCTCCTCAAGATCTTCGCTGAGTACCTTGGATTGACCGAGGAAGAGGGACTCTATCAGGCCGCTTCATACGTCCTGTCGCAAAATCTAGCTCACGGGGATGCCCTCACGATGCGGACTCCGGACGGTGAGCCAATCACGTTCGCAGAGTGGGGCTATCTCGGCAGGGGTAAATTCCAACGGCGCGATTTCCGTTTGGACGTGCTGACCGGCTCCTCCGCCTTTAGCGCGCAAGAGGCGCCCGCTGCGCATCGCGGCAAGCACGGCATCTTCGTGCCCACGAAGACCTACGCGCCCATGACGATCGCTGCCTTGGCCGGCGCGGCAGGCTCAAAAGTGGCCGCATGAGCACGCAAGCCAGCTTTGCCTTGCGGGGGCGCAATCCAGACGTCCTCACCTGCATCGCGAATCTATCCAACGACGAGGTGTTTACGCCGCCTGAGTTCGCGAACCGAATTCTCGATACTCTGGCGGACGCATGGGCGGCTTCCCACAACGGCGCGAGCGTATGGGCGGATAGGACAGTCCGGTTCCTAGATCCGTGCACCAAGTCGGGCGTGTTCCTGCGGGAGATAACCGCGCGCCTTACTGTAGGCCTGGCAGCTGAAATCCCCGACCTTGAGAAGCGTGTCGACCACATCCTCACCCATCAAGTGTTCGGCATAGGCATTACGCACCTCACCAGTCTGCTGGCCCGTCGTAGTTTGTATTGCTCGAAGCACGCCAATGGCGAACACTCGATCGCGCGTAGCTTCAAAACTGATGCCGGAAATATCTGGTTCCAACGCACAGAGCACAGTTGGGACGGTGGAAAGTGCCGACACTGCGGCGCCAGTCAAGGCACCCTGGATCGAGGCGAGGATCTCGAGACGCACGCCTACACCTTCATTCATGCTGACGACATCAAGGCTCGCCTTTGTGAGCTTTTTGGGGGCCCTATGCAGTTCGATGTAATCATCGGCAATCCGCCGTATCAGTTGGACGATGGCGGCTTCGGTGCGAGCGCAATTCCGATCTACAACAAGTTCGTCGATCAGGCGAAGGCTCTCGAGCCGCGCTACCTGACGATGGTCATTCCCGCGCGCTGGCTGTTCGGTGGGCGCGGCCTAGACGACTTCCGCAAGGAAATGCTGAGCGATCGTCGCGTCCGAAAGCTCGTCGATTATCCCGACAGCCGGCAGGTGTTCCCGAGCGTCGACGTTGCCGGCGGCATTTGCTACTTCCTGTGGGAGAGAGATAATCCGGGCGATTGTCAGATCATTGAAGTAAATCACGATGGGTCACGCTCGGAGGCGGCGCGGCCGCTACTCGAGGAAGGCGCAGAGGTCTTCATCAGAAGCCACCGTGCCTTGTCCATTCTCAAAAAGGTCATGCGGAAAGAGACCGGCGCCGAAGCCCTCTCCTTGCCGCTCGAAAAGAGGTTCGATCGGCAGGTGAGCTCGCAGAAGCCGTTTGGCCTGCGGACCTTCTACAGAGGCGCCAAGAAGAAGACCGCAGATAAGGACGTGATGGTCGTCCAGAGTGGTGGCCGTGCCTGGATGGCCCGCTCCGAGATCGGAGCAGGACATGAGCTTGTCGATAAATGGAAGGTGTTTACCTCGAAGTCGTCCTCCGAGCATGCGGGCCAATTCGACAAGAACGGTCAGCGACGCGTGCTGTCGCTCTCTGGCGTCATACCGCCATGCTCGGCGGTTACCGAGACCTATATCCTCCTCGGGGCCTACAATACCGAGAAGGAGGCGCGAAACTGCTTCTCGTACGTCACCACGAGGTTCTTCCGCTTCTTGGTCGCTTCTAGATCTTCAGCGCAGGATCTCGCTCGCTCTGCTTACTCGTTTGTGCCCCTGCAGGACTTCTCGCGGCCTTGGACCGATGAGGAGCTATACGCGAAGTACGACCTGACGGAAGAAGAGGTCGAGCACATCAAGAAGCTCATTCGGCCGATGACTGCGGACGATGAATAAGCCAACCATCGAAGAGATACTGCCGCCCAGGCCGGTGGCACGCCCACGTATCTATGCTTATTCCATTTCAGACGAAGCCCATGCCGGCCTGTTGAAGATCGGGCAAACGACACGCGACGTGAAGCTCCGGGTGGCAGAGCAACTCAAGACGGCGGCCATTCGCAACTTCGTTATCGAGCTGAACGAGCCAGCCGAGAGAGACAACGGCTCGGTCTTCACCGACTTCGAGGTCAGGGCCGCCTTGGTTCGCAAGGGCTTCCAGAATGGCGAGCTCGAATGGGTCCGCTGCTCGGTCGCTGACGTCAAAACAGTGATAGGTGAGCTGCGCACCGGCCAGCGGGTGAGTGGCACGCAGCATCAGACGTTTGGGATGAGGCGCGAGCAGCAGACGGCGGTTAACAGCACGCACTACTACTACATGTCGCGCTGGGCCGAAGATATGCACGCCGTGCCGCGGTTCCTTTGGAACGCGAAGATGCGATTCGGCAAGACCTTCGCTGCATACCAGCTGGCCAAGAAGATGGGGGCCAAGCGCGTGCTCGTCGTGACGTTCAAACCAGCCGTTGAGGATGCGTGGCAGGTCGATCTAGAGAGCCATAAGGACTTCGACGGCTGGCAGTACATGTCCCGCAATTCGGACAGCGATCCCACAAAGATCGATGCCAAGAAGCCGGTCGTTTATTTCGGATCATTCCAAGATCTTCTCGGGAGGGACCTTACCGGACAGATCAAGGCTCAGAACAAGTGGCTTCACAAGGTGAAGTGGGATCTCGTGATCTTCGACGAGTATCACTTTGGCGCATGGCGGGAGACTGCGAAGGAGCTCTTCGAGGGTGAGGACGAGGCCGTTGCAAAGAAGGAGAGCAAGCTCGAATACAATACGGGGCTAGCGGAGGTGAACGACGACCTCGCTATTCTGTCGGAAAAAGATAAGGCGTTCCTGCCAATCGCGACGCGAGCCTACCTCTATCTCTCGGGGACACCCTTCAAGGCTCTGGCCACAGGCGAATTCATCGAAGAGCAGATCTTCAATTGGACCTACACCGACGAGCAGCGGGCCAAGGCAGATTTCGCTCTGAAGCACCCTGACAAGTGGAACCCGTACGGCGCGCTCCCGCAAATGCGCTTGCTTACCTACCAGATGCCCGATGAACTGTTGGCGATCGCCAACGCCGGGGAGTTCGACGAGTTCGATCTCAATGAGTTCTTCACGGCAACGGGAGACGGCAACAAGGCCAAGTTCAAGCACAAGAGCGACGTGCAGATGGCCTGCTCCCCTGAAACGAGGCCAGCCTGAGAGTTAGAAATCCGGCTATTTTGGGCTTCAGAGGGAGCACGGGATGGCACGGAAGGACTACACGCCAGAGCAGGCGATCGGGATGCTGCGGGAGGCCGAGGTACGGCTGAGCCAGGGCGAGAAGATCGGCAAGATCTGTCGCGGCCTTGGGATCTCGGAACAGAGCTACTATCGATGGCGCCGTCTATATGGCGGACTGAAGGTCGACCAAGCGCGTCGCCTGAAGGATCTTGAGCGAGAGAACCAACGCCTGAAGAAGGCGATCTCCGAGCTGACGCTGGACAAGCTGATCCTGAAGGAAGCCCTCGAGGGAAAATACTGAGCCCTTCCCGCAAGCGAGCGTGCGTTGATCACGTGCGCTCGCGACTGCCGGTCTCAGAGCGTCGCACCTGTGCGGTTGTCGGCCAACCTCGGGCGACGCAGCGGCGGCGTCTGCAGGTTCGCGACGACGATGCCGGGCTGACGGCCGCCATCGAGCGTCTGGCCAAGCAGTACGGGCGCTACGGCTATCGACGGATCCGCTGGCTGTTGGTCAACGAAGGCTGGCGGGTGAACGTTAAGCGCGTGTGGCGGATCTGGCGGCGGGAGGGGCTGAAAGTGCCGAAGAAGCAACCGAAACGGGGCCGCCTTTGGCTCAACGACGGCTCGTGCGTGCGCTTGCGGCCTGAGCGACCGAACCATGTCTGGTCGTATGACTTCGTTCAGGACAGGACCGAGGACGGTCGGACGTTCCGGATGCTGTGCGTGATCGACGAGTTCACGCGCCGCTGCCTGGCCATCGTGGTGGCGCGAAGGCTGCGATCCGACGATGTGCTGCAGTGCCTGACCGACCTGTTCGTCGAGCATGGGCCACCGGAACACATCCGGTCAGACAACGGGCCCGAGTTCGCCGCAAAGGCGGTTCGGCACTGGCTTGGCAGGGTTGGCGTGAAAACGCTGTTCATCGAGCCGGGCAGTCCCTGGGAGAATGGCTACTGCGAGAGCTTCAACTCCAAGCTCCGGGACGAGCTGCTCAACGTCGAGATATTCACGACGCTTCGCGAAGCCCAGGTGCTGATCGAGAGTTGGCGCCGGCACTACAACGCCGTCAGGCCACACTCGTCACTCGGATATCGCCCGCCGGCGCCGGAAGCCATCTTGCCGCCAGCCCATGGCCTGCCCTACGCTCCGCTCCGGTCAGCCCACGGGCTGGCCAGAGCGGCCGGACTCTAACTTACGAACTGGTATCGCGACTGGGGGCAGACCATCACTCCTTCGATGGAGAAGTGGAGGCTTCAACTACCCCCACGATATGCCGCCTTCTTGATCTACACTGTCCGTCGTCAGAACATTTGAGACAGATCGTGTCTATTTAGAAGAGAGGCTCCAGCGCATCTGCTGATTGATGTTAAGCGGCGATTGCACGGTGGTTCAAGCGTCTGGATTGGATGGTCTGCCGTTTAGTCCTTTCTCGTTCCAGGAGGATGGTCTGGCCGCGCCCGAAGTAGACGTCGGCCGGTGTCAGATTGCCGATGGCCTCGTGGTAACGCTGATGGTTGTAATGATCGACAAAAGCGTTGATCTGGGCCTCGAGATCGCCGGGCAGATAGTAATTCTCGAGCAGGACGCGGTTCTTCAATGTCTGGTGCCAGCGTTCGATCTTGCCCTGGGTCTGGGGGTGGAAGGGAGCGCCACGGATATGCTTGATGCCGTGGTCCTGGAGCCATTCCGCCAGATCGCCGGCGATGTACGAGGAACCGTTGTCGCTCAGCAGACGTGGCCGATGGCGACCTGGGCGCTCTCGCAGCCTGATGCCGTGAGCGCCAGTTCCAGGGTGTCAGTCACATCCTCGACCTTCATCGTCGTGCATAGCTTCCAGGAGATGATGTAACGCGAGAAGTCGTCGAGGATGGTCGACAGATAGAACCAGCCCCAACCGATCACCTTGAGATAGGTGAAGTCGGTTTGCCACAGCTGGTTCGGCGCCGTCGTCTTGTCCTTGAACTCGTCGGCAGCTGTCACGACGATGAAGGCTGGGCTGGTGATCAGGTCGTGCGCCTTGAGCAGCCGATAAACCGATGCCTCCGACACGAAGTACTTCTTCACATCGGTGAAGCGCGTCGCCACCTCCCGTGGCGACAATTCCGGCTCGTCCAGGGCCAGTTCGACGATCTGTTCCCTGACCTCCTCCGGGATCTTGTTCCACACCCGCCGGGGCCGCGACGGCTTGTCTTCCAGCGCCTCGGGCCCACCCGCCTGCAGGCGCGCATACCACCGGTAAAACGTCATCGGCAGGATACCGAGCGCGGCCAGCGTCCGCCGAACCGGCAGGTGCGATTGCTCGACCAGGCGGATGATCTCCAGCTTCTCGGAACCGGGGTATCTCATTCCCCGTCTCCCCCATCCGCGATCATGCTTTTTTTAAGCAGACGCAGTTCAAGCGCCTGCTCGGCCACGACCTCCTTCAGGGCCCGCGCTTCACGGCGAAGGTCCGTCACCTCGCTGCTCGTCGCCGCGCGTGCCGTGTCGCCCGCCAGCCGACGCTTGCCGGCTTCGAGGAACTCCTTCGACCAGCTGTAATAAAGACCCTCGGCGATTCCCTCCCGGCGGCACAGCTCGGCAATGCTCGACTCGCCACGCAGGCCGTCCAGGACGACACGGATCTTCTCTTCAGCTGAATAGTGCTTACGGGTCGCCCGGCGGATGTTCTTCACAAGGCGCTCGGATGGCGAATTACTCGTAGTCGATTTCTGTCTCATCTCGTTCCCCTAGGGATGACGATGAGCCGGAAATCCTCTCTTCCTCAAGACGTCAAATCTGTATCAATGGTCCTGAAGCCGGACACTGCCTCAAATGGACACCTACACTCTCACCAACTCTTGTCTCTCACCAGGCGGCCTTCCTCGGATGAATACGTGTAGCTCCAGCAGGCCGAGAGATCGCATTCGCCAGCGCACGGCGATGGAGAAGGCCACACCTACGCGGCTCGAAACAATGATCATGCAGGATGGCGGGCGAACGTTACCGAAACGTCCATAGCTCCGATCTCAGATCAAGCTTGGCGATCTCATCTGCATGCGGCGCAAGCGGGAGGTCAAGATGACGATTCTTGCCCGCCATCACGATGATGTTATTCTCAGTCGTAGCCGTCATATATCTGATATTTGCGCCGAAACTCTCCATCAGCGGGCCGCGATGCGGCCGGTCCGCCGACGATCTACCGATGACATTCATCACTACCATCCCCTGCTCTTCCAGCACAGCGGCGCAGGCACGCAGAAAGCCCGGGGTACCGAATCCCCGATCATCCGGGCACTCGCCATAGGCGTCGACCAGGATGAGATCCCATCGAACGCCACGTCGGGCGGCATCCGGAACGTACTCGAGTCCGTCGGCAAAATGCACCCGGAGCCTCGGGTCGGATCGGGGCAACAGGAACTTGTCGTGACAAACCTTGATTATTCGCCGGTCGATTTCGACCACATCGATGAAGATATTAGGAAAATATCGAAGGATGAAGCGGACGATTGACCCCGCACCCAGTCCGATCACCAAGACCATACGGGGTTTCAGGCCGAACCCGATCCACGCCATCATCTTGTGGGCATAGTCGAGAAGGAGACGATCGGGATCGTCGACCTTCATTACCCCTTGGATGAAAGCGTCGCTGAACTGAATCCGACGAATCCCCAAGCTCTCTGTCACCCTCACCGTGCGGGGCAACGAAGCGGGGTTAGTTACGATCAGTCTAGGGGGTCGGTCCACCATGGCTTCACGACAAGGTCAGTACGTCCGGCAAGGCCTCGCCGACAAGCCTTCTCGCGATGATGTAGCCAATCCCGGAGATCCCGCGGAAGAGCCCTGGGTTGTGATCATCGCGCCCACCCTGCCATCGGTAGCTTCCGCCCTCGCGGGCCTGAAGGATTAAGTCTGCGAGCAGTCGATCAGAATAACTGCCGGCTACTTCGGGGGCCCCTCCGCCCACGAGCCGCATCAACAGAGCAATGGCGCCGATATTGCCGCAGCAAAGCGAATCGTTGTGATACCCTCCGAAGCGAAAAGACGTTTCGAGCGCGACCTGATATTCAAAGCCCAATAATGCATCCTCGAACCCTCCTTCGATGAGTGCTCGGCGAGCAAACGCAATACCAATAGCACCGTGACACCATCTCACTGGATACTCTACTGGCTTCTTCGGATCGGTTGGACGAAGGTCTGGCCAGTTCCGTTCTTTCTGGGAGAAGACGGAACGCTCATACTCCAGACAATCTCTGACCACTTGCGCGTAACGATCGTCGCCAGTAACGCGGTGCAACCGGAAGAAGGCTAGAGCAAATCCCGAAGCGCCGTGCGACATGCCAGTGAGAGCCGCAGGTTCCCGGCTTCTTTTCCAAAGTGCATGCGGTTGTGCGGGGCGATGACGGAGTAGGTGCTCAGCGCACTCTCTCGCACGCTCAAGCACCGATCGCTCATGAGTGTCCGCATGCAGGCGAAGAAGGGCTAAGAGAGTTCCGGCGGACCCTCGGGAGATATCGAATGTTCTATCCCCGGAGATCATGCGATCAGTGATCAATCGCGAGACCTCGATCGCATCTTCGAGCAATTCTGGCGCCGACAAGATTTGAGCGGTCGAGGTCAAAGCATAAATTACTGAGCCGATCCCTCCAGTACCTCCCATGCCAAGGGTGCGCGCGAAACCCGCAGCGGATTCATGCTTGAGATACCAGCGCGTGGGGGCCAGCGCCTCTAAACACAGCGCCCTGCACTCTTGGTCTTCGACAGCAACGGAGGCGGCCGCCAGAAGCAACGCGACGCCCGTAGTTCCATCGTAGAGGGCATGGCCCAGCGGGCGCAGTGCAATCGCGTCCGTGTCGCCGACTGGTGTCAGTCCTAGCCAAGTACACCCCCCAGCTTCGCGAATCGCTGACCGCTTCAACAGCCCAGAGATACGCTCGATTTCCTCTCGGAACAGTTTTTCATCAGCGGCGCGCGAGGACGCGCCTGCAGCTTCCGACGTCGGCCGAAGGCCGGTTCCGATTCGCGGGTTGTTTTCCGGCGATCGCGTGATGTCGAACGCCAGCGCGCTTAGTTCTAGAATGCTCAGCTGTTCCTGAATGCGGGCTTCGTTGAGTTGCGCAATCCGAGCCCTGGCGCGTTCGTAGCCTGAAGTGAAGCTTTGCCGGGCCGCGGCGGACACGTTCGGATCGGGTTCCAGGTGCCCATCGCTCGCCACTTCGTAACGAGGCACATTCAGGGCAAGAAGGTCTTCCCGCTCACGTCTTGCGTACTTAGCAGGCCAGATAGGCTGGACAGGGGAAAGCTCGAATCGTGAGGAGAAATCGGCCTGGCAGCTCCAAGCTTGCGTATCCGACATTCTTCGGAAGTCCAACAGCCGTCGGAGCAACATTTCATAGTATCGGGTAGGCCTCAGGATGATCCTAATCGGGATACCCTTGAAGAGTTCCAGCGGGCCGCCTGGCCGTAGAAGTTCCGATTTCCGAAACATCGCGACGCGAAGTCCATCTTCGACGCCGCGCTTAAACGGCCCCCAATAATCTTGGAGCCGAGCCGAGATCCCGTCAACCTGGGGCAAATTGGACAGAAGAAGCCGCCCCCCCAGCTCGAGTCTGGGCGCCATGTCGCAGCGGTTCACATGCGTCCAACCGAGCCTGCGCGGGCCGAATAGAGCATGGTGACTCAGTCCGCCTTGGCCGATTGTGGCCGTTTCCGGCGTCTTAACAATCATCGGCAGCAAGCCCGTCTCCAGCACCGAGTCCGCGATAAGATCTTGAGCCCGTAGTATCGCCCTCAGCGGTTCAGCACCGGCGGATGCCTCCTTACTGATCCGGGGCTGAAGAATCATCTCAAGGTCGACCAGAACCGGATATTCACCACAGGCGATCAGGTTCTCTTCGTGCATGTCGGTCGCTGCCATCAGGTGCAGCAACCCCAAGAGAACCCCTGCGCGGTGAAAGAACGCCTGGGCCTGTTCGCGGTTGACGGCACTGGGGCCTTGGACAAATTCACACCAGCCATAGTCCTTACAGTCTAGCACTTGCATCGGCTTTAGCGTGGTCGACGGCAAGCGCTCGTCGATCCATTCTACAAAGCGCTCCCACGCAGCCTCAGCAGATACCGAGCGAGGCTTGTAGACCAGACGCGCGCCCCCCTGAATCGATAAGATGCACACCGATCGTCCTGCATGGTGAAGATCAGACAAGCCGCATCGGACGCCTTCGACCACCAGGCAACGAGGACTGCCACCTACGAAATCTTGAAGGCTCTGCTGGCTAAAATTAAAGCGTTCGATCAGCTCTCGGGTAGAGATCATCCACTGTTCGAAAACTTTGCCCAAGAGAAGCGCCAGCACCGGACGCTCAGACCAGAGTGCCTCTAAGCCGCGTTCGAAGAATTCGCTGAGGAATTCGAGGTGGGATACATCCTCTCCATTGGCAGCCGAGCGCTCTTTGAACGTGGTTTGGCCGTTCGAGCTGCTCGATTGAACCCAACTCTTGAAGGATTGATACAGCGGTGCGACTAGTATCGCTTCGATACGGTCACACAAATGATCCCGAAGATCTGATCTTGCCTTAGGTAGGAAACGCTCCAAGGCGACCTTTGACAGCGAAGCATCCCTGAGCGATTCCGCCGACAATACAAGCACTTCCGTAATATACCCAAAGGGCCGAGCGTGCTCACAGACCTCAGAGAGACTCAGCGAACGATACCTACACATCGCAATCTCGATGGTGCCAATTAGCACCTCAAGCCACGACGGCAACGGCTCCGAGAGCACGGGCTGCTCGCCGAGTCGCCGAGCAGCGGAATCGTAGTCAATCCCTCTTCCGTGCAAAAATTCACAAAAAAGAGATAAATCTCCCGCCGTGGCCACATCGCGCCACGCGTCAAGACGTCGCGCCGCTAAATCTCCATCATATGAAACAGGCCCCGAGCCTGTATGATTGAGAACTTCATCGACTGTCAAAAACAACCCACGCGAATAAAGCTCGCGCAGGACTTTCATGTTATTATATACACTCTATCGCCCCCCCCCCAAGACACGGCCCGGCTCTAGCTCAGAGACTCCGCCATGCGACGAGGACTGCCCTTCGCGCAGCCGCACTCAGCAGCCTGGGCAACCTCGTATCCCAGCAGAGCGCGCAGTATTAGCTGTCGCTTCACACAGATTCGCAGCCGACTCTACGGCTTCGTCTGAAATTTCCAAGCCGCTAAGTACTTGATCCAGAGCACTGTCCAGAAGATCGTTTTCGCTACTCATGTGAGATACCTCCCAAGGTCGTTACTATAGCTAGAATTCAATAGTGCCATAGGGGCATTTAAGAATTCGCATAGATAAC
>Ga0255178_1000206_pt1 | contig 17897 bp, 20 predicted proteins | sample Atl_Atlam_RepC_8_FD_183019 | JGI IMG/M metagenome (GOLD analysis project Ga0255178, IMG submission 183019) | Freshwater microbial communities from Altamaha River, Georgia, United States - Atl_Atlam_RepC_8d | ecosystem: Environmental > Aquatic > Freshwater > River | place: USA: Georgia...
ATGAGTTTGAATTTCTAGCATCTGTAGGCTCTGACTATCATGGGCCGGGGATTTCTTATAAGGAGATGGGATCTTTACCTAAACTTCCTGAAACATGTGTTCCGATATGGAAAAGTTGGAATGAAGTCAATGCCTTACTGAACTAAATTTTTTCTTAAAATCACATATTTCTTGATTGAATATAAGAATATTCAAATAGAATGACATTCTATATATGGAATTAACCGCTATACAAAAAGTTACCGTTTACGCACTTCCCATTATCTTTGCGATTACGGTTCATGAAGCAGCTCATGGATACGCTGCTAAGCATTTTGGTGATTTGACTGCTTATAATCAAAACAGAATTAGTTTAAACCCGCTTCGACATATTGATCCGATTGGTACCATTGTTCTCCCAGCGTTAACCGTATTATTAGGAGGCGTTTTATTTGGCTGGGCCAAGCCTGTTCCAGTTAATTTTATGAATTTGCGTCATCCTAAAAAAGATATGCTTTGGGTAGCTGCTGCTGGTCCTTTATCAAATTTAATTATGGCGATTTTTTGGACGATTTTATTTGGACGAAGCGCATACTTTCCAGAGTCAATGTCTCTATTTGTTCAACAAATGGGTATTGCAGGTATTAGTATTAATTTATCTTTGATGGTTTTGAATCTAATCCCATTACCGCCGCTTGATGGAGGAAGAATTGCTGTAAGTTTATTACCAAATCATTTGGCTTATAAATATGCGCAAGTTGAGCGATATGGTTTTTTAATTTTGATTATTTTATTAATGACCCATATTCTTGATTTGATCATTTTTCCTTTGATCCAAATTAGTCAAAGTTTAATTTTATGGATATTTGCTTAAGGATGAAATTATAGGCTATGGCTATTGAACGCGTCATATCTGGCATGCGACCTACGGGCAATCTTCATTTAGGCCACTTCAATGGAGTGCTTAAGAATTGGATCAACCTCCAACATGAATTCGAATGTCTATTCTTTGTAGCCGACTGGCATGCACTCACGACACATTATGACTCTCCTGAAATTATTGAAGAAAATGTATGGGAAATGGTTGTGGATTGGCTTGCAGCGGGTGTTGATCCAGCAACAGCAACTATTTTTATTCAGTCTAAAGTCCCTGAGCACGCTGAACTTCATACGTTATTGTCTATGATTACACCGCTAGGCTGGTTAGAGAGGGTGCCAACCTATAAAGATCAGCAGGAAAAACTATCCTCCAAAGATTTATCGACTTATGGATTCTTAGGTTATCCATTATTGCAAAGCGCGGATATTTTAATTTATAAGGCCACTCAAGTGCCTGTGGGTGAAGATCAAATTCCTCATATTGAATTTACACGTGAGATTGCGCGGCGCTTCAATCATCTTTATGGCAAAGAAGCTGGCTTTGTTGAAAAAGCTGAAGAGGCAATTAAAAAATTAGGCTCTAAAAAAAGTAGTCTTTATATGGAAATGAAAACGGCATATCAAGAAAATGGCGACGAAGAAGCCTTAGATTCAGCGCGTGTGTTAATCGAAGAACATCAGGGATTAAGTTTAGGTGACAAAGAAAGGTTGTTAGGCTTTTTAGAAGGGGGTGGCAAAATGATTCTAGTTGAGCCTGAATATAAATTAGCCCCCGCATCAAAAATGATTGGTTTAGATGGACAGAAAATGTCTAAGTCTTATAACAATACCATTGCTTTAAGGGAGCCTCCTGAATCTGTTGAGAAAAAAATTAAAACAATGCCAACAGATCCTGCGCGTGTCAGAAGAAATGACCCAGGCAATCCAGATCATTGCCCAGTGTGGCAATTACATCAAGTTTACTCAAATGACGAAACAAAGTCTTGGGTCGAAACAGGATGTAGAGAAGCTAAAATAGGATGTATTGAATGTAAGCAACCTGTGATTGAAGCGATCAACAAAGAATTGAAACCTATTCAAGAAAGAGCCTCTCATTACATTGAAGATCCTGATCTTGTAAAAAATATCGTGGCAGAGGGTTGTGAAAAAGCGAGAAAATTAGCAAGAGAAACGATGCGAGAAGTCAGAGAAGCGATGGGGTTAAATTACTAATGAATCAAGAAGTGCAAACAGCGACGATCGGAAAAATTCATGGAGAGAATATTGAGGCATTACCACAGGATCTCTACATTCCTCCTGATGCGCTTGAAATTTACCTAGAAGCTTTTGAGGGACCGCTTGATCTTCTTTTATACCTCATTAGAAAACATAACTTAGATATTCTCGATATCCCTATGGCTGACTTAACAATTCAGTACATGGATTATGTAGAGAAAATGAAAAAAATTAAGCTTGAGTTAGCTGCAGATTATTTACTTATGTCCGCAGTTTTGATTGAAATTAAATCAAGAATGCTATTACCAAAGAAAACAGCCGAAGTAGATGCAGAGCAAGATCCTCGAGCGGAACTTGTTCGAAGACTCATGGAATATGAGCTCATTAAAATAGCCTCTGAAAAACTTACACAAATGCCACAAGTAGGCGTTGATCTTTTTGTAGCTAATGCTTATTTTGAAAAAATTACAGAAATTACTTATCCAGATGTATCAATCGATGACATATTCGCTGCGTGGAAAAATATTTTAAATCGTGCAAAACATTTTGAAGCTCATAAAGTTGCTCGAAATGAGCTTTCCGTCAGAGAGCATATGACCATGATTTTAAGAAAACTTCAAGAAGAGGAATTTGTTGAATTTTCATCATTGTTTGATGTGGCTGAGGATAGAATTCAAAAATTAGTTGTATGTTTCTTAGCTATATTAGAATTGGCTAGAGAGCGGCTTATTAAAATTACTCAGCAAGAAAGTTTTTCTCCTATCTATATTAAATTACAGATTAATTAGGCTATGACAGATTTAAATAACATATCAAAAATTAAACAAATACTAGAAGTGGCATTACTCACAAGTCCCAATCCTTTATCTTTGGATGATTTGCAAAAATTATTTTCTGAAAAAATTGAACGTTCGACATTAAGAATGTTACTAGATGAGCTAAAAACAGAATGGCAAGATCGTACTATGGAATTAGTACTCGTGGCCTCGGGTTATCGCTTTAAAGCAAGAGAAGAATATGCAAGTTATCTTATGAGGTTAAGCCCTGAAAAAGTAGCTAAATATAGTCGTGCCGTAATGGAAGTATTGGCAATTGTAGCTTATAGGCAGCCAGTGACACGAGGTGAGATAGAAGAAATTAGAGGTGTTGCACTCAATCCGAATGCTATTAGACAGCTTCAAGAAAGAGATTGGATTGATGTTATTGGTCAAAAAGATGTGCCTGGAAGACCTTCTTTGTATGCAACAACAAAACATTTTTTAAATGATTTTAATTTAAGATCTTTATCCGAGCTTCCTGATATCGAAAGCTTCCTCCAAAATGAAATTCCATTGAATGTCTAACGTTAGGTCATTAATGGCTTAATTACCCTATGCGTTCAAAAGATCAAGACTCAAGAAAAGATAGCAAGCCAACAAGCCCAAATAAAACACAGCGCTTACATAAACTCCTCGCTCAATCTGGCATTGGATCTAGACGAGAAATGGAAAAATATATCGAGGCAGGTCGTGTGTATGTTAATGACAATCCAGCAACTTTAGGTCAATTAATCCATGAGCATGATGTCATTAAGATTGATGGAAAAACGACGCATCTTTTCTTTGATTTAAAATTTCCTAAAATTCTTATCTACCATAAGCCTGAAGGCGAAATTGTTTCGGTAAGTGACCCGCAAAAAAGAACTACAGTATTTTCAAAGTTACCTAGAATTAAAAATGAAAAATGGATTTCGATAGGGCGTCTCGATATTAATACTTCAGGACTTCTTATGTTTACCACTTCAGGTGATCTTGCTAATCGCCTTATGCATCCTAAATTTGAAATTGAACGTGAATATGCTGTTCGTATCTTTGGTGAATTAACCGAAGAACAAATGTCAAAATTAAAATTAGGTGTTAAGTTAGAAGATGGTCTCGCAAAATTTGATGAAATTCGTTATCAAGGTGGTGAAGGGGCTAATCGCTGGTATCAAGTCATATTGATGGAAGGCAGAAATAGGGAGGTTAGACGTTTATTTGAATATTTTAATTTGCCAGTGAGTCGTCTTATCCGTACCAGATTTGGACCTGTATCACTTCCATCTCGCGTAAAAAGAGGCATGATGTTAGAACTTGAAGTGAAGGAAGTTGAGAAGATCTTAAAATGGCTCGACATGCCTTTTTCAATGGTGAGTCGTAATGAAAGTCTCAATAAAGTTAAAGCGCGTAAAAAACATGCACATCCATCACCTTACGCACCGAAAGTGAAGCTTGGTAGAAAAGCCATGCTAGATAGGAAAATTAAAAAAATTGGAAGAAAACCAGTTAAGAGAAGAATCAGAAGCGATTCTGATATTAAAAAAATCTAATCAGGCAATTGAGATTTTTCTAGCATAAACACAAAGTCATTTCCTAGAGAAACATCTAGCCATTGAAATTGAAGTTTCGGGAATTTTTTCAACAAGATTTCTTTGTTATGACCAATTTCAACAATCAAAATACCATCATCGTTAAGGTAGTGTTTTGCTTCGTGAATAATTCTAATGGTGTGATCTAAACCATCCTCCCCACTTCCTAAAGCCATACTCGGCTCTTTTAAAAATTCCATAGGGAAGCTATCAACTGAAGTTTGATTTACATAAGGGGGGTTTGAAATAATAAGATCATATTTCTTGCCTTTTAATCTATCAAATAAATCAGATTGAATTAATTCAATACGATCATGCAATCCGTAATGATTAACATTGATTTCAGCGACTTGTAATGCTTTTTCGGATATATCGACAAGATCAATTATCGCGTTCTGGAAACTGTGTGCCATCATAATACCCAAGCAACCGCTGCCAGTACATAAATCTAGAGCGCTATAGATTTTTTCAGGATCATCGATCCATGGGTAAAGATTTTCGCTTAATGACTCTGCAATTAAAGATCTTGGAACGATGACGCGCTCATCGACGTAAAATTTATAATCTCTTAGCCAAGCTTCATTAAGTAGATAAGCGGTTGGAATTTTATCGTTAATTCTTTTTTCAATTAAAAAAGATAAATCTTTTTTTTCTTTACTTGTTAAGTGTGCATCTAAAAAGTTTTCTATCGTGTCGTGAGGTAAGTGAAGAAAGCCAAAAATAAGCCACACAGCTTCGTCATATGCATTTGAAGTGCCATGACCAAAAAAAACATCAGAGTCCTCAAATCGACTGACGGCATATCTTAGCCAATCACGAATTGAAGAAAGCTCATTAAGAATTTGTGTCTGGCTCAAGCGAGTATCTTACAAAGAGTCAGTTTATAGATATCTTTAAGTGGCTCAATATCTTTTACATCAATACATTCATTAATTTTATGTATTGTGGTATTGAGCGGCCCAAATTCAACAACCTGATCACTAATGTTTGCAATAAAACGACCATCGGAAGTACCACCTGTTGTAGATAGCTCAGGCATGATGCCCACAGTTTCTTTGATTGCTTCCGATAAGATTTCTACAAGCTTTCCTTTTTTTGTTAAATAAGGATTGCCCGAATATTCCCAATCAATAACGTAATCAAGTTTATGCTTATCTAAAATAGCATGTGCTCTTTCTTTTAAATTTTCCGCAGTACTTGCTGTTGAATATCTAAAATTAAAAAGAATATCGACTTCACCAGGAACAACATTAGTAGCACCTGTCCCGCCTTTAATATTTGAAATTTGCCATGACGTCTTAGGGAAATATTCATTGCCTTCATCCCAAGACATATTAACTAAGTCTGTAATTGCAGGTGCAACCATATGAATTGGGTTTTTAACCAAATGAGGGTATGCAATATGACCTTGAATACCTTTCACTGTTAGTTTTGCAGAAAGCGATCCTCTTCGGCCATTTTTAATCATGTCGCCAAATTTTACATGCGATGTAGGTTCACCCACTACGCAGAAATCAATTCTTTCATTTCTTTCTTTAAGAAGCTCAACTACTTTTACAGTGCCATCGACTGCGACACCTTCTTCATCCGAAGTAATAATTAATCCAATCGAGCCTTTGAAGTCTTTAGTTTCTTTTAAAAATTCTTCAATAGAAACAATAAAGGCTGCAATAGATGTTTTCATATCTGCAGCACCTCGACCATAGAGCTTGTCATCTTTGATTGTAGGTTCAAAAGGAGGTGATATCCATTGATCTACTGGGCCACTTGGCACAACATCAGTGTGACCAGCAAAAACAAAAAAAGGTGCTTCGGTACCTTTTCGCGCGTATAAGTTTTCTACATCACCTACTTTAATTTTTTCGCATTTAAAACCTAAAGGCTCTAAGAGGCTAACAAGCAAATCTTGGCAACCAGCGTCGTCTGGTGTATTAGATTTTCTAGCAATTAAATTTTTAGCGAGCTCTAGTGTTCTAGTCATATTTATTTTTTAAATAATTGTTTAAATATAGCTTCATCAAATCCAAGTGATACTACTTTTTTGTCAATCGCGACCAAAGGCCTTTTCATTACTGTTGGTTTTTCTATAATCAATTGAATGGCGGTTTCTTGTTTGTCTCCGAGCTTTTTCTCTCGGTCTGAAAGATTTCTCCAAGTCATGCCAGATTTATTAATCAGCATATCCCAAGTTAAATGACTCGGTAGCTTTTTAAACCACACATTTAAAGTGGTTGCATCTAATGCTTCTTTTTTGAGATCATAAAATTCATATTTAATTTTATGATTATCAAACCAAGTTAATGCTTTTTTGACGGTGCTGCAATTTTTAATGCCGTACACCATCATAATTTAAATACCTCTAAGTAACTCGTTAATACCTACTTTACCGAGTGTTTTATCATCTACCTTTTTCACAATCACTGCACAGTAAAGACTATAAGAGCCATCTTTTGAAGGTAAATTTCCTGAAACCACAACAGACCCTTTAGGAATGCGACCATATGTTACTTCGCCTGTTTCACGGTCTAATATTTTAGTTGATTGGCCAATATAGACACCCATTGAAATAACTGCGTTGTCTTCAACAACAACACCCTCAACCACTTCTGAGCGAGCGCCAATAAAGCAATTATCGCCAATAATAGTTGGGCCAGCCTGAATAGGTTCTAAAACCCCACCAATACCAACGCCGCCGGAGAGATGAACGTTTTTACCAATTTGCGCACAAGAACCCACAGTTGCCCATGTATCGACCATCGTACCTTCATCTACATATGCGCCGATATTTACATAAGAAGGCATCAGTACAACATTTTTACCAATAAATGATCCGCGTCTTGCAATAGCATTCGGTACAACGCGATAGCCACCCGCTTTAAAATCCTCGTCAGTGAAGTTTGCAAATTTTGAATTAACTTTATCAAAGTAATTGGTGTAACCACTTTTCATAACTTCATTATCGTAGAGTCTGAAGGAGAGTAATACTGCTTTCTTAATCCATTGATGCGTTTCCCATTCTTGGGAGCCCTGAATTCGCGAAGCAACTCGCAGCGATCCATTATTTAAATTATTAAGAACTTCGTCTACAGTATCTTTAATTTCTTTCGGCGCGTTTTTTGGATTGATTTCAGCTCTTATTTCAAAAGCATTTTCGATAATTGATTTTAATTGATCCATGGGAGTGTATTTTTTTAGTTAAAACAGTATTTTACATTAAAGTCTAATGTAATTAGCGTGGTCGGCTTGATTCGTAAAGAGGTTTTAGCTTGTAGGCAAGGTCAGTGAGTTCTCTAATACGACTATCATCAGATGGGTGTGTGCTTAAAAATTCAGGTGGTTTTTTTGTATCTTGTTGCTTCATTTTTTCCCATAAAGTTACTGCAGCAAAAGGATTAAAGCCTGATCTGGCAGCCAATTCAAGGCCAATAGCATCAGCTTCTCTTTCTTGTGTGCGGCTATTAGGAAGTGCAAAAAAGAGGGTAGTACCTAATGAGACTGCCTGCATCGTGGCATTAGTCCTATTTCGATTATTTGTATTGGAAATATAGGCAGCAAAACCGATTAAACCCAATTGCTGAACAGCCGCTGTAGACATTCTTTCGCGACCGTGCTCTCGAAGGGCATGAGAAATTTCGTGTCCTATCACCGCTGCTAATTCATCGTCTGTTGCATTGAGTTTGCGAATCAGGCCTGAGTAAACCATGATTTTGCCCCCAGGCATGCAATAAGCATTGACCTCGTCACTTTCTTGAACATTGACTTCCCAGGGCCATTGGCTTGCCTCAGGCTTAAAATAGGAAGTATTAGCAATTAGTCTATTACTAATTCTTTTAACACGATTCACCTGAAAAGGATCAACATTAAGCTTATTTTTTTTACTTGCTTCTTGAAGTGCACTTCGATAACTATCACTCGCCATTCCTAACACCATAGATTGAGGCATAAGTAAGAGTTGTTTTCTATCGACTCCCGATTGATTTTTTAGGGTAGTGGAAGCGCAACCCGAAACAAGAATTAGTAAGATAAATAAAAAGCTATATTTCATTCTTAAAACAATACTTGGCTTCCTAATTCAACCACGCGGTTGGGAGGTAATTTAAATTGATTGGTAATTGTTTCTGCACTTCTAAATAAACCGATGAATAATTTTTTTCTCCAATAATTCATATTTTCTTTTGGCGTGGCTAATAAAATTTCTTTACCAATAAAATAAGAACTATTCATTGGGTCAATATTGACACCATTTTTTGTACATAGTGCAAGGTCTTTTGGTAAGTCTGGCTCATCTTTGAATCCATATTTCAAAGTAACTTTGTAAAAGTCGTAAGGTAGTTTTTCTACAGTGACAAGATCTTTTGAAAGTGAATGAGGATAGTCCATAAACATCACAGTCAAAATAATTACTTTTTCATGGATTACCTTATTATGTTTAAGATTGTGAAGAAGTGCATGTGGAACACCATCTGGATTCGGTGTGAGGAATATTGCTGTACCTTCCACGCGAGGCGGTGGATTACCCCCTATAGATGTAATGAATGAATTAATTTCAATAGCTTCCCCTTTCAGTATTTTATAAAGAAGCGCACGACCTTTTTTCCAAGTTGTCATGAGAACGAAAAGAACGGTACCTATTAAAATTGGGAACCAACCACCATCAGGTATTTTTAAGATATTTGCACTAAAGAATGCAAGATCGATTATTAAAAAGATCGCCATAAAGATAAGTGTTTTGGTTGAATTCCATTTCCACACTTCGTAGAAGACAAAACTTGCAAGAAGTGTCGAAATTACCATATCACCTGTGACTGCAATACCATAGGCGCTTGCGAGATTTCCTGAGCTTTTAAAGGTCACCACTAAAGCCATCACTGCAATCATTAAGAGCCAATTAATTCTTGGAAGATAAATTTGTCCCTCTTGATTTTCGGATGTATGCTCGACATGCATTCTTGGTAAGAAGCCTAATTGAAGAGCTTGTCTTGAGACTGAAAAAGCACCAGTAATTACCGCCTGTGACGCAATGATTGTAGCGAGTGTTGCTAAGACAATTAGAGGAATGACAAGAAATTCAGGTGCCATGAGATAAAAAGGGTTTTTAATATTTTCAGGATTACTAATAATTAACGCACCTTGTCCAAAGTAATTTAATGTAAGCGCTGGTAGCACAAAAATAAACCATGCAAGTCTAATGGGATGTCTCCCAAAATGTCCCATATCTGCATAAAGTGCTTCAGCACCTGTAACGGACAAAACAACTGCACCTAATGCGACGAATGCCACCATAGGGGACAATTGAAAGAAATGAAATGCATGCAATGGGTTAATAGCAGTAAGGACATGTGGCTCATGCGCAATATTAATAAGACCCAATAATGCGAGCGTTAAGAACCAAAAAAACATAATAGGACCAAAGAATGCACCTACAACATTTGTTCCTTTACTTTGTGCATAAAATAAAACAAGTAACACCACAAGTGTTATAGGAATAATAAGATAACTTAACGATGGCGCTACAACTTCAAGACCTTCAATCGCAGATAAAACGGAAATAGCAGGCGTAATCATTCCGTCCGCATAGAACATACAGGCCCCAAGGATACCTAAAATCATTATCCAATTTCTTTTGTTTCCGCTAGGTGCATTTTTGTTAGCAAGGGAGAGCAAGGCCATAATCCCACCTTCGCCTCTATTATCAGCGCGCATGATAAAAGCAACATATTTCGCTGAAACAATCATAATGAGTGACCAGAAGATAAGTGAAAGTATGCCTAAAACATTAAATTGGGTAAGTTCAACAGGATGCTTACTGAGGGAAAAAACTTCTTTCATAGTGTATAAAGGGCTTGTACCAATATCACCAAACACAACACCTAAGGCTGCAAGTGAAAGTGTCGCTAAAGAAACTTTGTGATTTTTTTTATCTTCCATGCGTGCGCGAGTCTTTTAATTCAATCTAAAGTCATTTATTTTTAAGATCTGAAATATTTGCGTCAGCTTGTCCATGGTTCAATTGAATATGAATTTTATCATCAAGCTTTAACTGGTTTATATTATTTACAATCTGGCCATCAACATTTGTGATGATGGAATAACCTCTTGATAAAACAGCATGAGGACTTAAATGATCTAAGTTTAATTTCAATTTATCAATATTTAAGCGATATTGAATCATCGCATTTTTCATGCTTTGATTAATTCTTTGTATATATTGATGAATCTGTTCTTTTTGTCTTTGAATTTGTTGTCGAGGAGATATCAGACGCTTCTCTAAATAATCAACTTTCTGTATCAATTCGCGAATAACACTCGCCATCATTTTATTTAATTGGTTTTTATAGGCTTGCATTGTTTTGATCAGCTCGATAGTATGGCTCGTTACGAGTTCAGCAGCGCCTGTAGGTGTAGGTGCTCTTAAGTCAGACACAAAATCAGCTATAGTTGTATCAGTCTCATGACCAACCCCGGTAATTGTAGGTATTTTGGATGCAATAATTGCTCGCGCAACAATTTCTTCATTAAATGCCCATAAGTCTTCAATAGAACCACCACCTCGAGCAAGAATAAGTACATCACACTCCATTCTGGTATTTGCGGTTTCAATGGCTTTTACAATCGCTGAAGGCGCTTCCTTGCCTTGAACGAGACTAGGATAAATAAAGATAGGAATATGAGGACTTCGTCTTTTAAGGGTAATTAAAATATCTTCAATCGCAGCACCAGTCGGTGAGGTAATTACGCCAATCGATTGAGGAAATTGAGGTATGGGTTTTTTGCGTGTCGGTTCAAAAAGACCTTCTTTGAGAAGCTTTTCTTTTAATTGATTAAAGGCTTCTGATAAAAGTCCTGCGCCTGCATGCCTAATAACTTCAATATTAAGTTGATATTCCCCTCGAGCTTCATATAAACCAATAAAGCATTTTGCTTCAATTTTTTCACCATTTTTAGGCACCCAATCAGCCGCCATATTTTTATTTTTAAACATAGTGCAGCGAACTTGCGCTTCATCATCCTTAAGCGAGAAATACCAATGTCCAGAGGATGCACTGATGAAATTAGAGATTTCGCCTGAAATCCAAAATGAGGGAAAACTTTGCTCAAGAAGCTCCCTTACGAGTCGGTTAATTTCTTTAACAGAAAAAACCTTGCCTTCGTTGGGTTTAGAGCTATTTATTGGTGTTGAATTAATCAAACTAGAGGGATATCCGTTACAATTATCCTCATTATAGAGTTAATGAATAATTAAAGAGCTTTAATTGAAGAAATTTTTTTTATCACATAAACAAGCCCACTTATTTGCTTTTTTTGCTGCTTATTTTTTAGTTGCATTAGCAGTGATCATTCAAAAAAAATTCAATCTTGAACCTTGCCCTTTATGTATAACACAGAGGATTATTTTTATGGTTTTGGGGTTGGTTTTTTTAATCAATGCATTTATTAAACCAACTTATTTAACAAGAAGATTGTCTTTAGTCATTTTATCGATAACCTCAATCATAGGCATGGTATTTTCTTCTAAACATATCCTGATTCAATCGAAAGCAATCGACGTTCCAAATGAATGTGGCGTTGATTTAAATTACATGTTTGAAAATTTTCCTTTTTCAAAAGCTTTGAATTTACTTTTTAAAGGAACGGGAGATTGTTCGCATATTGATTGGACTTTTTTAAGCCTCACAATTCCTCAATGGGCTTTAATTGGCTTTATAACCTTTTTTGTGTACACCATTCTTATATTTCGGATGAATATAAAGTAATGCAATTAGAAAATTTTATTGGTAATACACCGCTTGTTGCTTTGCAGCGTATGCATGAAAATTCAAATAGCGAGATCCACCTCAAATTGGAAGGCAATAATCCTGCAGGCTCAGTAAAAGATAGAGCTGTATTTTCTATGATTCATAACGCTGAATTAAGAGGCGATATTAAACCTGGCGATACACTTATTGAGGCTACATCTGGAAATACAGGTATAGCGCTTGCGATGGTGGCTGCAATGAAGGGCTACAGAATGATTTTAGTGATGCCAGAAAATCAAACAATTGAAAGACGGCAGACCATGAAAGCATTTGGCGCAGAATTTATTTTAACTTCACAAGAAGGTAGCATGGAACTTGCCAGAGATACTGCCTTAAAGATGCAAAAAGAAGGTAAGGGTTTTGTATTAGATCAGTTTAGTAATCTTGATAATCCCAAAGCACATTACGAAGGAACAGGCCCTGAAATTTGGAGAGATACAAAAGGTCGTGTCACTCACTTTATTTCTAGTATGGGCACTACGGGTACGATTGTTGGCACCTCACAATTCTTAAAAGAAAAAAATAGAGACATTCAAATTATTGGTGTGCAGCCTGAAGATGGCTCTCAAATTCCCGGAATACGTAAATGGCCAGAAGCTTATTTGCCTAAAATTTATAATGCAAAAAATATTGATCGCATTGAATATGTATCACAACAAAATGCAGAAGAGACTGCACGAAAACTTGCAAAAGTAGAAGGTATTTTTTCTGGCGCATCGACTGGTGGCGCTCTTTATATTGCGCTTCAAATTGCGAAAGCAAATAAAGATGCCGTTATTGTCTCTATTGCTTGTGATCGAGGCGATCGCTATTTGTCTTCTAATTTATTTGCGAGCTGAAGTTTTGGTTCCTATTCTAGTTTTTGATATCGAAACCATCCCTGATATTCAAGGTATTAGATCTCTATATGCACTAGACAAAAATTTATCTGATGATGATATTGTAAATGTGGCTATTTATAAGAGAAGACAAAAGAATGGCTCTGATTTTTTACAGCACCATCTTCAAAAAATTGTAGCGATCTCATGCGTGCTTCGAGAGAGAGATCAGTTAAAAATTTGGACGCTTGGTGATATTGATGATCCTGAAGAGGAAATTATTCAACGTTTTTTTGATGGCATTGAAAAATATACGCCCACACTTGTCTCCTGGAATGGTTCAGGATTTGATCTGCCCGTTTTAAATTACAGGGCTTTGATGTATGGCATCAATGCATCCAAGTATTTAGATATGGGTGAGATTGATAAAGATTTTAAATGGAACAATTACTTAAGCCGATATCACACACGCCATACAGATTTAATGGAATTTCTAGCCATGTTTCAAGGTAAAAATAACGCGCCCTTAGATGATATTGCAAAGTTATGTGGCTTTCCTGGAAAGCTTGGTATGGACGGAGGAAAAGTTTGGGATACATACAGAGAAGGCGATATCCAATCGATTAGAGATTATTGCGAAACCGATGTTGCGAATACTTATCTTGTTTATCTTAAATTTCAATTAATCCGTGGTCATCTTAATCAGAACGAATATGAAGCTGAAATTAATTTAGTTAAAAATACGATTCAGGAATATCAAAAAGATTATTGGGATGAATTTTTGTCCGCTTGGAAATCTTAAATCTCTATCAATGCAAGACGATATTAGACCTAAAAAAATATTGCTCGCCAAAATAGAAAATATTGATCAAGAAGGCAGAGGTGTTGCTCATATTGATGGTAAAGCTATTTTCGTGGAAGGCGCGCTCCAGGGTGAGCTTGTTGAATGCGAATCTTATGTGAGAAAGCCAAGTTACGAAATTGCTTTTACCAATCGAGTGATTCGGCAATCGAATTTAAGAGTGAAGCCTAAATGTGATCATTTCAATCGCTGCGGTGGTTGCTCTATGCAGCATTTTGAATTTCAGGCGCAAATTGCAGCTAAGCAAAGAGTATTTGAAAATACACTATCAAGAATTGGTAAGGTTAAACCTGAAACGATATTGATGCCTCTTGCAGGGCCTTCATGGCATTATCGATACAAAGGCCGCTTAAGAGTTAAATTTGTTATTAAGAAAAATAAAGTGCTTGTGGGCTTTAATGAAAAAAGAACACATTTTATTGCTGACATTTCTAGCTGTGAAGTTTTACCTCAACGTCTTTCTGATATCTTGCCTCCGCTTCAAGAATTAATTACAGCACTCTCTATCAAAGACAAAATTCCCCAAATTGAATTTGCTTCTGATCAAAATCATTTGGTACTAGTATTAAGAATTTTAGAAAAACTGAATGTACATGATGAATCACTTTTAAATACTTTTTCATCAAAATATTCCGTGCAATTTTGGACGCAATCTAAAGGGCCTGATACGGTAAAACCGTTATCAAAGAGAGATGATGTGAAGCTTTCCTATACGCTAAAAGAATTTGGGCTTCAATTTAGTTTTATGCCTTATGACTTTACACAAATTAATCCATATATTAATCAAGTCCTTGTAAGACGAGCGATGCATTTACTTAAACCTTCAAAGGACGAACGTATTTTCGATTTTTTCTGTGGCCTTGGAAATTTCACATTACCTATTGCGACAAGCGGAGCAAAAGTCACTGGCATCGAAGGTTCTCTATCGCTTCTAGAAAGAGCAAAGCAATGTCGAGATGAAAATCACTTAAATGATTTTGTGGAATACCAATGTATGAATTTATTTGAAATTACTAAAGAAGCGCTATTAAAATTAGGTCATGCAGATAAGTGGTTGATTGACCCACCGAGAGATGGTGCATTTCAATTAGTTCAGCTCATTGATGAAGATATTAATCCTTCAGTGATCGTTTATGTGTCTTGTAACCCAGCTACTTTAGCGAGAGATGCTCAAATATTAGTAAATGAAAAGGGTTATAAGTTAAATAAAGCTGGTATTGTAAATATGTTTCCGCATACATCACATGTAGAATCTATTGCATTATTTTTAAGGACAATATCCTAATCATTATTTAACTATGCACCTTAAAATTTCGGTCAAAGAACAAAAACTTCATGTCTATTGTGATGACAATGAGAGGGTAAAATCATTTGTGATTTCTACCGCATTAAAAGGTGTAGGTCAAAATAAAGGTAGTTTTTGTACACCTTTAGGACAACATATTGTGCGTGCAAAAATTGGTGATGGGGCGCCTATATTTTCAGAGTTTGTCGCAAGACGATTGACCGGAAAAATATGGAGTCCAACAATATCAGTTTCCGACTCAAAAGAAGATTGGATTTTGACTCGCATATTATGGCTCTCGGGTCTTGAGGTTGGATTTAATCGTCTTGGTAATCAAGATACGATGCAGCGCTTTATCTATATTCATGGCACTAACGATCTTGATAATCTGGGTAAACCTTCATCACACGGATGTATTCGTATGGATAATTACGACATCATCGATTTATTTGATCAAATCAAAGTGGGTGATCATGTATTGATCAGTGAAATTTAATATGAATAAAAATCAATACCGATATTACGATCTTGTCATGGCAGCATTTGTGACAGTATTAATAACATCAAACCTGATTGGACCTGCAAAAATTTCACAAGTTGATATGCCGTTTTTTGGCACTCTTACTTTTGGTGCGGGCGTTTTATTTTTCCCTATTTCGTTTATTTTTGGTGACATCTTAACTGAGGTATATGGGTATGCTGCTTCAAGAAGAGTCATATGGGCAGGATTTGTGGCGCTTGCTTTCGCGTCTTTTATGGCTTGGATGATTGTGGCTTTGCCACCCGCGCCTTACTGGCACAATCAAGATGTCTATGAAATCGCTTTCGGCTCTGCTTGGCGTGTCTCGTTAGCGAGTTTAATTGCTTTTGCGGCAGGTGAGTTTGCAAATTCTTTTGTATTGGCAAAAATGAAAATTATGACTAAAGGTAAATATTTATGGAGTCGCACAATCGGATCAACAATTGCAGGGGAAGCAATCGATTCTATTTTATTCTATCCATTAGCTTTTTATAACAGTGGCGTCATTCCAAATGACAAATTGATTCTTGTGGTGATGGCTCAGTTTTTTGCAAAAACATTAGTTGAGGTCTTATTTACACCGGTCATTTATAAAATTATCGCTTTTCTGAAAAAGAAAGAGAATCTAGATTATTTTGATACACGTACCAATTTCAATCCTTTTATTTTTAAATAGTATGAGTCGGTCTCAATCTAAATGATGATAGGGCCATTAATGATTGATGTGGAAGGGCTCACATTAACAAATGAGGATATCAAAAGAATTGTGCATCCCATGGTGGGCGGAATTATCTTGTTTGCGAGAAATTATAAAGATACCGACCAATTAAAAAATTTAACAGATGCCATTAGAAAGATAAGAGGACATGATTTTTTAATTGCTGTCGATCACGAAGGTGGACGTGTGCAAAGATTTAGAGAGGGCTTTACCAATATTCCTGCTATGAGAAAGTTAGGAGAGGTTTGGGATAAAGATCCTAAAAAAGCAAATCACTTGGCTTTTTTAATTGGTCAAATTATTGCTACTGAATTAAGGGTGTTTGATATTGATTTTACTTTTACACCAGTCTTAGACATTGATTACAGTGAAAGTACTGTAATTCGTGATAGGGCTTTTCACAGCAATATTGAAGCTATTAAGTCCTTGGCATCAAACTTACTACAAGGTTTAAGAAAAGCGGGTATGGAAGGTGTTGGAAAACACTTTCCAGGTCATGGATATATTAAAGCTGACTCACATTTAAGCATTTCAGAAGACACAAGAACACTTGATGAAATCGCATCTAAAGATATGAGTGTTTTTACCTCATTGATTGAGCATGGATTAAACGCAGTCATGCCTTCCCATGTTCTTTATTCTCAGATAGATAAAAATCCAGCAGGCTTCTCAAGCTTTTGGCTGAAAGAGCAATTAAGAGGAAACTTTCATTTTAAAGGTGCTATTTTTAGTGATGATATGAGTATGAAAGGTGCCATTCTTGGTGGGGAGATGAAAGATAGAATTTTAAAAGCGCTTGAAGCTGGATGTGACATGGTCTTATTATGTAATCACCCTCAACTAGTAGATGAAGTTCTGCTTAAGCTGGATTGGAAGATGACATCTGAAAGTATGACAAGGATTCTTTCGATGAAAGGCACTAAAGCACCTCTTGAAGCTTTAAAAATGACCCAAGAAAAAAGTTTCAAAGAGATGACAAACGAGATTTCAGCTATGTAAAATAATGTTAATGCGTATTGAAACTATTTAGTGAGTTCTATAATCTAAAGGTAGTATTAAAACTTTTAAGAGGAAAAAATATGGAAAATGTCAGAATTGAAAGCCAGTCGCAATCAGCATTAGCGACAAATAAAGTACTAAGAAATACTTATGCTTTACTGGGTTTATCGCTTATTCCAACAGCTATTGGTGCATATATTGGCATGAATATGAGCTTCGTATTCGCTCAACAACATCCTATTATGTTCGCCATTATGCTTATGGCCGGTATGTTTGGCTTATTTTTTGCAATTCAAGCAAATCGTAATAATAGTTTAGGCGTTGTTCTTCTATTAGCATTAACCTTATTTTTAGGTGTGATGTTAGGCCCAATTCTTCAAGTTGCGTTTCATCTAAGTAATGGCGCTCAAATCGTTGGTCTTGCCGCTGGGGGCACAGCT
>Ga0255178_1000211_pt1 | contig 17478 bp, 18 predicted proteins | sample Atl_Atlam_RepC_8_FD_183019 | JGI IMG/M metagenome (GOLD analysis project Ga0255178, IMG submission 183019) | Freshwater microbial communities from Altamaha River, Georgia, United States - Atl_Atlam_RepC_8d | ecosystem: Environmental > Aquatic > Freshwater > River | place: USA: Georgia...
GACAAACCCAGTCAACAAAATAACGTCAGCCGTAGCAGCAAACGCCTTCACAACCATCCCATTCTGCAAAACCAAACCAGGAATCACCGTCACCAAACCAGCCTCCGGCAACACCGTCAACTCGATGTTCCCATCAGCAGCAGTAGCAGTACCCCACTCAATCGTCAACTTCACACTCGACGCCGACGTATTGTTCGCATACAACCAAATCTCATCAAACGTACCCACCGTCGTACCAGCAACAGCAGTATGCACCGTCACCGTCTGCGACGTAGACGTACCCGTCACCTTGATTGCTTTACCATCCGTTGAACCAGACAGTTTCTTTTTCGTGAATGTAGCCATGTTCTCCTATCCTAACTGAAGACTTGTATTTGGAGAATGTCAACCGAAGCAGGAATCGCAGCCCACTTCAACCCCGTCGCCTCAGCCGAATCAGCCGTCAACACATAATCGTTCGTACCGACCCCAAGACGGGCAACATCCGTACCATTGAACGAAACAAGGTCACCCTTCGTAGTCCAACGAGAAGCCAAAAAGTTCGCCTCATCAGCATCATCCGCACTAAACACGGGGTAGATGGTCGCCCCCGAAGCATGGCTCTGGGCGGTCGTGTCATCCTGCGCACGCGTAAGAGTCAGCACAGAGCCTGAGATGGTGGCGCTGCACTTCTCCTCGCTCGCAGTCCCAGGACTAATGACCACATAGAACGGCACCGCAGCCGTCGAAGGCCAACCAGTCGTCGCCGCCAACGTAGCCGACGTATCACCAGACGCCAAAGCGTTGGTAATAGTGGTCTGGGCGGCTGCGCCCTTGTACTGTCTACGCGTTACTGCTGCCATTGGGACCTCATCTTACACTACGCATTACAACGATAGCAGTACCTTCGAAGTCGTGACCCTGGTGGGCGTTGACCTGCTGCATTATTTGGAACTGGACGTTCTCGACCACGACCGCATAAGTCTCCGTGTTTTCCTGATAAATGATGACGCGGGGGTTCTCCACCAGGTCCCGTAGGTATCCGAGTTCTTTGTCTACGTCCTGGAAGTACTCTCGTCCATGCAGCGAAAGCCTGTGCTGCATAACGATGGGCACGGTGAAGAGTTGGCTGCGAAGCGGGGCGGCATAGGCACGAGCCATCCATCGGGTCAGGGTTGGACCGGTTGTAGCCCCATCCGAACGACCAAGGGTGACCTTGATTTCCGCCTCAAACACTTTGGCTTCAAGCCCATCAAAGGACTTTTCCCTGACATCATCGGTAGACAGGGTGGCAAAGTCATGGAAGTCCCCGTCGTCGGATGCCACCGATATGGTGATGGAGCCGTCTAGCGGCAGGCAACGGATGTCCAGTTTTGGGATAAACTTGGCGTCCGGCACGCCCCATCGGTAGATGCCAGAGCGTAGGTAGCCCGAAGACACCAGGTTCGTGGCGTGTGGCTTGAACACCCCAACGCCAGAAACGGTAAAGAGTGGCCTGCCCTGGAACTCGTGAATTGCCTGCACAGTACCCTGGGTCGTAGCCATAAGGTCCGAGGCGTACGCAGGCTGGTTGGGGGAGATGAACACCGAGATGTCCATACGCCCAATGCCAGTAGAGGTGGAATCAAAGTTGGACCAAGCAAAGTAGATGTACTTGCCGATACCAGCAAATGAGCCGATTGCCGCACCGGTCTCAATCAACGGACCGACAGTGAGGTTGCCGTCGGTGTCGGTTGAACAGAATCTGAACCCGGTATCCGTACCCAGGACGATGTAGCCGAGGTAGCCGTAGATTGCCCGGACGAACTCGCCTTGGGGCAGTTCGGCTGCGGCAGTTGGAATATCCAGTGCCGTGCCGTCTGCCTTGATTTGGGTCTTGTAGATGATGCTGGTGTTGCCACCGTAGCCAGCGCAGTAGACGTGGGTTTGCCCAGCAGCAAAACCTACCCATTGCCAGTTTGTGTTTGGATGCGTATAAAGAGCGGCCGGGTTGTTTGCTGACGAACCAGCCGCGGTGGTGATGTTCCAAATCTTGCGCTTGTCCACACCCTGACCAGCAACCATCAGGCGGCCTCGGACATAGGCCATTACGCCAGCCTCGATGCCGGTGATGTACGCCGACGAAGTAGAAACACCAGCGTTCGTCTGGCCGATGTCGCCGTTGGCGTACGAGTAGAACACATTGTAGCCATCGGATGTAATGGAGTAGATGTTTGACGCCTGGGTGCCAGTCACCGTAGTGACGGTAACGAAGTCGCTGGTGTACTTGACGCTTTGTCCGTCTGTCCCGTAGAGGCGACCGTCAGCAGTCACTGCGTACAGATTGGTTCCGGAAGTTGGGTACACATTCGATGTGTCGCTCAGCAATGACAGGCGGCCCTTGGTCCACGGGTCAACGCCCTTGCTGGAATAAAACCTATATGCCTCAGCGTCAGCGGTGTCGGAGTATTGCTGACCTGCGCCGTAGTGCCATGAGGACTGGGAGCGACGCCACAGACCCTGCGGGTTGAGTGCTGCCTCGCCTGGTTCTGTTGACTGGTCAACCGAATCGCGGACGCGAGCATCAAACTGGCGCGTAAATTCGCGGCTCTTCATGTCCAGCATGTATGGCCGGCCATTGATGGCAATGGGGAAAATGTCCGGTACGAGTTGGGTTGCGCCAGTACCCGTGTAGAAACCAGTTGCCGGACGGAAAGCGTCTTTGAAACGCGTCAGCGCAGCCATTGGCTACTTCCTGAACTTGATTGGGTACTGCGCCTTGAGGCGTCCCGCTTCCGCAATGATGCGCTCACGGCGCAAACGAAGAATGTTGGCAACCGAGTTGGTAACAGAGCCAGCGGGCACTTCGTCTGGGCGACGAGTATCGTTCTGAGTTTCCGTAAAGTTGCGCTTGATTTCGCGCCCAGCCATCATGCGGAGGATGACGCCCATCTCGACGATGTCCTCACAGGTTGCCGGGATAAAGCAGTTGGTGGTCAAGTCACTGGACTCTGAGGACGCTCTAGTAAACGGAGCCTTGTAGCGCACGCGCAGCGTTCCGGCCATGACTGCCTCATCTAGTACCAGGGTGTTGCCCGAAGGAAAGTCGGTTGTGGGCAAACCGGTCTGAACGCGCACGCCGTGAATAACCGGATGTTCGTCAGCGAGGTAACGCAAGCGCACATCGAGCAATTGAAGAATCGTCCCCGAAGAGGTGATGTCAATTTGCCTGTCTGCACCGTTGTACGACAGGTCAACGCTCACGACGCGGAACAAGCCATTGGCGGTAGATGATAGGTCGTCGATGTCTGCATTCAGCGCATCAAGCATTTGTCCGCGAGGAAAGCGCGGAGAGATGGTGATTAGTGCGCCGGAGGAATGCGATGCTGCGGTCGTGCCATTGAAGCCACGCTCAACCGTTAGCGTTTTCGTCGCTGAGTTTGCATCCCAAACGTAAAAGAGTTCGGAGTCAATTTCGAATACAGTGCCAGTACGAAGACCGCCGACATCATAAGTGACAACAACACTCGTCGTGCTACTATCGAGCGCCGCAGCCAACTTGTTGCGTTCTTCAACGACCCCTGCCAACATCTGCCGCGACGCCCTGTTCAGGACTGTCGCAACTGTAGTCACTAGTAGACGTATCCTCCGTAGCCCGGGAACGAACCAGCCTGAGCCTTAGCGGAACTCTTGCGAGTGCGCTTGCCCTTTTTGCCCTTGGGTGGCTTTGCCATTTCCTTGGCAGGCTTCTTTGACTTGGAGCCTTTCACTTCTTCTTTTTTCCCTTACCCATCTTCATGGGCTTGCCAGTCTTCTTGGCCTCAGCCTTAGCCATTGCCATTCCCTTCTTGCTGTAGGAAAATTCCTTCTTACCAACTTTGGGCATGTCTGTTCCTTTCGGTTACCACTTGACTCTATCAGCCCAGTATGCCGCAGACATCTTGCCCTTGGCAATATTCTTGGCGTGACGAGCCTTGAAGGATTCGCGACGCTTGCGATAGGCGGTTGACTCGCCCGCTTTCTTGGGCGAACCCTGAACGCCCTGCTGACCAAAGCGAATCAACTTCACCTGGCTGCCGGACTTGGCAAGAACAGCATGGGACTTCTTGGCATTGGGGGTCCGCTTGGGTTTGTTGTATCCAGCGAAACGCTCACCCCGGTATGTGATTGCCATTACCTGTACCTCTTGGTTTTCTCCGCAACCTTCTTGGGTTGCTTGACAAACTGCTTGCCAGCCTTGTTCCCCTTGGCTTTTGCCTTGTTTGTTGCGGCTTTTTCAGACGGGCTAAGCGCATTCCATGCCGCGTCCGGCAGGTAGCGCTTCTTGCCCTTGGATGGTTTGCCATCGGACGTGCGCCACTTCTGGGCGGTCCAGTCCTTCAGCGACTTCTGGGATTTAGCCAAAGCCATTATTTGTAACCCCCGCCAGCCTTCTTGTACTCGGAAGCAAGCAGTTGTGCTTTGCGCGCCGACCATTCGCCGGGGTCTCCACCCTTGGAGCCAGCCTTGATTTTTTTGAACAGGCGCTTGCGCATCTCGGGCTTGGTGTAGTTGCCAGCCTCATTCACGCGTGACTTGGTTTTCTTCTTGGCAGCCATTAGTTAGCCGTCGCCTCCAGACGGGCAGACCCGTCAATCTGGGTGGGTTGTCCACCGGTTTTCCTGATGCGCTTGTATGCATCGAGGTCTTTGTCGAGTTGGCGCTCTTTGCTATTCAACTCCGAAACATTGTGACGCGTAGGGGTGGCAGCACCAGATACACGAAAATGAGACACTCTGCATGCAAAGCAGCCTTCAACATCGAGATTGGGGTGCGTCTCCCTGTGTTTCACGAAATGTATTCCCCGTAGCCTGCTGCTGTCAATTCCGCTATTTCTGTGCTGGTAACCAGGTTATCAGAGCCACCCCAATAAATTTTGGCAACCAGGGTCATGTCATAGGGTTCATTTTCGGTGAACGTACCGTCAGTAAGTTTGAAGACGTTTCTACCTCTTGGGTCATTCGCATAATGTCGATACAACCCATATGCCAGGCGTTGCTCTTGGGTGGATTCCTGTGATGGCGGTAGGGCCAATGGGACAAAGTTGTCTGTGGGTGGTCGAAAAATGCTCATGATACATACCCACCGTAGCCTGCTGCAACCAAGTCGGCCTTCTCTTCTGCTGTCACGAAGTTCTTGGACCCGCCGTAGTAAATCTTGGCAATCAGCGTGTAGTCCCGTTGCTCTACCGTCGTATAGGTTCCATCGGTCAGTTTGTAGACGTTGCTGCCAGCGTAGGTTGGTTGTGCGTAACGGAACAGGCGACCCGCGATGGACATGTCGTCACGGTCGGCTGCGGCAATCTCGGTAGTTGCTGGCGGAATGAACAGAAGCAGTTTGACAATGCTGTTGCTGCTCGTGCCCGCGCCAGATGCGGAGGCGCTGCGTTGGGCGACGCGAGCCGAAATAGTCTCCCTGCCGCCCGTACCCGATGCGGTAGCGGTGCGGAAACGGGTAATGACTTTGACGACAACCGACGACCCTGCACCCGACCCTGTGGCGGTACGCGGTGCAATGTGCAACTGGCTGACACTTGACCCGCCCGCCCCTGCCGCCGTAGCGGTACGTGCACGGGTAACTTCACCGTCAACCGTAGAACCCCCTGAGCCTGCCCCAGATGCGCTACGAGGCACGATACGCAGCCCTGTGGCACTAGACGACCCCACCCCTGCTGCCGAAGCCGTGTACGCACGAACCACGTTGCGCTGTGCGTCAGAACCACCCGTACCTGCTGCCGTCGCCGTACGGGGTGCGATGTGCAAACCAGTCGCACCACCCCCCGTAGTACCCACACCACTCGCAGTAGCGGTCCTGCCGACCACCCTCTCACCCTCAGCCGACGAACCACCCGCACCAGCCGCAAGTGCCGTACGCTTCGCCACCAGCACAGTAGTGGTCGATGATGCACCTGACCCTGAACCTGTCGCAGTACGCAGCGATAGAACTAGACGTTGCGCAGTTGACGACCCTGTACCTGCTGCTGAAGCAGTACGGTCAACGACGACTAGGCCGCGATAGAAACCCTGCGTCGTCTTGAACGGCGAAGCAAAATAGACGACCTTGCGGTACGCATAGTTCGGTACTTCCTCAAACTCCCGAAACCCAGGAGTGTCGGTGAACCCGAAAGAAAAGTCGGTTACTCCAGTAGCCATGTGGCTACCTTAGTTAGTCAAGCGTCAGCGTAAGCGACGTAATCTGAAAGGTGTCGCCTGCGGTGACAGCGGCCGAAGACGACAGCGCACCTTTCCACAGGCAGTTGCCAGCAGTCGAGTTGTCCCACAGCGAAAAATGCGAATAGGTTTCCGTCGTAGAAACGTTGGTCCACTCAACCGTCGCAGACGACGCCATCGAACCGCTTGACGCGGCAGAGAACGTGACCTCCCTGCGAGTTGTCTCTGCGGCTGCGTTGCTTGTGCCCGCTTCCCCAGGGTCCCCCGTATGCAGTTTCACGTAGACATTTGCAACCGAGAACGACTGGTTGCGCAGCGTGTCAAGAAGTTTGTTCTCGGCGTAGTTAGAAATACCGGACATCAGTTACCTCGTGACAAATGATAGCAGGGAAATATGGGGGGCCGGGCCAGGGGATGAAACCCGGCCCCCCACTTCGTATTACTTGCGCCTAATTATCAGACGCTGTTTGCACCGATGCTCGATGCCGACTCAATGCGGCGCAGCGAAGCCTCACGGAATCGCGCGTAGCCACCGAGCCAGTACCAGCCGACAGGCTGGAAGCGCTGGAGCACGTCAACCACCGGACCGCGAACGACGCGTGGGAACGCGCCATTGCCATCCACGATTGAGTGAGCCTTGGCAAGCGCCTGACGGCCAGCGATGTGCGTGCAGTACGCGTCGCCGGTTCCAACTGCGCCAGCACCGTTGAAGGCGTTGGTGAAGATTTTCGCGCGCGGCGTCTCAATGAAACGCACGCCTTCGAAGGCTCCAATTTCGCCGTTGTAGATGTTGGCCGGGTCGCTGTACACGTGCGGGTCGCGCCATGAGGCAACACCCGTCTCGCGACGGAGGTCGTACGACACGTCTGGGTGAATGAAGCCCATGTACATGCCATTGAACGACACGGCGTTTGCCTTACGCAACGCAGCGACGGTCTTGCGAATGTCGTTGGCGGTGATGATGTCATCAACGGCCAGGTCAATTCGAGCCGACGGGGTGGATGCTCCACCGCCACCGTAAATGACGTTGGTGCCAGCGGCAAGGACGTCACGGATGACGCCGTCAATGCTGATGCCAGCGTTGTAACCAACCAGGTTGGCTGCTGCCGCATCGACATCGAGGAACGACGTGCCGCGCAACTTGGCGGTCGTGTTCACTGCGTTGCCGTACTCAGCAAGGGTGACTTCAACCTGGCTGTCACCCATCGCCACTGGAGTGACGTCGGTGTCTTCAGTAAGGGTCGAGGTCTTTTCATCCAAATCGTTGAAGATGGTGAACTTGACGCTCGAACCGGGCATTGCTTGTGCGACGGGCATCACGTCTGCAACCGCGTCGAACAGAAGTTCGCTGCGGAGTGCGAAGTACGCAATCCTGTCAAATGCAACCTGGTCTGTGAGCAGGCTGCTCTGTTGTGTCTTGGACATTACCTGTTATTGCTTTCCCCCGACAGGCACGGGGGCCTGCGGGCTAGATGTTTTCTGCTTGTTCTCTCATTTGCGCAAGTAGATGCATTACTTCGTCCTGAGTGCGAGTTGAGTTCAACTTCTTTACCCAATCGACTTGGTCGTCAGTTTGCTCGCCAGCGGTGCTCGCCCTCTGAAGTCTGGCCCAAGCCCTTTTCTCGGAATCGTCCACTACTTCTTTCGGTTGCTGCTGCTGCGGTAAGAGGTTCACCTCTTGTGCTGCCGCCCGAATCGCTTCGGCTGAGACCTCGCCGTCGTAACCCTTGATGAAGTATTTGGCCTGTGGGGCATTCACATCAATGCCTGCCTCAGCGAAAGCCATCTTCCTCTTCAGGGATTCAAACTCTTGCGCTTGCTGCCGGAGAAGTTTGTTCTCCTGCTCCACCTTTCGAAGGTGTGCGCGTACGGGGTCTTTGGTTACCGTTTCGCTCGTCTCGTCACCGAACTCATCGTTGACATCTGACATGTGCTCACTCCGTTCTGCCCACTTCCAGGTGGAGGACCCAGAAGGCTGCGTACACCCTTTTTTCTGAGGTCGGGGCGGGGGAACCCGACAAACAAACAATACACCACAAGGGTGCTTATGTCAAGGAACTACCGTGCCATCCCTGCACCGGTTTCGATGGTTCCCGCTGTTGCTCCAGTAGTTGAGGCAAATCGTCCACCGCCCTGGAATTGGGCGCGACGAAGGGCAACACGTTCTGCCAGTTTCTTTTGTGCTTCAGGGTCGTAGCCGAACGCCGCTCCGAGTTGTTCTTGCTGGCTAAGGGCTGTTGACTCTTCGCCGGTCATGGTTTCGTAAATGCCACGCTTTTGAGCCATGGTTCCGAATGTTTCGAAGGCAGCAGCCTCGGAGATTCCACGAGCGGCAAGTTCTTCTGCCCCGGCAGCGGTAAGTTGCATGCCGCCCTGTTCTTTGGCTCGGGCTGCCAATTTGGCTGCCTCTGCCCTTCGGGTAAGAGCGGGCATGGTTTCGGTTGGGTTCAAAAAGTATGCCGCCAAATCGGCATCTTCCACCCCGTACAGTTCGCGCATTTGTGTCTTGGTGGCAACGTCTGCTTCCTGGACCCTGCGGTAACCCTCATTGATTCTTGACTGCAGTTCCTGTCCGGAAACATCGCCGGACAGAAGACTCTCGATGATGTCTGGGCGGTTGAAGTAACGGTCCATGCCGTTTGATTTCATGATTTGGCGGTACAGGTTTTCCATCTCGACATAGGTTGCTGGGGTAAGTTCGGCAAGTCCGGCGGCAACTCGTTTGGCATTTGCAGCAAACCGTTTTTTGTACGCCTCGGTTTGACGAAGTTCAAACAATACGGCAGATTCTGATTCAATACCTCGAGCCATGATTTCATCTATGTTGCCCGCAAGAGAGCCGAGTCCATACTTGGCAAGCCATGATTGAATTAGCGACTTGGAGTCGCCGCTAACGGACGTGGAGTCGTTGCCGCCACTGCTGTTATCAGATGATGGCCTGTTTGAATACAACCTGTCCAGTTCGCTCAAAACATCCTCTGCGGAGTATGTTCCAGATTCAGCACCCGCTACGAGACTGTCGATGTAGTCCTGTTCTGCTGCCGTGTAGTAGCCGCCGGTTCGTTCTGCAGCGGAACGGATTGTTCCAAGACGTGCTGCATTGGCTTCGGCAAGCATTTGTGCTGGCGTCTTGGTGGGTTTTGTGTTTACGGGTTCCTCTGTTTTGGCTGGCCGAGTTACGTTTGTAACCGAACGCGCTTGAGAAACAGGGACATCCATCTGCTGCGTTGGGTCGTAGGTTATGTCGCTCATTGCATCAGCCCCCAGTTTTTCTCAAGAAGATTGATGAGACTAATCGCCTGATTTTTTGCTTGTCTTGTTTTGCTCCAGCCGTATTTGGGGTCTTTGCGCAAAATGTACTGAAAGTCCTCGGCAGTCATGCTCGTACCATCTGGTCGCTTATTGAAAACCACTGAGAACTTTGGGTCATCCATGCGGATATCCATTGGGTTTTTTTCGAGGGTTTGTGCCGCAATGTTTCGGTACGGTTCGAATACATCCTCAATCGTGTAGCCCTGGTCAAACTGTTCGCTGAACTGCGAGTACATGATTTTGGCTGAATCCTTGGCTTTCTTCAAAAGCATGTCTGGTGTATAGGTGGTGCCCAAATATGCCTGACCGGTAAGAGCCGAGCGAATCTGGTCGTCGAGTCCGGGCGGGTTGTAGTTGTATTGCTTGAGTGATTTCTTTAGTTGCGTGGCGGCATCTGTTTCACCGAGGGTAGGGGGGCCATCTTTTGTCGCCTGTCGGCCTGAAACAATTGAGTACGCGTAGTACTGGGTTTGCAGTTCGCTGGCGCCGGTGCTAAGCGAGTATGTGGCGAGGTCGCGTAGTTGGGCGTCGTCGAGTTCAAGGTCGCTAAAAGTATTGCGCAACTCCGGAATCTTGTCTTGAACCTGGTCGTCTTTGTCGGCCTGACCCAGAAGGGCCCAACTGCGTTTTGCTTTGTCTGTGGACGTATAGAGTTTTGTGCCTTGAACCTTTGAAATCCAAACCGCCCTACCAGCATCTGTGGTCAGGTCGTATTTGTCCGGGTTGTTTGCAAAGTCGATGAAAAGGTCAATCAGGTCATCGCCTAGGATGGAGCGCGCTTTGGCTTCGCCGTCAGCACCGTCAACAAGTGGACCAAACTGTGGATACTCCGTCAGAAAGCGTGAACGCCAGTCGACTGGCTTTTTCTTTGTGTTCTTCGGCTTGGCCGCCATTATTGACCCAACGCATTCATTGCTAGAGCGATTGCATTATTGAGACCCCAGGAAGTCTTTGCGGTTGGGTCCGCCTTTTCCGCGAATTGCCCAGCCGTAAGTTGACTGCTTGGCATCTGTTGTCCGGCGCGAACAGCGGCAACTTCTTTGTTTTGAATGAAGTCAATTGCGTCGGCAAGTTCCTTTTTGGTTGGAGCCCTGCCTAGGCGTGAGAAGAAGGCTTCGCGTGCGTAGGCCATTGCATCTTCATCAGACGTCACTCTGACCTTGGTGCCCTCGGTGCTCACCGTTGCAAAAGCGCCAAGCAAACCGACCATGTCGGACCAGGGCTTTTGGTTTGTGTTCGACAGGTCGAGCAGTCTTGCCCAAACGTTGGCGTCGTCGTTTGACCAGCCAAGACCCTGCATCAACTCTTCGCTGACCTTTTTATTGCCATACCAACCGATGCGTTCGAGTTCTTTCGACACCCGGATTCTTTGGTCGGTCGTCAGTTTGTACATTTCCCTGGCGATTACAAACGGGTCCTCGAGGTTGTAGGCCGTTCCCGCAATTCGGTTTTCGCTGTCGAATAGAACCGGGCCCTCAACATAATGTTCAGATACGGTTCCGAATCGTGAACGAAAGTGACGAATCTTTACATTCGGGTCGTTGCGAATTGCCGAGGCTTCGGCAGCGGTTATGTTTGGAGACCAGCCGGAATACTTGCGCCGAGGGTATGGGGTTATGGTAAGCGACGTTCCAGGAAAATCCTGCACATCTGTGCTGCCCTGATTGTTTTTGTCTTCGTCGCCAGCCATTTACAAATCCACTTCTTGAACTAAGAAACGCTGCCAGATTCTATCAAATTCTGGATTTTGGGCAGCCAAAGACTCCCCGAACTGATACAGCCTTTGACGGGCAGCAGCCGACTTCTTTGACTGGAAACTGATGAGCCCGCCAGACTGCATCAATTGGGTGCGCTCTGCCAAGTAGCGGCGCGCTGAGGCGGCAACCGAGTTGTCGGCAAGCCTTGGGTCCTCGACCAGTTTGTACAACTGGTCAATGTCGTTCTGCAGTTTGTTGGCTTCGAACTGTGCGCGACGGGGGAATCCGGGCAACTTCTCATTGAGGTAATCGCGGTAGTTGCGCAGGGCGTTGCGCTGTAGTTCGTTCGGGTTTGGACCGAACATTCTTCTGGCAGCACGGTACTTGACCGAGCCGAGACGGTTCTGGGCAAGGTCAATCATTTCGCGGTCCGTCAACTTCTCGCGGGTGCCTTCCTGCAACTGGCGTTCCCAAACGGTGAAACTGAAATCGCCGCCGCCTCGGGGGGCCATGAAATAGGCCGTGTCCGGGTACTGGTTGGTCAGGTCCCTGTTCTCGCGTTCCCAGGCTCCAAACTCTTCGGTTGCTTCCAGACCTTGGGCTACTGCGCGACTCTTTGAACCTAGGTAAAGAATCAATTCATCACCATACAAACCGAGGAATTTGTCAACGGCGCTGTCGTAATCGTCTTGCTCGAATGCGCGCAGTTCTTTCATTAGTTCGTCAACGAACTTGTCGCCTCTTTCTGTTGGCACCTTGAACTCGATGCCGGGGGCAGCGGGGCCGGTGAACTGTCCAAGTGCGCGCATTAGGGTCAAAACCTGTGCTCGCGTTCGGGCATCGGCCATCAACTGGGTGACGCCTTCTTCTGTGTTCAGGTTGTATTTGTCCGTGTTGACCGACAGGGCTCGCAGGGTCTCCATGTAGGTGTTGCCGTAGACGGTACCCATGTAGACCTGGTTGGTGAACATTCCGGCGATTGCCGGGGTTGTTTTTTGCAGCCAGGACGGGGTCACGTTTATTGCGTCAAGAAAGTCGACTTCTCCGTAAGGGAGCAGGAGTTCTTTCAACTTGTCGTACTTGGGTGTATCCGGCAGCAACTGTGAAACGCTGAGGCTCGCCATTGGGCCAAGGGCCGGATAGAAACTGATGCCCTGTGAAAGGCGCGCGAGTGGTGCGCTCAGCGGTGAATCAATGCCAGTAAAGAATTTGGCGATTGTTCCCGACACCGGGAATGTGAACATGGGTTCACCAGTGTTGGGGTCGCGATATATGAAGCCTCGCCCATCCATGTCTGGGTCGGCCTGAGACAAACCGTTGTACACCTTGTGAAACTGGCGATACATGTGGATGTTGTCCGTTACGGCAAAACTTGCGTAGCGACCCAGAACGTCACGCCAGGCTGCCTCGAACGGTGCAACGACACGCAATGCGTCCTGAAAGTTGTTTCGTGACGATGCGTCGTATAGTAACTCTTTCGTGCGATGAATGCCGACAAAGCGCGCGTAGTCGTCCAGTTCCTCGACCTTCAGAGTTCCGGTTACACCCTTGCGGGTAGGAAGTTTTTCGATTGCATTTGTCACCTTTTGGCGCAGGTTGCTTTCGCCCAAGTACTCACGGATTTTGCCGCCGGACTTCTCGTAGATGTCGGCATACAACTTCATGCCTTCTTCGTAGGACAACTGGTCCAAATGCTTGACCACTTCGTCGTAGTAGTACTCGCGGAAGACAACGGACTTTTCAAGTTTGCGCGAGGCCGTGTCATAGAAGCCGTCAAAGAACCAGTTTGTCAAACGGTCCATGGCGTCCATGGTGCGCTGCTCGAGGGAGTCAAACTTTCCGCCAGGACGATAGGTAATCATCTGTTCGCGCGGATAGGAAACGGCAAGACCCTTTTTGCTGGTTGGGTCATACAGTTTTGCGCGCTCAATCATTCGGCGCGCCTGCTTGGAACCCAAGCCGTTGCGCCCCGCGGTTGCTGCATTGTCTTCCAGGATTGGCACGAATGTGTATTCGTCGCCGTCAATCTTGCGGACGATGCCAGAAATTTGTTGACCGTCAATTTCAACGGTGCGCTTTTGGCCGATGAGCAGTTTGTCCTTGGGCTTCAGTTTGAAATCTGCGGCTCGCAAAATTCTCACGTCGTCCAATTTGCCAACTGCATTGTGGGCAAACAGGAACAGAACATCGTCGAGACCGCCGGTGTTGTACTTGACGTTGTCGATGACGATGTGGCGGAAATAGGCGTCGAGGATTGAGCGGTAGAAGTCGGGGTCGGACTTCTTCAGTTCCTTGATTGACAGCGGTGGGAACTTGAACGGCGCGTCTTTCGTTTTATCGTAGAACTCAAGTCCGTCGCCAAACAGAGCGTCTACACTTCTAAAGGCATGGGTCCTTTCGTTGTCCATGAACTTGATGAGTTCCTCTACGATTTGGTCATCTGTCTTTCCGGCACTGAGTGCGACTGCAACTCGAGACTGAAACTCATCCGAGAGTGTTTTCTGTGCGGACTGGATGACACCGTCGGTGTGATAACGGGACAGGTATCGTTTTGGTCCGCTAGCCCTGGTCACTAGGGTAAACGAACCAGACTTGTAGCGGTGCCTGACGCTGTCGCTGGCGCTCCAGCCGTGACGGGATGATGCCCCGACGAACGCGTTACGCAGGTCTTCCCAGATGTCTTCTTGTTTGCTGCGCTCCCAGTACTTCGACCTGAGGCCAGCCTCGGCTGCTTCTGCACCCTCTTCAATGGCGCGCTTGCCAGCCGCCACGCCCAGGTCGGTGATGTTCACTCCCGTGATTGTTTCGGCATAGCGCTTGCCCATGACCGCATTGATGTAATCAATCGGGTGCTTGAACTGGTTGACGCCGCCAGCAGCCATGCGAACCTGGGCATCCAACATGTTGCGCACCACGTATCCGCCGGTTGCCAACTGGGCAACCTTCCAGATTCGCTGCTGCAGTAGTTCGGCAAAAGCAAGCGTCAGGCGCTGCTCGCCAGTCAAAACAGGCTTGCGTTTTTGTTCGACCATTTTTGCCATTTCGTCTTTCAACTCGTCAATGCGAGCAGAAGCATCTTGGCGTGCTTGACCCTTCAGTTGTTCAAGTCTCCGAATTTCGTCACCCATTTCGTCATATTGTTGACGCAGATTCTGTGGGACGATGTCAACCGTTCGCCACGGCATACGGCTTGTAATCGGAAGTTTGGGAATGAGTTGCTTACCTTCGCTGTCGGTCAGCAGTTTGCGGAAAAGTGGCCCGCGAGTCAGACGGCGAATTACGCGTGTGTCGGGAAGGATTTGAACTCGGTTCAGAAGGTCGACAAGTTGGGCTGGTTGTAGCAACTGGATGTCGCGTTTGGAGAATCCGGCTCCGTCGAGGACCTCATTCACGAAGTCTGGGTCAAGGCGGTCTTTGACCTGTTCGTAGAGGGCGCGAACCAATCCGTTGTCGGTTTCGACGCCCATGCGGCTTCGGAAATACGAGCGCATGACGTCGATGCTCATTTCTCCGCCGCTCAAGATTTCGTCAATCATCTGGTCGTATACGCCAGCAGAGCGCAGGTAGGACTTCAGGTACCTCTTGTAGGTGTTGAGTGCGTTCTTTCTGGCGGTAGGGGTGGCGCGGGGCGACTTGGAGAATGCCTCAATGGCTCCTATCGTTTTTTCGTCGCCGTTCAGGAATAGTTTGATTTCGTCATCCGACGCACCGCCTGCACGCAGGGAGCGGGTGAGGTTCAGGATTGATTCCTGGTTGTCAATGTCGCCACCTGACACAACGATTTGTTCGTTGGGTATTTGCTGGAATGCGCGCATCTTTCTGATTGTGCTGCCGACAAGATTGCGTTCCACCTTGTACGTTCCAATCCCAGCCTTCAGGGTTTTTTCTCCAAAGGTCCACCCGCTGGTCAGAGCGGAAATAACCTGGTCTTCGTTCTTGGCGTTCTTCAGGCGAAGGGCCATGTCGGTGGTTATCTTGCCGTCGAAGATGTCTTCCCAAATAACGCCGACATCGTCGGTTTCTTTCAGGGTTTCTACAAGTTTTTTGGCGTACGGGTTTGTCCGGAAGAAGTTGTTGAACTCCAGGGCGTTGTATGTGGCCCCCGAGAAATCGATTCCGAGACCAGCCTCACGCAGCATTTTTTGCTTGGTCGGACCCAATGCGGTTCGCAGAGATTTCGCATCCTCTGGGCTAAGGAGCGGAACGATTCCTTTTAGTCCTGCCGACGGTGTTCCGGCTTTCATCAGCGTTTCAACTGCCTGGCCAGTCTTTGCTGCAACCGCAGCGTATTCGGCGGCACGGATTCCTTTTGAAACCCACTTCGATGGGTCCGGCAGGAATACGTTGAAGATTGCGTCGATTACGCCGGAGCCGTAGCGGTAGGCCATGTCTTCTTCCCTAAAAATTCCGCCAGTCGACATGATGCCGCGGCCAACCGTAAACGCAGAGCCGTAAACGGTTCCGCGTACGGCACGCGCGCGAGCGGCCTGCTCTTCGACAATCTGTGCGTTTGGTAGCCAGCCAACACCTTGCTTTTCTGGGTTGTCGAGCATTGTTTGAAATGTCGACGCAGACATCATTCCGGGGATGTCAATTCCTTTTCCGGTGGCAACCTGACCGATGAGCGTGTTTGCGTACTCGGGGATGGCCATCAACGCGGACAGCGACCAGCGCGACGCCCATTTTGCAGGTCGCGAACCAGCCGTAAGCAATCCGCCGAAAATATCGGTTGCCGCCCCGGCCGCCACTTCTGCTGGTTCCGGAACAAGGAATTGAAAGGTCTTAGAGGCAACCCGTTTTGCAAAATCCAAACTGCTGTACACGGCCCTCACTGGAAGCGGCAGGCTTCCGATTGCCGCTTTCTTCTGCTCGAATGAATCCAGTTCGCGTTGCTGCGACATCTTGGCAACCTGGTCGATTGCCGCAGTACTTGCGCCAGATTTGGCGAGTGCAAGTTTTACTTCTGGTGACAACCACGGCGCGCGATAGTCAATCTGGTTCAACTTCAAGGCCATTGACTGCGAATACTCTGGGCTGAATTGATACCGCGTGGTGCCCATGTCCTGCTGCAGACTGAGCAGGTATTCCCTGTCTTCCGGGAAAAGATTGTTGTAAAGCATCAGCCAATCCCGTAGCGGGACAGCAGGTCATCCAAATCGTCGCTTGGAAACGCTTGGGCAATGGCGCGCAATTCCTCCAGGGCCATCATCTCCTGTGTGTTCATGGGAATCCCAGCCTGGAACATGTTCGGGCCGGGACCAAAGTTTGCGCCTGCCGTAATTGGTTCGTCCGGTCTTTCGGTTGGTGCCCCTATCGGGGTGAGTCTCTGTGACTGCCTGGCCACCCTTCCGGCTGAAACTTCCGCCGGAGATGGACCCATCGGAACAACGGATTGGCTGGCGAGTTGTTCGGTTGCCTTGCCGTATGTTTGGCCTTTGGCTGCAGACTTTGCAATTTTTGCCGCAGGATTCTGTAGGTCAAAACGATTCGCCACGTCAGGCCCCCATTTGCGCTAGTAGTTGCTCCAGGCTAGGTTCGCCCGCTGGTCCAGCCACCGGTGCTTCGGCCCCCATACCCGGCATTGCCAAACCTGGCATTGTTTCCGGAGCACCCATTGGCATCGCCATCGCTTGGCGTTCCTGTGCGCGCGTATTCGTGCGCTCGACGGCCTCGTACAGAGAAACATCCTGCTCCATGACCAGTTTGACCAGGTATGCAAGGTCGTCTGGTTGATATGGACCCATTGGGTTGACTGCCTGCTGTTGAATGCTTGACAGAAGGGCGGATTCGACGCCCTCTGCGATGATGCGGTCGTGTTCCAACTCCGGGTCTGAGATGAGCGGGTCTGCTTCGCGTGCGGATTCCTTGCTCATCATGCCGGTGCCGAGTCTTTGACCCAAGCCAATGATTAGCGAGTTGACGTCAGAGCCCGCAGCCGAATACGAAACATAGTGAAAGTCGGTTTCCCAAATCTTGTTCGGCACGTAGGTTTCTTGACCGATGGCGGTACGCGAAGGAAGGAAGAACATCTTGGGGAAATCACCCCAGTAGGCCTTTTCGATTGCGATTGCAATCTTGTCTTCTTCCAAGAGTGATGCTTCGAATACCGCTTGTGCTTCCTGAACGCGGAAGTCCACGGTTGCCGACAGCACGTTTTCTCCACGGCGGCCGGTGCGAATGTTCGTTGCCGACTCGCCGCCGAACTCTGCCGGGATTGCGCCCTCGAGACGCTCTTGGCGTTCGAGGCGGTCGAGTGCTTCGTATGTTTTGTAACCGGGGTTGAGGTCTTGGCTGCGAATGTC
>Ga0255178_1000212_pt1 | contig 17444 bp, 16 predicted proteins | sample Atl_Atlam_RepC_8_FD_183019 | JGI IMG/M metagenome (GOLD analysis project Ga0255178, IMG submission 183019) | Freshwater microbial communities from Altamaha River, Georgia, United States - Atl_Atlam_RepC_8d | ecosystem: Environmental > Aquatic > Freshwater > River | place: USA: Georgia...
CCAGATCGAGTGCTAGAGACTAATGTTGAGTTCTGGGCAGCAATTGTTTTAGATTTTGCTCAAGTACCGGCAAACTTATTCACATCAATGTTCACTGCAGCTAGAACTGCAGGATGGTCAGCACATATTTTGGAGCAAAAGCGCACCGGTAGAATCATTCGACCATCTGCCAGATATGTTGGCCCAGGCCCACGTAAGCCAAAGGATGTTAAAGGTTGGGATGAAACTGTGGAGTCTCTTCACTCCTAATTCAAACAAATTTGATTTAACTGGCACGATAAGCCAATGGGCAAGAGATCGATTATCTGGTTTCGTAGAGATCTTCGTGTTTCAGACCACCCAGCGCTCTTATCAGCCATAGCTGAAAGTGATGAGATTGTTCCAGTTTTTATTTTAGATCCAAAGTTAATCAAATCTAGTGGGAGCAAAAGATTGGCATACCTTGCTCAATCCCTAAAATCATTAGATGACTCTTTGAATAATTGCTTACAGATAATTGCAGGCGATCAACTGAAAGTTCTAAGAGATTTACAAAAAAAATATGACGCAGAAGCGGTGCATATTTCAGCTGAGTATGAGCCATATGGATCCAAGCGGGATAAAAATCTCGAAGCGGGTGGTATTAAATTAATTAGAACTGGTTCACCCTATGCAGTAGCACCAGGGCGAGTATTAAAACCAAGTGATAACACCCCGTATCGGGTATATACCCCGTTTTATCGGGCTTGGTGTCTACATGGTTGGCGTGAGCCCGCTGGAAAACCAAAAGAGATACCAACTGTTAAGGCAAATAGCGATTCTAGAGAGTTCCCAGATTGGAAACTCCCAGAAGGAGTAAAAATAAGTAATGCAGGTGAGCAGGCTGCAATTGAGCGATTTAAGTATTTTCAAAAAAATGGTTTAGATAATTATGATGAGGCTAGAAATCTTGCAGGTATTGATGGAACTAGCAAAATGAGTGCTCATTTAAAGTGGGGTGAAATTCATCCGCGTACCTTGTTAGCTCCACTTGGTAAAAGTAAAGCCCATGAAGTATTTCGCAAAGAGATAGCATGGCGTGAGTTTTACGCTGATGTCTTATTTAATAATCCACACACAGAAAGTGATTACTACGCCCCACAATTTTCTAAGATGAGATATGACAAACCAGGAGCTCAATTTAAGGCTTGGTGTGAAGGAAAAACTGGTTACCCATTTGTAGATGCAGCAATGCGCCAATTATTAAAAGAAGGTTGGATGCATAATCGAACCAGAATGGTCGTAGCATCATTTTTAGTTAAGGATTTACACCTTGAATGGCAGCTCGGTGAGAGATTTTTTAGAGAGCATTTAGTTGATTACGATGTGGCATCAAACGCTCATGGCTGGCAGTGGACCGCAGGATGTGGCACTGATGCCTCTCCTTACTATCGAGTCTTTAATCCAGTCGAACAAGGAAAGAGATTTGATGAGAATGGCGATTATGTCCGCAAATATGTTCCAGAGTTAGCACATCTAAAAGGAATTGAGATCCATGAACCATGGAATGTTTTAGATGGATATTTAAAAGATTACCCACAACCAATAGTTGATCATGCAACTGAAAGATTGGAATCACTTGCTCGCCTTGATGAGATCAAAGCAAGCAAGCCACTACCGCCAACAAAGTAACTAAACTAAAAAGTTACTAAATTGCCAAGGATCACTCTCATCGTATTTACGATTGTTCCAGCCCTTAAATAAATCGTTGCGGTGCATTAGTGGATCCCAATCGGCAGCCTCTGAGTGATAACCACCCCAATATTTTTCGGCATAATCTAAAACCTCTCGCCATGGCAGTTCATCTGGAACTCGATATCCGGCATTTGGATTAGCCATCGCCCAAGCGACTGCGGCATAGACCGCACTTGCAACTTGAACTGTGGTGGCTGATTGTTTTGGAACTAATTTTCTTGATTCATGAATATTTAATAAAGATCCAGTCCACCAAGATTTGTAAGGATGTCCCATAAGTAATACCCCGAGGCGATCATCACCATCAATAATCTCCTCATTCATAATTCTTTGATTTGGCGTTAAATCCCACTGGCGCATCTCTAACTCATGCATAGATGCCACAGCGGCATCTGTTGGACAGTAGGCATAGTGAACAGTTGGACGATACACAGCTTTATTTCCATCCCAAACTGTTAGGTGGTCACTGATTGTGAAGGCTTCACCATGTCTAATTACCATGCCAGTGGTCTCCATATTTGGTACCCAAGATCTAACCCAAGTTTTTGCGCCAGGTTGAGCAATACAGATTTGGTTTTTTGGTCCAGTTGGATGCTCATAACCATTAACTGGAAGGGTTTTTTCATGTGTTCCCCAACCTAATTCAGCCGGAGCAATACCCTCTTCATAAAATCCTTCAACCGACCAGGTATTTACAAACTCATTAACCTGCTTTGGTTTATCAGAAATTTGAGTATCCCGCTCTGCAATGTGAATTACTTTTACATTTAATTTTTGGGCAAGTGTTGGAAAGTTTTCAGAATTTAGCGCCTCTGAAACACCAGCAACAGCTTTACCTTCTTTGATAGCTCTAGTAGCAATATCAAATAATGCTTTTTTGGTTAGGTGCGAAACTAATCCAGGGTTAGCACCATGTTCAACAATTGCTGTTGGCCCTTTACCACCCCAAGTATCGGTAAGTTTACGAAGCTTCATATGGCGCCAATAAAGTGTTCGTTCAGTTGGATTTCTTGCTGCCCCAGCTGCATAAGGATCCCACTCTTCAATGGATGTATTTAAATAAATAACTCCATGATCATGAGCCCAGCCAATAATTGCATTGGCATCAATGTTCCATGCTAAATCTAATAAGAAATCGCCAGCTGATAAGTATTTGGATAAGAATTGATCCATATTTTCACGGGTCAATTGATCTTGAATATATGTTGCCCCAGCCGCTATGGCCTCTGAAACTCGTCCTCGGTTATCACGCATATCTGCAATCGTGATCTGTTTGGCATCAACTAAATGCTCAATTAAAAGTGGTAGTACACATTGTGATACTGAACCTGCACCTAAAACCAGAACTCGATTTTGGAAACGTGATGCCAATTAGGACCCCCATTTTCTGTGCTAAACCATTTAGCCAGTGAAGATTAACCTATTTTTTTCCGTTCAAGTACGCCAGAGAAGGCTGCCAGCATTATTTCGTTTGGCTTCATACATCGCCGAATCTGCTCGCCGAAGTGACTCAGCCGTATCCGCCTCCTCGGCAATTGGCGCATAACCAATACTGACATCGATTTTTTCCTGATGATTTGCTAATGAGATCGGGTAGCTAAGTGTGGCTCTTAAAGCTAACGCTAGTTCATTCGCCTCTTGTTGGGAGATAGAAGCGATAACGCCAAACTCATCGCCACCTAATCTTGCAATCAGCGCATCGGCTGGTAGTGCCCTTGAGAATCTGATCGCTACCTGCTTAAGTAATTGATCACCTGCCTCATGACCTAGAGTGTCATTAATCCTTTTAAAGCCATTTAGATCCAACAAGAAAATATAGCCAGATTTCAATTTGTTTAATTCTGCAAGAAAATTTCTTCTATTTGATAAACCTGTTAGCTCATCGGTTCTAGCCAAAATCCTCTCCGTACCGGCGGTATTCGCCTCAGAGAGCGCAAAACTCATTCTAATAAAAGCTAATGCAATGGTGATAAAACCTGGAAGTAGAATAAAGCTTGGAAAATATCCAGGTTTTAAAGCTGCAATTCCCAGTAAACAACTACTTGCAATTAAAGCGATTGTGGCGCTGTAAGAAGAAATTTTTTCAGAGAACTTACTTACTCCTGAGTCATAAGATAGCGAAAGAGAGATAAGTAGTAGTCCAGCTATCCAGCCATCATCAGTTATTGAACCAAATGTATATGTAGCATTTAAAGATGACCAAATAAAGAAAAGATCAGATAACGAAAAAAGTAATAATCCACCACAGAGTAAAAGCGATCTAATTCCAATTGGGCTCAATAATGCATAAGCCAAAGCAATAGCTAAAATTACGATATCTCCAACTGGATAAAGTATTGAAATAAAAACTTCAAATGCACTTCCTTCAAATCCAATCATCGCTGGTTTTAGGAGAAATGCAGTCAGTACGCCAGTTAATCCAAATGTAATTATGGTGGTATCAAGTAATTCAAGTGCTTTAATTTTAAATTTTTGAGTAAAACCACGGATAACTGCAAAGAAAACTAGTGGATAAAAGATTGAGTAAGAAAGTTCTGAAAACCATTGTGGGGTCTCAGATTTGAAAAACGATCCCCATGTGGATAAAAAAGAGCCTACACTCCAGATTAGTGCAGCTCCTCCAACAGCAAATGCTGAGAACTTATCGGTTAAAACTGGAGCATTAAATGCAATCGATGAGGCAAGCAAGCCGACTAAGTTAAACAAGATCAAATCAATAAAAATATTTGGCTCTGGAAAGATTAATCTAAGGATTAAATGAGATACCAATAAGAGAGTAGTAATCCATTTCAGTACCGAGTACCTTTGGATAGTTTGCATAAGGAGATTTTAAAATAATTCAACCAGCAAATGTAGGGGATTGGGAATATTTGAGTGGACGCACTCACAAGGTAGGATTTATATTTATGAAGTAGCAGCCCTAGGTGAGCTTTGAGCAGGTGCAGCAGTAAAAAACCGCAAATAAACCTAAATCAATAACTATCTTTGTTTTCTTCTAACATTAATTCCAATTTTTCTAACTAAAGGTCTTGGGGCATATTGAGCAAAAATCGCTAAAGTTTTGTATTGAAACCCTGGTACCGAAACTGCTTTATTCTTTTGTGCAGCACGCCAAGAAGTAGCAACTAATTTGTTAGCATCTAACCACATGAAATTTGGTAATCCGCTCATTCGCATTTTTCCTCTTTGGTGAAACTCAGTTCTAGTAAATCCTGGGCACAGGGCAGAAACCTTTACATTTGTACCCTTAAGTTCATTGTTTAAATACTCAGAAAAAACTGTTAAATATGATTTAGCTGCGCTATATGTACCACCTGCAATCCAACTTGCAATACTACTTACATTGACAATCACACCTTTGTTTCGCTTCACCATGGCTGCAACTGCTACATGGGTAAGTCGCATTGGAGCAGTAACTAGAACATCCAAAAGCTCTTGTTCACGCTCAAGATTAGAGTCTAGAAAGCTATCTTTGATGCCAAATCCGGCATTATTTATAAGCACATCAATTGGTTTAGATTTTACTGCTAATCGCTTTTCTATCTTGGCTAGTTGAAGCGGTTTAGTTAAATCAGCCTTAATGGTTTCAACTTTGATTTCGTACTGTTTTTTTAGTTGATTTGCAATGTTGTTTAATCTTGGTAAGTCTCTTGCTACTAAAACTAGATCAAAACCTTGCTTTGCCAGTAACTGTGAATAAGCCGCGCCAATACCAGCTGTAGCACCGGTAATTAGCGCCGTTGCCATTACTTTACTATCCCCGATGCATCTTCTTCTCTGATATGCCAAGAAGTTCCATACTCTTCTAGTAGATCTAGGAAAGGCTTTGATTCAAACCACTCAGGTCCATTAACTCCCTGTGGTTTCCAAATTCCTTTATGTATTAACTCCAAGGCAATAACTGGATTAATCGCAGTCTGCCAAACCACTGCTTGATCACCAAACTCTTTCATTGACCAGGCATTATCAACCACATTGTAAATATAAACTGCTTTTGGATTACCTTCCTTATCTAAACCTTTAACTAGTGCACCAGCGCAAGTTTTACCACGCATACGCTCACCTAAAGTTGCCGGATCTGGTAGTGATGCAGTTAGAAGATCTCTTGGTGAAACAGAAACTCCTTGAACCTCAACAGTTTCTTTTCTATCCATTCCTAACATATTGATTGTTTTTAAGATTGTGATGAACTCAGCACCCAATCCATACTTAAAGTTAACTTTCTTGGCATCGATCTTCTGTGGAATCAAGACCACCTCTTCGTGTTCAACATTTACGCACTCAACTGGTCCAATTCCCTCTGGAAAGTCGAAGATTTCAAGCTCGGAGAACGGGGTAGTGGTATACCAACCACGACCATCCTCCCAAACCAGAGGTGGATTTAAGCACTCTTCAATGGTGGTCCAAATAGAAAATGATGGTGCGAAGTCATAACCTTCAACTCTTAAATTTGATCCATCTAAAATTGTGCAAGAGTCAATTCGGCTAAACATATGTTCACTTGCATACTTAGCAAAAATATCGCTCATACCAGGCTCTACACCCATTCCAATTAAGGCAAAGATTTTTCGCTCATCCCAGTTGAAATCTCGGGCAAATTGCTCATCCCCTAACTTAACTCCGGTTTCGGTGTATGGATAGTGAGGGTGCTTACGTGATAACGACATGGCCATATCAACGTAATTAGTATTTTCAATTTCACATGCTAAAAAGATTGGCATTACAAATCGAGGGTCAACTGCATTAATAACTACATCTGGATCTGCTTTTCTAATCAGCTCTCTTACATCCTCAAGCTCAGCAGCATTAACCATTGCAGCAGAAAAACGAGGGTCTTTTACCCGCGCCACAGCCTCTTCAGCTCTTGCAAGTGTACGGTCAGCAATCACCATTGATTCAATAAATGAACGACGTGATGCGATATTTGCTATCGCTCTACCAACTCCACCGGCGCCTATAACTAGGGCCTTCATAACAATCAACTCCAAACGAATTATCAGTAGTCTATCGCAGCAATAATTTAATGCCAAATTTACGCATGTTTTATCAGTAGTTATCAATAATTAAATTATTAACTTACAATTAAGGTAACTTTAACTTTTAAAAATTAAATATTGTCCCCGTAGCTCAGTGGATAGAGCAACCGCCTCCTAAGCGGTAGGTCGCAGGTTCAACTCCCGCCGGGGACGCAATTAGTGATTAATTGTAAAGCGCTTCATTGATTTAGGTGCCCACCAATTTCTTTCTCCAAATAATCGCATTAGTGCAGGAACCAATAAACCTCGAACTAAAGTCGCATCTAAGATAATTGCAAATGCCACTCCAAATCCCAACATCTTGATTGACGTAACACCACTGAGAATGAATGAGGCGAAAACAATTGCTAGCAATCCTGCAGCGGCCGTAATTATGCGGGCTGAACGTTGCAAACCAATAGCAACTGATTCAATATTTGATTTACCAGCATCATGTTCTTCCTTTATTCGCGATAACAGGAACAACTCGTAATCCATTGATAACCCAAAGGCAACCACTGCAACCAGAATAATAGATCCGGTATCTACGGCATTTACAACGGTGAAATCTCCAACTAACCACTTGAGATTTCCATCCACAAATATCCAAGTAATCGCTCCAAGTGTTGCACTTAGTGAAAGAATATTTAGAATTACCGCTTTGATCGGTAAAATTATTGAACCAGTAAATACGAATAATAGAAGTAGTACCCCAAGTGTTATCCAGAGCAATGCCCAAGGCATTGTTCGCGCAATTCCATTTTGAGTGTCGGCGTAATCTGCTGCTACTCCACCAATTAGCGTTCCCTGTGGTGCAGGTAGTTTTCTAATCTCTTGAATTAAGCGCTCAGCATCTGGAGTTCTTGGTCCCATAGAGTGAATTGCAGTTACTCGGACATCATCACCGTATACCTGAGATTGGCCAATTCGAACAATGCCATCAACTTTGGCAATTTCGGTTGTGTATTGATTTATTTGAGTACCCATAAGCGCACCCTTAGGAACCACAATCTCAATTGGATTACCTTCTTGACCGGGAAAACGATCTGAAATAATTTTTGATGCTGCAGCTGCTGGATTACTCGCTGGCAATACTCTGGAATCTACTTGGGTAAATACAATATCTTTAATTGGCGCAGCGAATATTGTTAACAAAATTAGAGAAAGTGCAACGACCGCAACAGGTCTTCTCATCACAAATCTTGCTGTTTGTGCCCATCTGCCATCTTCTTTTGGAGTTATTGCTCCCTTTCGGACTACAGCCTTATTAATCCGAGTACCTAGGATTGCTAGCAGTGCTGGCAAAGCAACTAGGGAACCAAGAACTGCCATAATTACCACAGTTACACCTGCATAACCGAATGATTTTAAGAACATTAATGGAAAAAGCATTAAAGAAGCTAAAGTAATAACAATTGTTACACCAGAGTAGAAAACAGTTTTTCCTGCAGTGCTAATAGTTTTTCGAATCGCCTCATCAACTGTTTTACCAGCGTGTAACTCCTCCCTAAATCTATTAACCATTAGAAGTGAATAATCAATGCCAAGTCCAAGCCCAAGACCTGTAATTAGATTAAGTGCAAATACGCTAACGCCAGTAAATAAAGTTAATAGGTACATAATTAAAAGTGAACCTAGAATGGCTGAGACGCCCACTAGTAATGGCATAGCACTTGCAACCATGCTGCCAAAAACAAAAACTAATAAAATAAAAGTTAAGGGGATAGAGATTGACTCTGATAGCTTTAAATCATCTGCAATTTTGGTATTAATTGCATGGGCGAATACACCGGTACCACTTGCATAAACCTTCAAGTTTTCATAATCACCCTCATATTTTGCCTGCATTCTTTTTCCTAAATCTTGAACACCATCCCATTCAATACTCTTTCCGTAAATGAAGAGGAATGCAGAATTGCCATCACTACTTTTTAACGAGGGTGCACCACCTGAGCTCCAAAAAGACAGGGTTGATTCCACTCCAGATTCAGTCTTAATTTGTCCCTCGAGCTTTATTGCTGATGCTGTTGATTCAGGTGAGGTAACACCATTTTTTGTTTCCACAACTAAAACGACCGCTGGGTCTTTGACTTTAAATACATCAGTTAGATATTCAAATACTTTTGCAGAGTCACTCTTAGGATCTGAGTATCCACCACTATCTAGTTTGCCAAATACCGATGAGCCCAGTGCTCCCGCTATTAGAATTGCAATAATAAACAGCGGAAAAATAACTTTTTTACGTCTCACGATTACTGAACCTAATTTGTCAAACACTTGTCCCCCTGGTTATCTGAATAGTGTTCAGATTATGGTGGGTTGATTTGAACACTGTCAAGTTTGACGCCATAATTGGGCCATGTCAGTGTTAAAAGTATCGCGAGATTCCTATCACCATGGAAATTTGCAAGAGGCCATTATTCAGAGTGCAATTAAATTGATTAGGAAAAATGGCCCTGATCACTTATCAATGCGGGAAATTAGTTATGAGGTGGGGGTTAGTCCATCGGCCGCTTACCATTATTTTCCAGACAAGGATTCATTAGTTAGAGGAATAGGTCAGCACTTATTTGGTGAACTTGCTTCGATGATCACTAAATCTATTGAGAAATTTCCAGGCACGAGTGCTCGAGCATCTAAACTAAGATTTAGAGAGATTGGTCGAGCTTACTTTAAATGGGCTGTTAAGGAACCCAATTTATTTAGATTAATGTTTGGTGGCTTTTGTTCTAGTGATGAGCAAACCTCCTACAAAGAAGATGCAAGTTATATTATGTTGAAAAAAGCTTTAGATGATTTAGTTGCAAGTGGGGCAATGCCCAGTAAATTTAGGCCGTATGGCGAAATTTTAGCCTGGTCCTGCGTGCAAGGTGCATCAAATCTAATTTTGGAGGGACACCTACCTAAGAATGCATTTGAAGATTTACTGGACGGGCTAGAACTTGCGTTAGGAGTTAAGTAGTGAAGGATTCAAAAATATTACCGGTTGTCACAAATGATGAAATTGAATTAGAGATTGACCATGATCGAGACAAAGAAATAAAAGAGGAAAAGCCGCCTCACCATAATTAAATCTATTTCGGATCAGATTTAGCTGCAGGACTTGAATCTGTTTTCTTCACTTTTTCGCTTGGTGATGATGATTTATTATCAACTTTATTTTCTGACTTTGCCTGGGAAGTTCTAGAATCTGTTTTATAAAATCCACTCCCCTTAAAGACGACGCCAACGTTGTTGTATACCTTTCTAACTTTGCCGTCGCATTTTGGGCAATCCTCTAAAGCCGCATCGCTAAATGACTGAACCACCTCAAATGCATGCTCACATTTATTGCACAGGTATTCATAGGTAGGCATAGGGGATAATCTTAAGCAAGTGGGAAGATAAGGGCTAACTAGGAAGGTTGTAAAAGTGATGAGGCGCTTGTTTTATGTAATTAGCTTGTCAATCATTACATTACTGGGAACAAATCTAGCCCATGCCACTTCAATCGTTTCTACATCTCCTACAGCTGGATCAATTTTAAGTGTCTCACCAAGTGCAGTTTCAATTAAAGCAAATGGAGATTTAGTCGAGGGTGCTAATTCAATTGAGGTTACTAATCCTTCGGGTATTCGGGTAGATGATGGTTCTATTCAAGTTCAAGGATCAGTTTTACTAGTCGGCATTAAACCCTTAGTCACATCCGGAACTTATACAGTTTCATATACTTTGATGGTTATTGATCAAGAATCAAGCTCTGGAACTTTTACCTTTATTTATAACGCACCTGGTGAGGTTACATTAGCAACTCCTCAACCAAGTATGAGCGAGGAACCTCTTTCAACAAATAATCCCAATCGAATAACAGATTTGTTTGTAGTTGGTCTAATGGTTTTTGCCTTTATTGTTCTGGTCTTTTTATCAAGATATGCAAAGCAAACTTTTAAAACACCAAGTAAGCCAAAAACTCAAAGAAAAAATCCAAGTACAAGTAAGAAATTTTTAAAGTAATTTTTAATGATTGATCTACTTGTTCCGTTATCAAAGGGCTTAATTCAATTATTTGGTGTGTTAAGTATTGGTTTATTGATCGCAACTGCATTTTTAGATAAGGATGTAAAAGGAAATATAATAAATTTACGTTTGATCAATAGAACTAGATTATTTCTCTTGCTTTGGTTTGTATCTTTAATGATTTTCGTGATCATTCAGATTGCCTACTTACTTGATCAACCAATATCAGCTTCGTTTGATTTAACCGTAGTACGCTCCTATCTGACTCAAACTTCAATCGGGAAAAGTTATTTAATCCAATTTTTGGGGATATTGCTGCTCTTGATTTTGCCACTTCGGAAAATTCTTATTTCATACTTTGCTCTTTTATTAGCTCTTGGTTCATTTATCTCACCAGTGTTTCAAAGCCATGGCAGTGCATCAGGAAATCATGGTCTTGCAGTTGGTGCGTTAGTTATTCATGTGATTGCTATTAGTTTTTGGGTAGGTGGACTTTTTGGATTGACCCAATTAGAAAATGAACAAAAAATTATTGCATTACCAAGATTTAGCGAAATAGCACTTTGGAGTGCAATTGCTGTTGCAATAAGTGGGACTGCCAATGCTTTCTCAAGAATGGATTCCGTCGAAGCATGGCAAAGTAAATACGGTGCAGTAACAATTTTAAAGATTTTTCTAACTGTAATTCTTATTGGATTTGGCGCAATTCATCGACGGTGGATAATTACCTCAGATTTACCATCAGTTTTTAGATTAATTTCTGCTGAAATTGCAATCATGTTTGGCACAATTTTTGTTGGAAGTTGGTTATCAACAATTGCCCCACCAGAACGAGTAGTTACTTCAACACCTGCACTTTTACTTACTGGAATTGAATTACCACCTGAGCCGACTCTTTCTACAATCCTATTTTCTTACGAGGTTGATGGATTAATGCTCGGACTTTTAGTTTTTGTAGTCGCCTTATATATAAAGGGTGTAGTTATTTTAAGTAGGAAAGGAGTGAAGTGGCCTATTGGAAGGACCATAGCATTTGCTGCCGGAGTTAGTGCAGTTGATTTTGCAACTAGTGGTGGTTTGGGCTTGTACTCACATTTTTCATTCTCAGCACATATGTCCTCACATATGGTAATTGGAATGATTGCTCCAATTGGAATAGTTCTAGGCGCTCCAATAACTCTTGCGCTTAGAACTTTGCCGATTGGTAGGAATCCTCAAGAGCGGGGAGTTAGAGGTTCCTTCATTGCACTATTGCACTCAAAGCTTGGAAAATTTTATACAAATCCAATAGTTGCATTGGCTATTTTTGATGGCTCTTTATTTGCTCTCTATTTCACGCCATTGTTTGGCAATTTAATGCAGGGACATACTGGTCACTTTATTATGTCAATCCACTTTCTACTTGCTGGAATTTTATTTTTCCAAATTCTTATTGGGATTGATCCAATGCCACAAAAAATTCCACATTTGGTAAAAATCATCATAATTTTTGCGGCTATGAGTATTCATGCATTTTTCTCAATCTCCATAATGTCTGCATCTACTTTGATTGATGGCGGTTACTTTGCTCAACTACAACGGCCTTGGGGTACAGATTTACTTGCCGATCAAAAGCTAGGCGGATCTATTGGCTGGGCTATGGGAGAGATTCCAATCCTATTAGCGTTGTTAGCAACATTTATTCAATGGAGTCGCGCGGATACGAAAGAGGCAAATCGAATTGATCGTGCCTCAGATCGCGCTGCAGCTATGGGTGAAGATGATGAGTTGGCGCAGTACAACCGGTACTTATCTGAATTAAGCAAAAAAGACTTAAGAGATTAGAATTACACCATGTCTATGACTTCAGATATGCCGTCATTATTTGGCCAGGAGTATCAAGATTTAAGGGAGAGTGTGAAAGCACTTTCGGCAAAAAAGATTGCACCTTTCGCACATGATGTTGATGAAAAGTCACGCTATCCGCAAGAGGCAGCAGATGCATTACAAGCTGCTGGATTAGCCGCTGCACATGTACCAACTGAATTTGGCGGTCAAGGTGCTGATGCATTAGCTGCGGTAATTGTGATTGAAGAGGTAGCTAGGGTTTGTGGTTCCTCTTCATTAATTCCAGCAGTAAATAAATTAGGTTCAGTTCCATTAATGATTGCTGGAAATAATGAGCAGAAAAAAAAGTATTTAACTCAGCTTGCTGCAGGCAAAGGATTTTCGTACTGTCTTTCTGAATCAGATGCGGGCTCAGATGCAGCAGCCATGAAAACCAAAGCTGTTAAAGAGGGGAATGATTGGATACTTTCAGGAAGTAAAAAGTGGATTTCAAATGCTGGTGTATCTGAGTTTTACACTGTGCTAGCAAGCACGGATCCAAGTAAAGGTGCGAAAGGTATTTCCGCATTTATTGTGGAAAAATCAGATTCAGGTGTTTCATTTGGCGCCCATGAAAAAAAGATGGGATTTCGAGGATCTCCAACCAGAGAGGTCTATTTTGATAACGTAAAAATTAGCGATGATCGCAGGTTAGGTGAGATTGGAACTGGATTTTCACTAGCAATGCAAACCTTAGACCACACCAGAATTACCATTGCAGCCCAAGCCCTAGGAATTGCCCAAGGGGCATTTGATATTGCAAAAAAGTATTCACATGAGCGTCAGCAATTTGGTAAGCCAATATTTGATTTTCAAGCTATCCAATTTATGTTGGCAGATATGGCTATGCAAATTGAAGCAGCCCGTCAGTTGACCTATGCCGCGGCAGTGAAAAGTGAAAGAGGTGAGCGTGATTTAACTTTCTTCTCTGCAGCCAGTAAATGTTTTGCAACTGATGTTGCAATGAAAGTTACTACAGATGCGGTACAAATTTTAGGTGGATATGGGTATGTAAGTGATTATCCAGTTGAAAGAATGATGCGGGATGCTAAATTAACTCAGATTTATGAGGGAACAAATCAAATTCAAAGGGTTGTAATGGCTAGAAATTTGGAAACATTAAGTAATTAAAATCGAACAATAATTTCAGGAGTGGCTGCAGCACTTACTTTTTGGTCATGAGGCTCAAGTGGCAGTATTTCATTAGTAATTTCCCCATGATGGAGTAATGCGATCTTCCAAGCATTACTTTTTGCCAATGCTCGGTCATATGATCCACCACCTTGACCTAATCTATTTCCAGATCGATCAATATGAAGTGCTGGCACAATAATTACTTCAAAATCAATCGCCTCTTCAGCATCACCTTGTGGCTCAAAAATTTTGCCATTTTGCCTTAAAGATTCTTGTGAACCATCCCACTTCACCCACTCAATATCTTTATTTTCCCTAACTCTAGGCAGGTAGAGGTTTTTACCTAATCCAATTAATTCTCGGTTTATATCCTGTGTGTTAGGTTCGAACTCGTAGGAAAGGTAAGTGGCAATATTTTTAGCACTGCGAATTTCATTAGCAGAGATGATATGAATCCAACTTTCCTCAGAAAATCTATCTGTCCGCTCTTTACGAAACCTTTTACGAAGTTGAGATTTATTTTCACTAATTACCATGGCCCTTACCTTAATTTATAGGTGAGGCAAAGTAGGGTTTAGGTATGGATCAGACCGTGCCTGTTGCGCAGATGTATGAGCGCTTACTGGAATTAGCCTCACCACTATCTCCATTAGATTTGCCGCTTTTGGATGCGCACGGGGCCACTATGGCCAGTGATCTTTTGATCGATGAACAGATAATTATTAAAAGTGGCGCCAAAATTAATTCAACCCAGATAGCACTAGCTGCTTCGCTTGGCTTAGATCGCCTACCTTCGCGACCACACCCACGAGTTGTGATTATTAGTGCTGGTGATGACTTAGTTGAACCCGGAAGTAAATTGGCAGATGACGAAGATGAATTTGAGAGTAACTCGTGGTTTTTAACAACATTTGTTCGAGAGGCTGGGGCACATGCATTTCGAGTGCATACCATTCCAGAAACTCCAGAGGAGCTTAAGTTAATCATTGAGGATCAACTGGTTCGAGCTGACTTAATTGTTATAAGCGGTGAATCTCATGACGAATCATTTGAATTAATAAATTCAGTTTTATCGCAACTTGGAGATGTATCCACAATAATTCCTAACTTGGCCGAGAGTGGAAAACACAATTATGGAACGATCGGTCCAGATAAGACTCCAATAGTAACCCTACCTGGTGATCCAATTGGAAATTTTCTATCCGCTGAAATTTTTATTCGCCCTATGATTTTAAAAATGCTTGCAAATAGTGAGATAAATAGACCAAGTAAAAAAGTAAAATTAAGCAAACCAATAAGCACTGAAACCGGAAAAGCAAATTATGTTCGCGGTAAATTTAATAGCGATGGCACAGTTGAACCATTAGAAAATCAAGGATCTATAACAACACTTTCACTTGCTGACTGTCTTATTACCTTGGGTGAAAAAGATATCAAGGTTTCAGCGGGAGATTTAGTAAATATAATTACAATTAATTAGGATGACATTGAAAACTCTATTTGATCAAGAATTGATATTAAAACCGATTAAATTTAGAGACAAGAGTAAGTGGGAAGAGGTTCGGGCTGAGAACCAAGAATGGTTATCGCCTTGGGAAGCGACTAGACCTTTAATTGATCGTAAATCACCACTTCCTTCTTATTATGGAATGGTTATGCAATTAAACAAGGAGATGCGAGCACTAAGATCTATTTCACTAGGTATCTGGTTACGAGAAAATAAGCAGGAAAAATTAATTGGTCAAATAACTTTAGGGGGCATTATTTTTGGCGCGCTACGTGGAGCACATATTGGATATTGGATTGATCAAAGATATTCAAATAGAGGATATACAACTAGAGCCGTAAAATTACTTACTAAATTTGGATTTGAAAACTTAAAACTTCATCGAATTGAGATTAATTTACGACCTGAGAATGATGCATCCAAAAAAGTTGCAATAAAGGCTGGTTATTTATTAGAAGGTTCCCGAAATAAGTATCTGCATATTGCAGGAGATTGGCGCGACCACATAACTTTTGTTAGAGAAAACCCTGAAATTAAATAAAATATAAATAGGACATACCCAGCTAATTGCCCCAAAATCCTCAACCCGACATTTATTGTTGTCCTTTATGGGCTCAGGATTTATCTACTTAGTCATAGCAGGTATGTGGGTTGCCTATTTTTTACCTCAGTGGATTAGCAGACATGAAGAGACCTCAGGCAAGGCAATTGAGCGCTATAAAAATGCGATGCAGGTGGTTGCCGAGAATAATAAAAATATAAAACATGAAGTAAAAATTGAAGAAAAAAATAAATTATTTTTTCGTAGAAAGTTAATTTTTGGTTCACTATTTTCAATTTATTTATTTTCTAATCTCTTTGCATTACTAGGCTTATTAGTCTTTACCACAACACTAATTCCACTAACAGCATTATTAATTTATTTTGTAAATGTGAGAAAGCAAGTAGTTGCGTCACAGTTGCGTGCCAGAAGACTTGCTGCGTTGGAAAAAATAACTAATACAAAATTAGCTTCAGTAGAACTTCCTGAATTTAATACTGAGAATAAGAATATTGAGCACTGGATTCCTTTCTCGGAACGTCCAGAGATAACTGGAGTAATAGTTGTTCCAAAGGATCGAAAGGGTTGGCAACCTACAAAAGTTCCAAAACCTGTCTATACAACCGCACCAAAAGCGATTCCAAGCAAAAGAATTATCGATTTAACAACCACTGGTCAATGGAGCGCAGAACAGGAGCGAATCAAAGCCTTATCTGGTCGCGATGATGATTTATTTGACCAGTCACTAATGCCAGATGAGATCGAAGAAAGTAGAGTTGTAAACGAATAATTAGATCCAGCTCGGCAGCCACATTCTTGAAAGCCAATCTGAATATGGAATAGTAATTCCCAAATAAATAGGTAAAAAATAAATGAAATTTATTGCCACCAAAATAATAAAAATTGCAATAAATTTATTGATATTTCTCAATTTTATTAACTTTTCAAAACTATAAATTAGGGAAAGTATCAAAAAAGGAAGAGTACTCACTGCATAAAAATAAAATGTAGTTCGATCTTGAATAAAAAACCAGGGTATGTATGTTCCCGCAAATCCAAGCAGGATTATCGCAGCAGATCTTTCAAGATTTCTGATAAAAAATCCAAAGGTAATAGCAACTGCAAAAATTGAACTCCACCATAGTATTGGAGTACCCATGGCTAGAATTTCCTGTGCACACTTTTCATTTCCACAATTACCTGAACTATCATAAAAAAATGAGGTCGGTCGTCCAAGCACTAACCAACTCCATGGGTTAGCTTGATAAGAATGCTTTTCAGTTAAACCTCTATGAAAATCCAAAATTTGAATATGGTAATTCCAAAATGAGGCAAAGATATTTGATCCAGATTCTCTGGCCCAACCTTTGACGCTGAATATCCAGCCGCTCCATGAAATTATATATACTAAAATTGGTAATACAACAAACTGACTTATTAACTTAAGAATAGCTTTGAAGTTTACTTCGTTATAAATAGCTAAGAATAAAAATATAAATGGAATTAAGAATGCAGCACTCCATTTTGTTGCTAAAGCTAACCCAATTGCAAATCCACTCATCCAGAGATTATTAATTAATAAGAAATAAAAAGTTACTAAGATAAAAACCATCAAAAAAATGTCTAGTAGAGCAACTCTAGACATTACTAAATTTAATCCATCTAGTGACAT
>Ga0255178_1000223_pt1 | contig 16717 bp, 25 predicted proteins | sample Atl_Atlam_RepC_8_FD_183019 | JGI IMG/M metagenome (GOLD analysis project Ga0255178, IMG submission 183019) | Freshwater microbial communities from Altamaha River, Georgia, United States - Atl_Atlam_RepC_8d | ecosystem: Environmental > Aquatic > Freshwater > River | place: USA: Georgia...
TATTGGACACCGGAACTGCTGTGTTCAATGACGTTGAAAAACTGATCTTGGACCACGTGCCAAAGATTGCTCGTGAGTACGATGCAATGCGTGGGGTGTTGTCAGATTACAAGGAAGGTTTTGAGAAATCCTTGCCACTGATGATCTCCGGCAGGAAGATGCGTGGCGAAGAGTTTCTGCTGGGCAACGAGCAGATCATGCAAAAGGCATTTCAGAATGCTGAGAATCTGCGCCAGTTACAGATAACACTGGGGGGCATTCCGCAGTTCGATGCCTTGTTAGAGCGTGGTGCGATAGATTGGCTGCGTAACAAAGGCGTTCTGACAGCAGAAGGCGTGGTGGATCCAAAGAAAATCCGCTCCGTGCTGGATAAAAACCGCAACATAGTAGAAGCGTTGCCGGAAGGCATCCGTGCAAAACTGCAGAACGAAGTAACTGTTGCGGATGATTATGTGCGCCGCCTTGGCGAACTGGATCAGCGCCGTCTGCAGGCAAAGAATGCAGAGCTCGATACGCTATTGCAAAAAGCCGCTAGGCCAGATGCTGATCCGCGCCAAGTGCTATCCAAGGCTATTCAGGACCCTGCAACCATGCGTGTTCTGGTAGATGAGTTTGGCAAAGACCCAGAGCGCCTTGCTTCGCTGCGCCGTGCGGTGTTTGATGTAGCTACAGAGGGTTCTGTCAAAGGCGGGGCCTTGAAGTCCTTCCTCGAGCAGAATCAGAAGTCGTTGCAAGTGTTGTTTAAAGATACCAAGCATTTGGACGACCTGAAAGTCTTGGCTGATCTGCAAGCGCGCGTCAATGCTTTTGCCGACGTTACAGGTCAAATCCCTGTATTTGAATCGCTGGACAACTCGCTAAAGCGTGTGTTTGGTTCTGGTATTCAGTTCCTAACCACCACGATGCGCGAAGCAGCAGTCGGCAGGATTGCACCGAGCACCGGAGCCCTTGCTCTGTTGGTACGTCTTAGCGCTGGCTTGGAGAACGAGCTATACAAGCGGATTTTTACCAAAGCTTTGGAAGACCCACAGTTTGCCTCACAGATTGTTCGCGTAGGCACTCCGCAGGAGGCCAAGAAGGTTGCAGGGCAGCTACAAAACATTGGTATCCCGGCAAGCAAAATTGTTCCGGGCGCGGCTCGTGCAGAACTGATAGAGACAGAACGCGCAGTAAGGGGCGAGGAGCAAATTCCTGTGCCGGGCAGAGCAGAGTTGCCTGTGGTGCCGCGCGCTACAGCAAGGGAGATGCTAAGAGCCTTGCCTCCTGCGCCGCCGACTACGGGAACTACGTTCCGTATTCCGACTACGCCACCACCGCGACCAACACCATCAATGGCATCAATGCCAATGTTGTATCCGCAGTTGTTCCCTAACGATCCGTTAGGAGCAATGATTGAGCAGCGTAGACAGCAGTTGTTGAACATGCAGCAGCGATAGGAGTAGTGTGAAATTCTTGACCCAGTAACCATTGCAGCGGCCTTTAAGGCCGCAACCGTCGCGATAGATATGGCTAAGCGCGGCGTGGCGATGTACAAGGAAATCAAGGCTACTGCTGGTGATGTATCTGGAGTACTAAAAGATTTAAAGGAGCAGTATCACAAGATTGTTGACCCAAGCCCTGAACAAAAGCACCAATATAATGAAGAGGTGCGTCGTGTTCAGAAGATTGCAGAAGCAAAACCTGATGAGGTGCTAAATGATATTTGGGACAATCTTGGTGTGTTTGTTGACCAGTACGATGTTATGGTCAAGGCGTACACAGAGTCAGAAGTCTCTGCGAAGTCTGTCTATAAGGGAGACAAATCCCTTGGACGCAGGGCCTTGGAAAGGCTGAAGCTAAAATATCAACTGGATTCTATGCTTGCAGAAGTCAGAGAACAAATGGTGTACCACGCTCCCAGTGAGTTGGGAGACTTATGGACTCGTTTTGAGCAGATGTGGACCCAGATTGTAATCGAACAAAACCAAGCTATCGCTGAGGAGATGCGCAAGGCGCAAATACTGCAATGGCGACGAAGAAGAGCAATCCGCAAGGTAAAAGCACTGGCGGCATGGATTGGGGCAATTCTGTTCGTCCTCCTGTGGATGATTTGGGTAGGGGTGCTCCTAAGAACGAGTCAGACGTATCAGCAGTTATCGTCATTTGTATCGCAATCATGGCGCTAACTTTTGTTATTGCTATACCTCTGATTGGGATAATTCTAATGGACGCGAACAATGCAACAAGTGCGGCAGTGCAGGAGATAAAGAAAATGCGTGAGCTACGCGCACAAATGCTTTTAATGATGCGAGGTGAGTGATGCTGACGTTGAAGCAATTTAAGGAGTTTGCTCCGCATACCAAGTATCCAGACAACTGGCATGATGCTTTGTTTGGCAAACAGACAGAGCTTGATGGTAAAAGTTTGCTGGAGGATTACGACATCAATACGCCTGTCCGTGTAGCTGCGTTCATGGCGCAGTGTCATCATGAGTCAGGCGGTTTTGTCTATCTATCAGAAAACCTGAACTACAGCGCCAAGGGGTTGATGAAGACCTTTGCAAAATACTTTCCTGATGAGGTAACAGCAAAGGCATACGCAAATAATCCTAAAAGGATCGCTAACCGCGTGTATGCCAATCGCATGGGAAATCGTGATGAAGAGTCAGGAGATGGCTGGTTACACGCCGGGCGCGGAATTATCCAGCTTACTGGGGCTGAAAATTATAAAAATTTCGCCATGAGCTTAGAGATAACTGTGCGAGAAGCGTCAGAATACATGCAGACTTTTGAAGGCGCAGCACAGAGCGCATGCTGGTTTTGGGAAACTAATAATTTAAATAAGTACGCAGACTCAGGCGACTTTGTAACCTTGAGCAAGAGGATCAATGGCGGGACAAAAGGGATGGACGACAGGGAGCTACAACATGCGCGTATTCGCCGTATTCTTGGCATTTAGCCTGTTAGGGTGTGGTGATCACTTCCGATACCCTTGTCAGGATCCAGATAATTGGGAAAAGAAGGAGTGCAAACGACCTTACTGTTCAGCTACAGGAACATGCCCAGATCAACTGACTAAGCCAGAGGACATGAAAGATGAACCCGTTAAAACTGATAAGCCAGTTCCTTGCAATGACGCAGGAACAACACGATGCAGTAATTAAATTCTGCATCGCAATTACCTTCTGTTTCACCGTGGTGATTATGGTGGGCATCAGTCTATATAGTGTCGTTTTTGTAACGCAACCGATGTCGGGCATGGCCCCGGCGGACAAGCAGTTCTTTCTAATTTTGTCAGATATGTCCAAATACATTTTGGGCAGCTTGGCAACATTACTGGCGGTTAAAGGCAAAGATGCACTGCCGCAGTTCATCCCGCCTAATTTATCCACCAAGGAGGAGCGGGAGGATAAACCTAGCCCTTCCGCTCCTATGCCTGTATCCAAGCGCGTTGAGCCGACAATAGACCCAATCAGTTCTGCCCCGCCTGTTACCACAGGATACAAAGGCAAGCCTGCTCCTGTCCAACCACCTCACCCGGAGATTGAATGATGAAAAAGCTCGTTGCACTTATTGCGTTTGTCCCGCTTGTTGCCATTGCTGGCGGTGAGATCAAAGAGGTTTGCACTAAGGAAATAAAAAAGGGCAAAGAGGTGGAGGTCTGCAAAAAGATTAAAGTCCACAAAAAGCTGGACGGCACTGCTCCACCGGCTAAAAAATGAATCCATACTTCCTACTTGGCGCAGCCATTGCCGTAGCTCTGGCTTTCGGTTCCGGATATTACAAAGGAAACGAGGCAGGGCAGGCAGAGGTGCAACAGCAATGGGATAAAGAAAAGACCGCCCAGTTTGCCGAGCACGTCAAAGCGCAGGCGGTGGCACGGCAGCGTGAACAGGAGCTTCAAGCAAATGCCAACAAACTACGCACGGAAAAAGACGCTCGTATCAGGGAGCTTAATGCTCGGGCCACTGCTCTTTCTAACAGCTTGCGGGACCGTGCAGCGCGTCCCTCCGCCGATGCCAGTGCCGTGTCCAGTGCCTCCGGCGCTGGATCAGGTGGTTGTACCGGAAGAGAGCTATTTAAAGAAGATGGAGAGTTTCTTGTCGGGATCGCTAGGGAAGCCGACGAACTCCGCGTCGCCCTCAAACAATGCTACGCCCAGTACCAAACCTTGATAGGAAAGTGAAATGAAGATTTCAAAAAAAGAGATTGGTGCTTCTATCAAGCGTTCTTATAAGAACTCCGCAACAAAAGCTTGCCCTTTAGCAACGCAGGATGTGCATGTCAATTTAGCTAATCGAAACCATGCTATCGAGGACTATGGTTATGGGCCATTAAATCCCAAAGAGCCTTCTACAGAGTTTTGGAATAAAAAATCTAAGATGTGGGCAGTCCCTGTAGCAGAGGCAAAAAAATCTCGGTGCTCCAATTGTGCGGCGTTTGTGAAGACAAAACAAATGATTGACTGCATTTCTAAAGGCATGGAGGCAGGAGATAAGCCTCACAAAGATTATTCGATGGATGTCATCGCAGCAGCAAATCTTGGATACTGTGAGCTCTTTCATTTTAAATGTGCTGGATCACGAACATGTGATGCTTGGATAGTTGGTGGACCTATTACTTAAAGGAGACGTTATGAAAAAGCCAGTGTGGGACCAACCGCGGCCCAAGGGCCTTGGAAAGCCAAAGAAGCTAACGCCAAAAAAGAAAGCCGCTGCAAAAGCAGCGGCTGCTAAAGCTGGCAGGCCATACCCTAATCTAATCGATAACATGCGCGCCGCGAAAAAGAAATAGTTTTCGGAAGCTGCACCTCTACTCTCCTTCGTGGTGTGCCGCAGCTTCTGTTTGGTCTGGCGTGATCCCCCTCGCCAGACCATTTTTTTCAAACTTATCTACCTGCCGCATCCAGCGATCCTTGTAGCTTTCAAACTCCCTGCCGCAAGTAACAAACTCTTTTGTTTCCCCGTTCTGTGCAACCATCATAATGACCCCTTGATTGATCTCCGTGCCGTACACGCTGTTATGTGCATTGGCATACGCGGCTAATTGCAAGAAGTAATCATCAATCCATTCCCGCTTTTTCATTCGGTTGGTTTGCTTGAAATCAAGAATGCTTTCCGTGCCTTTATAGACAGCAATGCAGTCTGTTGTGCCAGCATATCGCTTTGGGTAATACACAGGAATTTCTGTGCCCCATACCTCATCTACATCAGGGAAGAAGGTTTCCATCAGGATATGGCCCATGCGGTAGCCTTTTACCTGCAGCCATGTACGCGGTGGGTCCAGTGGGCGGTTCAAGAGCAGCCGCTCGATGACGCTATGCATGTGCGTCCCTACGGTGGCAGCATCATTGCGAATCCTGTCCGCTTCTTCCTTGCCTACTCTTGCTTCCCATTCCAGCAAGAATGCCTTGTCCTTCACAGCATCCAAAATGGTTGTAACGCTGGGGAGGTTTTGCGATTCTTCGTCCACCGTGAGTACGTATTTCCGACCCTGCTCGGTGTCGAGCCGGGTCATCTTGGGATACTTAAATCGATTGCGTATGCTGATTAGCTGCATTAGATTAGCCACTCCTTAAATTTCTCGCCGAGCACTTCTCCGGCTATGTTTATCTTGTTCCTCAGCGCTTTGACAATGTGCTCATCCACCGTCCTTGGCGCAATCAAGTCCACGTAAGTTACATTCTTTTTCTGCCCAATCCTATGCGCGCGGTCTTCTGACTGCAGGCGCTTCTCCAAGTCAAAGCTGTTACTGTAATACACCACCAAAGAAGCCTGTACCAAGGTTAGGCCATAGCCGCCGGTAGATGGATTGCCGACAAAGAATCTAAGCTCACTGTTTGGATCTTCAAATCTTTCCACAATCTCTTGCCGCTCTTTTGCCTCTGTGTCGCCGTAGTACGTAGCAACACTGGTCATGCCGTATTCCTCTTGAAGCGCCAGTTTTATTCTCTCTATATCCTTTCTGTAGGTGGCCCAAATAATCGCTTTGCCGTCATACTCCTGCAGTAGGTTCAGAAGTTCTTCTGTGCGGTTATTCGGGATATCAAGTTCCTGCCCATCATCTAACTTCATGTGCCCACAGGTAATCTGATGCAGCCGCATTAGTTGCGTTAAGGCATTATTCGTGGACATGATGCCTTGATCCACTACCGCCAATGCCATGAGCTTCATTTGCTCGTAAGCTTTTAGCTGCTCTTTGGTTAGCTCCACATCCCGTCGGACGTAGACCTTGTCGGGCAGGTCAAGGCATTCTTCCTTCGTTACGCGGAACGAGAACCTATCAAGCTTTTCTTTTAGCTCATCCAAGTGCCGATAGCCAACCACCTGCTTGAACGTATGGCTAGGCATTTTGCGCTCTACGAGGACCGCGTACCGTGCTTGGAAGGTGTAAAAGCTGCTCATGTTCAGGCATTCGGGGCCCAAGAATTCGCACTGGGAGAACAGATCCAACGGGCTTTTGGTAACCGGAGAGCCTGTAGCTATCCTTCGATAAACGGCATCTTTGCCTATTTTCAGGATACTTTTTGTCCTTTTGGCGGTGTGTGCTTTTATCGTTGTGGACTCATCCACTGCCATAAATGCCTTAGTGCTGCGTAGGAAGGACCGGGCAAAGGTGGCTCCCTTTTCCGTGCTGAATGCCTCGACGTTCATGATCAGAATGCGTAGATCGTCCACAGCATTCCACATGACCGCCATTTCCATCTGCTCTGCCTTACGTGGGGTAGGGTTCCAACACGCCATCTTGTAGGAGACGTGGTCAGGCATATGCTTGGGGATTTCGGACTTGTACCAGTTCCTGTACACACCCTTAGGCGCGATGATCAGCATGGCGTCAATCTTCCCTGCGTCATAGAGCATGGCGGCGTTATTGATGAGCATGAAGCTCTTGCCTGTCCCCATCTCAGCAAACAGCGCGGCATGAGGGGATTCCCAAAAGCGCTGTAGATATGCCGCCTGATGGACAAATGGGCGGTTCTTGAATGGATATTTGTCAACAAAGTAGTTCATCTTTCTTCCTTTCTCGGGCAGGCCTTGACAACCTGTATTTTTATCGTACACTATCCGCACGTTTAAAGAAAGGAGAAAGAAAACGTGAACAGAGTTTTTGTTGTCCAAGAGATGCCGAACCATGATATCTCGTCGGCAATGTCATTTGGCAAGATAGAAATATTGCTGCATAGCAATACACAGATTGCCTTTTCGACAGCGCCATCGATCCGCCGCTTGCGTCGGAAACTCATGGATTTTTCGGATAAAGATTACCTTTTATTAACAGGTGATCCGGTGGCTATTGGTTTGGTTTGTGCCATAGCTTCTTTTAATAATGGTGGCCGCTATGCGGTGCTAAAATGGGACCGTAGGGAGCGCATTTACATCCCTATCCACGTAGATGTAACTGAGAAAGGAGAAAGAGATGACTAATTTGACTAGTCTTTTTGAGAACGACGCCGACGCATTACAGGTAAACGATTCCGACTTGTCTTCTGTGGCTGCACTTGCTAAGCGCGCCAAGGAACTCGAGAAGGAAATCGAAGAGATGGATACCGTCCTGACCGAGCGCAAAGATCAACTGCGTAAGATGATGGAAGAAACCATCCCTGCGAAGCTGCAGGAACTTGGAATGCGCGAGTTCAAGATGATGGATGGCAGCACCATCACCATCAAAGCATTCTATGGCGCGAGTATCAAAGAAGAAAAACGTGCAGAAGCTTTCGAGTGGCTTCGCGACAACGGCTATGACGACATCATCAAAAATGTGGTCAGTGTCCGTTTCGGTCGCAATGAAGACGGCCTCTGCGCTAAACTGATCGACTCACTGCGTGAGCAAAACTATCCTGTCGAGCAAATGCAGAAGATCGAGCCCCAGACGCTGAAGGCTTGGGTGAAAGAAATGGTGGAACGCGGCGTTGAGTTCCCCACAGAAACCTTTGGCTTCTTCGCAGGCCAAAAGGCGACAATTAAATCGTGAATCGAGGAGAACGAACCATGGCAAATGAAATGACAAAGAAGGCAAATACCGAACTCGCTTTGGCAAATACCTTTGAAGATGATGCAGTAGCAGGTGGCTTTGACAATATGGGGCAGGATGACTTTGCCCTTCCGTTCCTAAGACTGTTGACCAGCACCAGCCCTGAAGTCGGAGAGGTTGAAGGCGCAATGCCGGGGATGGTTTACAACACGGTCACAGGGCAACTATACGATGGTAAAAAAGGAATCACGGTCATCCCGTGTGCCTATGTCAGGCAATACATTGAGTGGGCTCCACGCGGTCAAGGAAGCGGCGCTCCAATCGCTATCTATCCCGCAACGAGCGATATCCTTAGCAGAACGCACCGGGAACCCGGCGATAATAAGGATTATCTCGACAACGGTAACTATGTGGAAAACACAGCTAACCACTACGTGCTTGTCATAGACGGCAACGTACCCGAGCCTGCTCTCATCACCATGAAGTCCACACAGCTCAAGAAATCGCGCAAGTGGAACAGCATGATGATGTCCACAAAGATGATGGGTAAGAACGGCCCATTTACCCCGCCGATGTATTCGCATCTGTATCGCCTGACCACCCAAGCTGAGTCGAATGACAAGGGCAAGTGGTATGGCTGGGAAATCGAGCGTGTCGGTCCTGTGGAGGACAAAGACCTGTACGTAGCTGCTAAATCCTTTGCTGGAAGTATCAGCGACGGTGCAGTAAAGGTACAACATGCTCATGAGGATGGCGCGCCAACAGCCGCACCCTTCTAACCGTTACGGCCCCGAAAGCGGATGCCGGAGCGCCTGAACGCACCACAGGCACGAGAAATACGGACGCAGCGAGTAGGGGCCACCTTTTCTGAGATAACAGATGTCACAGTTAGAAAAATTCAAAGCCATCTTCTCAGGTCTGGAGATTGCATACGGGACGTATAAGATAGAGAAGGAACGAGGAGATGGAAAACAGGCAGGGAAGGCTACGGTTGTTAGACAGCCTCCAACAGATGACCTTTGGGAAGCTCATCTTATGGGCAATGGCCCTACCCTTGGCATTATTCCTATTCGCTCTGACAATACTTGCGGCTGGGGCTGCATCGATATCGATCAGTACCCACTCGACCACACTGCACTGGTTAAGAAGATTGAGGAACTTTCTCTTCCCCTAGTCGTATGCCGCAGCAAATCTGGTGGAGCGCATTGCTTTTGTTTTGTCCGTGAGCCTATCCCCGCGCGGGATATGCAAGAGTATTTAAAAGCCTGCGCCGCATTGTTGGGCGAGTCAGGCCGTGAAATATTTCCTAAGCAAGCCGAAATTCTCGTGGACCGCGGGGATACCGGCAACTTTTTGAATCTTCCATATTATGGCGGTGACAACTCTACGCGCTACGCGATCAAGGCGGATGGTACTTCGGCTACGCTTGAGGAATTCTTTGAGCTATATGAAGCGTGTGCCCAAAGTGGAACCCCTACGCCACCTGAGCCGCCAAAAAAAGAAACGGCTCCTATCAAAGACGGCCCTCCCTGCTTACAAGCGCTTTGTTCTCAAGGGTTTCCGGAGGGGACGCGTAACAACGGCATTTTTAATATCGGCATTTATCTTAAAAAGCAATCGCCTGCGTCTTGGGAAGATAAAGTCGTCGAGCACAACATAAAATTCTTCGATCCACCTTTGCCAAACAATGAGGTGCAGCTTGTTATTAAACAACTCAATCGCAAGGATTACCGCTACAAGTGCAAAGACGCGCCGCTCAGTAGTTTCTGCAATAGCTCTCTCTGCAGGACTCGTCGCTTCGGAATTGGCGGTCATGGCCCAGACTCGCCCACGCTATCCTCGCTATCTAAGTACGCGTCAGAGCCGCCTCTTTGGTTCTTGGACATCAATGGCAGGCGCATCGAACTGGAGACAGACTCGTTATTCAATCAGGCAGCGTTCCAGAAGGCTTGCGTGGAGAAGCTCAATCTCTTACCGCCCACCCTCAAAAAATCTGATTGGGAGGGAATGCTTAACGAGCTCCTTAAAGAAATGGTTGAAACCGAGCAGATTTCGCAAGCAAGCGAAGACACCTCCGTTACAGGCCGCTTTATGGATCTTTTGGAAGAATTCACCACGCATATGCAGCAGGCCATGGATAGGGATGAAATCCTAATGGGCAGACCATGGGAAGAGCCAGAGGATGGCAAGACTTACTTTCGCATGAAAGACCTTGAGAACCATCTGAAGCGCAATAACTTCATCGGCATGACCGCTCCCAAGATGGCACAGCGCCTGCGTGACTTAGGTGGAGAGCCCACCTCACTATTTTTGAAAGGAAGAACTGTGCGCTGCTGGCGCATACCTCGCTTTAATAAACAAGACGCGCCATTCACTACGGAAGTGGTACGCCAACAGGGGAGCCCCTTCTGATGCAAGTACAGAAAGTGTTCGGCCCACCCGGGTCAGGCAAAACTACTTACCTTCTGAACGTGGTGGAAAGAGAACTTGAGAGCGGCATACCGTCCCGCTTGATTGGGTATTTTTCCTTTACCAAGAAGGCGGCGAACGAAGCGAGAGACAGAGCGATACAGCGCTTCCCTACGCTGAACGCAAAGACAGATTTCCCGTATTTCCGCACCCTGCATAGCTTGGCTTTTCATTGTCTGGGAACGCGGACTGAGGATATCATGCAGGAGGAGCACTACAGAGAGTTTGCCAGCATGTCCGGCATTGCTGTAGATATTTCAAAAGACGAGGAAGACGGCTTTGCGAAAGCGGAAAATCCAATCCTTAATGAGATTAATCTCGCTCGAATCAGGGGAACTGATTTGCGTGAGCACTACAATAAATCCGGATTGGATATCGAATGGCACCACTTTGAATTTGTCGAACGATCTTATCGTCATTACAAAACCTCAAAAAGTCTTCTGGACTTCACCGACCTACTCGAACTGGTGGTGCTCGACCCGAACCGACTACCACGATTGGACGTACTCATTATCGATGAGGCTCAGGACTTATCACGGCTTCAATGGAATCTTGTGACAGCGCTTGTGGAAAGGTCAAAAAGAACCTATCTCGCAGGGGATGATGATCAAGCGATATTCACGTGGGCAGGGGCAGACGTTAAATCATTTCTAGACTTTCAGGGGGAAGTACATGTCTTACAGCAGTCCTACAGAATCCCAGCCACAGTCCATGCTTTGGCAAATCGCGTTGTCCAAAGGATCAAAGAACGGCAAGCTAAAGATTGGCTCCCGCGAGATTTCGTTGGCACCATCAAGCATTACAACGCTTTCGAAGACGTTCCAATTGATGATGGGCAATGGCTCATCCTTGCCAATACGAATTACATGCTCAATCCAATACACGAATGGCTGCGCGCACATGGAATTCTCTTTGAGCGAAACGGAGTCCCCAGCGTCTCACCACATGCCCTAAAAGCAGTGGTGGATTGGGAGCGACTGAGAAAAGGGCTGTCTCTAGGCTTCTTGGACGTACAAAACGTCTACAAATATCTCGGCACAGGAACCGTGGCCCGGGGCTTCAAGAACTTTAAAGGAAGCCCTGATGTGCTTGAGTATGATTTACCCGCCCTAAGTGGTCACTACGGGCTTTTGACAGATGCCATCTGGCATGAAGCGCTTGGGAAAATTAGCGAGGACAAGCGTATATACCTAAAAGCAGTGCTGCGCCGCGGCTTCAAATTCTCCTCCTACGAGCGCATGCGGCTATCCACCATACACGGCTCCAAAGGCGGCGAAGCAGACAATGTGCTGGTAATGCTGGACCTATCCCCCAAGTTTGCCAAGGACTACGCCAAAAATTCCGACAGCGTAAACCGTTTGTTCTACGTTGCCTTCACGCGCACCAAGCAAGCCTTGCATCTGGTGCTGCCAAAACAACAAGAAAAAGGATTTAAACTGTGAGATCATTACCACTTTTTCCCACTCGAAGCGAATGGGTGGCCCCAGACAGCTTCCCCAACCTATCCGCAGCAAAGGAAATTGCAATTGATCTTGAAACGTGTGATCCGAATATGGAATCGATGGGAGCTGGCTGGCCTAGAAAAGATGGCTATATTGTTGGTTATGCTGTTGCTGTTGAGGGTTGGAGTGGCTATTTTCCAATAGCGCATGCAGGTGGCGGCAACCTTGATAAACGGCTCGTGGAGCGCTGGATCAAAGATGTACTGCTGCTTCCCGCTGACAAAATCATGCACAACGCCGCCTATGATTTAGGCTGGCTCATGGCAAGTGGTTTTACCGTCAACGGCAAGATCATTGATACGCTGATCGCGGCACCCCTACTAGATGAGAACCGCTTCTCCTACTCTCTAAACGCCCTTGGCTTTGACTATCTCAAAGAAGCCAAATCAGAACAGGGCCTAAAAGATGCCGCTGCTGACTTTGGCGTACACCCTAAAAAGGGCCTGTGGAAGCTTCCGGCGATGTATGTCGGGGAATACGCAGAGCAGGATGCCGCACTGACTTTAAAGCTCTGGCAGCACTTCAAATCCCTCCTGCGCGCGGAAGAGGTGGAAGCCATCTTCGAAATGGAGCTAGAACTCCTTCCTATCCTAGTAGGTCTTACCTATCGAGGAATACGATTCGATAGTGAAAAGGCTATCAGGATCATGGAGGAGATGAAGTCCAGAGAAAGCGAACTGCTATCAAAGATCAAAACCCTCTCCGGCGTTTCGGTGGATATCTGGGCAGCGGCCAGCATTGCCAAAGCTTTTGACAAAATAAATGTGCCCTATACCAAGACCGACAAAGGCGCACCCTCGTTTACCAAAAGCTTCTTGGATACCTGTGACCATGAATTGGCAAAAACTATCCTTGAAGCGAGGGAGATAAATAAAACCTATGGCACATTCTTGTCCCCGTATTTGGATTTTGCAAAGGCAAGTGGCCGCATCCATCCGCATGTAAACCAACTGCGCTCAGAGGACGGCGGGACGGTGTCAGGACGGCTCTCCATGGCTTCGCCGAACCTGCAACAAGTCCCAGCAAGGCATGAGGTCATCGGGCCTGCTGTGCGCTCTCTCTTCCTGCCAGAGGAAGGGGAACTGTGGGCTTCCTGTGACTTTTCTTCCCAAGAACCACGGCTGCTGGTCCACTACGCAAGCCTTCTGGATTTACCCGGGGCAGATGTCATGTCCGACGCTTACCGCGACGACCCCAACACCGACTTCCACCAAATGGTTGCCGACATGGCAAAGATAAAGCGCAAGCAAGCCAAAACTATTGGCTTGGGGCTGATGTACGGCATGGGGAAAAACAAACTGGCAGGAGAGCTTGATCTCACCGTGGAAGAAGCCAGTGAGCTTATCGATCAATTTCACAAAAGCGTCCCGTTCCTAAAAGGCACGGTAAATTCCGTCATCAAACGCATAGAACACCCGGGATCCAACGGCGCTATCCGTACCCTGATGGGCCGCAAATGCCGCTTCCCGCTCTGGGAGCCCATGGAATGGGGAGTGAACAAGGCGCTTCCCTATGATCAAGCATTCATTGCCTATGGCCCGAGGATCAAGCGCGCAGGCACGTATAAAGGGTTGAACCGCCTGATACAAGGCTCGGCTGCAGATCAGACCAAAGCAGCGATGATCGCGCTACACAAGGCAGGATTCTCCCCGCTCCTGCAAGTGCATGATGAGGTGGACCTTTCCGTCAAAACCAAAGAGGAAGCCATCGAGGCCATGCATGTCATGACCAACGCAGTCAAGCTGGTTATCCCCTCACGGGTGGACGTGGAACTCGGGCCTAATTGGGGTGAGGCAAAATAAACATCTTTAACAGCACAAGGGCGACCAACATGCTCGCCCCTACGCCTACACAAAAGCCCCCGGCAAAACAAAGCATCGCAAAGGTTTCCATCACTCTGCCCCTTTCCTAAGCCTTCTGACTTCTGCCAGAAGCTTTTTGTTGTACGTATAAAGCTTCTTCAAATGCATGGCCCAATCATCGAAGGCCATCAAACGCATGTCTTCAACAATATCCGGCGTGTCTTCAAACAGCACTGCTTGCTTTAATAAGTCTAGCTCTTTCGTCTTCTTCATACTTCCTCCTCTACCATTCGTCTGATGTCTTCTATGCTTAGTTTTGTTTTGTCATAAATAAACAGGATCATCTTGGCTGTGATACGTAATTCGCCGTTACGTATGCGACTGATTACAGAAGGACTACTACATAAAAGTGTGGAAAGCTCCTTATCATTTTTTAGTTTGTACCTTTTCATCAGGTATTCAAAAAGCGCTATCTCTCTCTTTAGGTTCCGCATCTTTTATTCGCTCCACATGTTTTTGTGCATGCCACATATCTATAAACTCTTTTTCCCCGTATTTCCATATGTGCGATGACGAGTTAGGCTGGATTATCTTTGCAATGATCTCCCCTTCAGGATCAACATAAGCCATTACGTCATAGCGCACTTCCATCCATCTGTTTCTTTTCACCATAATGCTTCTCCGTGTGTACTGGGCTCAGGCTTCGCCTCTCGGTGCTTTGCCTTCTCCACTATTCTCCAACCGGGCTGCATGAACCGCGCGGCTTCCCATCTGGTCCAGAACTTTCTAAACAATTTGTTCTCTTCGTCGTACACTTCAAATCTCATGTCTCCTCCCTCGCTTTCATCATTGCTTCAGCAATCTTGTATGACTCAGATGCAATCCATTCATACCCATGTTGATATAGCTCTCCCGCCTCATCTCTGCCAGCGCATATACCCTGCATTGCTTTCGCCGCAAAGTAATCCCTTAGCGACATCCCCGAACACCCGTAAGATGCCGAAGGAAAGGCCCTTTCCACGGCGACTTTGTTATCTTGCTGCATAGTTCCTCCTCATTACGTTGTATCCCCCAAAACAAATCGTGCAACTGCTTAGTGTTCTCTCGCTGACGCTTTCTCCTATCTAACGTGGCTTTGTTAGTCATGCTCTCACCTCATAATCATGAAAAATAACGCCTAGTTTTACATTACCTACCTTATGTGGCTTTACCCACACCTCTTTACCACTTCTCATCCTACGTAAATGCCCCCTACGCTCATGCAAACGAGGGGAAGCATGCGTACCACCAAGGCTCTCTGACCGCGGCTTAGCAGGCTTTAAAACCACCGTCTTCCACTCATACATCGGTTTCTTCCCCTGCGCTATCTTGCGCCGGTTCGTAAACGTATCCTTGACCTCCAGACTGTGCGCCTCGTAGCCTTTTGCGAGCGCCGAGAACCACGTAGCGACAAGCCCTAAAATGGTCTTTGCAACCGCTTCCGATACGGGCTCTTTTTCTGTTTCCAAAACAGGACCAAATATTATCTTCCCGTCCTTAATCGCATACGCCAACTCTGCAAAATCTTTTTCAGCGGTCTTTTGTTTCTGCCCCGCCTTGTTCTTCCAAATTGATACAACAATCTTTTTTGAAGGATCGGAACCATGCACCATCATCATCAGTTCATGCAGGCCCTTATCTTTCCATGGACCGCGCCATAGTATTACGCAGTGCTCAAACGGCGGGCGATAATTCAACAACCAACTTGAATGCGTCCCACGTATCGCTATGTCGTTTAATGGCAATGGGCTGATGTCAAACCAATGCAAGGATGTTGGATCGAGGCCCTCTTCCACGGTTCTGTTTATTGTCTCGCGGATCAAGGGCGTACTCATGAATTCTTCTCCTTCAACTTGGCCTCAATGGCGCGGGCAAAGTTTCCATAGGACCAATCAGCAGTCCAATCAATTAAATGCCGCAACGATTCTATTTCAGCTTCTTCTAATCCAACCCATCCACGTTTACGCATAGCCATCCCTGCGTAATCCATCGCTCGTTGACTTTGTAAGTGAAAGAGTTCAGTCAACTCTTCTACCTGTTTGCGCAAGCTTTGTAGTTCATCCACCGTTCTTCTCCCGCAGTCTTGCCTCAATGGCGCGGGCAAAATTGTTAATACGTACTTCTCCGGGCGCGTATTTAACAGTGCCTTCCCATATTTGCATTTGTTCCTCATCCGTCAGCCCAACCCATGTATCACCGCCTTCCCATGGTAACGGGTGCCCAGATAACTCGTATGCCTTATGCCGCCAGTTTCTTGCGCTTTCTTTATAGCGTTCGCAGTCAGGGCATGTCATGTGTTCTTCTCCTTCAGCTTGGCTTCGATGGCGCGGTAAAAACTAATTAGTAGCAAGTCATTGCCGATATTGTTGTTAATTCTGGCATGGCGTTTATCAGCCTCTTGCAATATCTCCTCATCCGTCAGCCCAACCCATTCGCGCTCCATTTTTGCACTGGCGTAACCATCATGCCAAGCACTCTGCGTTTGCGTCCTCATGTCGCCCAGCGGATTACACATGGTGTTTTCCCATAACGCATAAGAGCCGGAAGGCGGCTTCACATACATACCTGCTTTATCATCATCCACTGTTCTTCTCCTTGAGCTTGGCTTCGATAGCTTTTGCCCAGTTGATTACTTTGAGCACATTCCAGTCAGAATCGGCGGAGGATATCCCTATGATTTCTGTCAACTCTTCATGCGTTAAGCCCTGCCATTCACGCTGTGATGGAGCGGTGTCATGCGATGTCTGATCCATCATTACTGCTCTCGCAAGCGATACACAGGTTTGACATGGCGTTGCGTCTGCATACAGCGGAATGTATTTCAAATGCTCCCCACGCTCATGCTGCGCCACGCTGCAATACTTTAGGTCAGTCACGGCATGAGGCTGCGCATCAGTCAGGTTTTCTACCCACGCCACCGGCTCTTGCTTCACCGCGTCCTTCAAGCTCACGCACG
>Ga0255178_1000229_pt1 | contig 16327 bp, 23 predicted proteins | sample Atl_Atlam_RepC_8_FD_183019 | JGI IMG/M metagenome (GOLD analysis project Ga0255178, IMG submission 183019) | Freshwater microbial communities from Altamaha River, Georgia, United States - Atl_Atlam_RepC_8d | ecosystem: Environmental > Aquatic > Freshwater > River | place: USA: Georgia...
ATCATACCCGCTGTAGGTAAACGTACTGTTTTCGTTAACTTCGCTACCCGTGCGTATGCGTATACGCAATTTAGCCGTTTCACCAGTCGCAGTAGTCTTAACTAAAACTTCTCCGCTTACAACAGTCGCAGTCAGCGTAGCCACAGCATCTAATGCCGTAGCAATAGCTGTTGCTGTATTAGTTGTAATAGCTACGTTTGTATAAGTAGCGCCGTCGTCTAAACTGTAATCAACACCGTAAGTAGCAGAAGCTGCCTCTACATTTTCCGCAGAAATATAAACTTCAGCTGGGTCAGTAGCTGGGTCGTAAGGACCTAACGACGTAGTTACAGCAGTGGTGGGCGCTGGTAAACCTAACGGGCGGGATACAGATGGGTAGTCAGTACTAGACAGCGCAATAGTGTTGTAAGTCGCTTTAGGCGCGCCATCACCTGTGTAGAACGTCCATTCCGATTCATCACCAGCAATCTGGCTGCGGCATACGTCTACATCGGAGCCCCAGTTAAACCAGTACTGAGTCTCAGAATCAATATCTTGGCCGTAACGGTAGATTGTCTGCGGGATCGTTTGTTTAGATAACGTCAGTAGAGACGCACTTACATCGGCTAACGGCTGAATCGACCCAGAGAACACAGGGCAGTTAATAGCCACTTGCGCTTGTGTGTCCTGCAAATATCGCGATGGAGTCTTCGGTGAGATTCCTGCGAAAGATTTGATAACAAGTGCTGCCATGGTGTGTCCTACTTTTTCAAGAGTTCGGTTCGTACTGTTTCGTACTGAGCCGTACAAAGTTCTAAGGCTTTGGCGAGCTTGGCTGCGTCGGCACTGTACCCTGCAAGAAACTCTCCATCTCGCCTTGCCAGTTCCGCGCCGGACGCTCCACTACAAGCGGGGGTGGAACCGGACACGGCACCTTTGTCACTGGGGCGCTCGGGGCGGTCGCGCAAGCTGTTAACAAGAGCGGAGTTCCTAGCAGAAATATCGCGTATCTCACGTTCCTTCTCCTTGCGGATATTTTCCGCAGCTAGTTGCATATTTTGCTCTTTTTCCCGAGTAAGTTCTATCTCTTTCGCGCGCTCTTCAGCGAGCTGGCGCATTTGGTTATCCCACTTCTGCTGAACCTCGGCGCGGCCACTTTCTGCACCAGCGAAGAAGCTGGCTCCAGCGGCTGCGCCTATCGCAAGGACTGCGCCGAGTATCAGCCAAGGATTCATTTGGGAGGCACCTTTGTACCATCCAACTTCTTGTGAACCTTAACCTCGCGGCAAACTTGCACCTCTTTGCCTTTGCGGTCTTTCTCGGCGTGGCAAACTTTCTTAGTCTCCCCAGCATGAATCTGGAAGGCCAAGAACATACTTAGCAGAACGGTTACTGCCATCCGTACGTAAAGTAGCATCATGATATCTCCGGGTGAGGTGGTTGTTGGGGGGCGGGTTTACCACCATAACCTGTAACTACTGGTGGCGGGGAACTAATAGGATCAATTGTAGGCTCCATGCGCACCGGTGCGTGAGTAGGTGCGGGGGCTTTTGGTGCTGGTGGCGGTGGGGTCGGCTTATCCTCACGTTCCGCAGCGGTAGACAGTCCGGGCGGGGTGAACATCGGCAGTGCGTCCTTACCCTTCACAGCCAAGAGCGTCGCCAAAGAGCCAAGGATATACTTGGACATGTCGCTCAAGATCAAGAAAAACTGCTTGTCCGCAGGGGCCATACCCGTCATCGGTTGCGTCACCCAGACCACTGAGTAGAGCGAAATGCCCACCATCATCACGACTGTGAAGCAGAACGTGACGGCGATGCAGAACTTAATTACCGCATCGTGCTGTTCCTGATTGAGTGCAAGAAACTGACTGATCAATTTTAGGGGGTTCATTGTCTACCTTTGCATCTTCAGGTTTAACAAGTTGGTCAGGGCAGGTGCCGGTGGAACTACAGTAAGGCCGCTTGCACTCCTTCTTTTCCCAGTTGTCGGGATTCTGGCAAGGATACCTGTACTGATCGCATCCACTAAGCCAAACGAGTATCAGAGCCAAACATGTTAAGCGCCACTTCATAATGATGCTCCCTATCTGCTAGACCAATATACCCGCCGTTAATCTTCAATGTCATTGTTTTGATGTCACCTTCGTCGGCGTACTTATTGAGCTTCTTATCCTCCCAAAACCAACATGCGCTCTGCGCCGCCCCTTGGAATGTTTCCAAGTACTCGGCGGCTTGCTCTGGTGTTATCTCTAAGGACGCAGCAAACCAAAAATAGTTATCCTTGCCCGTCAACTGGAGGATGCCCCGTCCCCGGTACACGTACCCCTCTTGACTCGCTTCATCCCCATTACCCATCCGGTTAGCGTATACCCGGCTGGCGATCTTCTTGGGGTTCTTAGCGTAGGCATTAGCTAAGTCTTGGGTCGGGAAGTACTTGGGGAACACCCGCATCAGTCCAGACGCTGAATAGTTCAGGTTTTCAGACACAAACACAAATCCACCCGACTCGTGCGAACATTGTGCTAAGAATGCCGCCACGCGTTTGGGAGTATTGATCTGATATTCGTCGAGGAGGGATTTACCACCCAATTCGGTCTGGGGGCCAAACAGGGTGTCGTACCATTGCTGAGCGTACTTGGTGTTGGGAGCGAACTTCTTAAATTGTGCGAGGGTGATCATTGTCCGTACATCCTCTCAATCTGTATTTCCTTGCGCAGTTCCCGCATCTTCCTGACTTCATGTATTGCCGCTTGGGTAGCGTAGTACATGTCGTAGTACATAAACGCTAAGATGGGCATGACAATAAAGAACATTAAGATCACAGCCAGCACTACCGTGATCAAAGACCAAGGGACATCCTCTGCGTCGCGCTTTTTGTCGTCAGCCATAGGAGTCCCACTGCCCACGCTACTACGAAAACCACTGCCGAAACCCACACTACCTTGGCTCTTATTTCCGCTATTCTTCTTTTGCGTCGCCATCTTGCTATCTGAGCCAGTCTAAGTTCTTCTGCGTGGGCTTCCTCTTGTTCGGCAACAATGCGCTGCCACATCTCCTCAAATTTGCTCCACAGCGACCCCAACTCCGGCGGGGCTTTATACACCATCGTCTCTCTAATTTCAGCCAGCATAGAGTCCAACCTCGACGTGATCAATATTCGTTTCAGCGCCCGCCTGCCGACGCTTTCATCTCCTTTGTACACCTGCTTAGCGTCTAATTGCTCTTTCAAGAACAACTTACTGATTGCGTCATACGAGTCCATCAACGTACCCAACTGATTGCCTATGTCAGTGTAGACATCGTTTGGGTCAGCCTTAGCTATCTCCTGCACCCGTTGCACCTCAGCGTGATACTGCTGCTTTTGTACTGGTGTCGGGCTTGTTATTTTTTCGTATTGCTCCTTTAAGTCTTTCAACACATCGGACACATCACCTGCTGCGCCCTTGATCTGTTTATATAACTCACACCCTTTCTTAACTGCGGCAACTGCTGCGTTGGCGGCGGCTAGAAGGGTTAGCGGGTCAATTTATTCCTCCGTGTCGTCCTTGCGCGTTACGTCTTTATATATCTGATAAACCTTATGGCCGATCAACAAGACGGTGTAGATCAACGTCGCCCACAGGACAAGATCACTGACCTGTACACCCATAACTGTTGCTAGCGAGACTGTCGCTGGGGGGCCTAGTTTTGCTGCGACTGTTGTCGCACTTTCAGTCGCTTGATCCGACGAGTTCATCACTACACCTTTTCTTGTAGAAAGCCAGATTAGATGACAACCGCTCGTCCTCTGGGGCTAGTTCCACCGCAGATTCACCATACATGAGCGCCTTGTCGTACAGGCCCAGATTATATGCAGAAACTGCCGCAAGATCGAAAGGTTTCGCTCCCCATACGGAGGGGTCCATGGTGTAGACCGCTTGCTTATCTTTGATGGTAAGCGCTTGCTCTGCGGCTGACAAGCACTCTTGCCATTTTGCTTTTGAATAATAGTATTCTGCTAACTCAACCCAAGGCTCCCGGGTATTAGGCGCTTCCTCTGAAGCCTTCTTCCGCCATGCAAGTGACTGCGCTTCGACCCCCAGCGCGGCGTAGCTTTTGCCTAGTAAGCGCATGGCGTAGCACCGCTCGTTCGGCCAGTTGGCCTTGGGGTTGTCGAGGTACTTAAACAGTGCCACTACTGCCTCGCCCCACATGCTGTAGAAAGTCAGCTCACGGGCGTAGTAGAACGCGTTACGCGGGCAGTGCGGGTCTTCAGTTACCGCCAGTTTCAGTAGGTCTAAGTACTGCCCACGACTCTTTGATGGGTCCGGCAAATGGCGCACCAGTAGCTTGTCTGTGTGAGCATAGACCTCAGTGATCCGTCCGTCTGGAACAGGATATTCGTGCACTGGGTGGTGCCAGTGATAACCATGGCGGTGGTGGATTTTCTCGTAGTAGAAAGATATGCCGCAACCCCAGTCGAACTTATAGCGCAGCCGTGTGGTGTTCTCCTGCCATACACGTTCGATCTCTTCACGCCATCCGGGCTCCAGCACCTCATCCAAATCCAGCGAGATACAGACATCGTATTCCCGGGGGATCAGGGCCAAAGCAGCGTCCCGAGCACGATCAAAGCGCCAAGGTGACACACAGATATTATGAACAACAGCGTCATTTTGACGAGCCAACTCCACTGTTTCATCGGTAGACCCCGTGTCGGCAATTAACACCAAGTCAGCGTCTTTGGCCGACTCACAGAACCTCTGAACAAACTGCGCTTCGTTCTTACTGATCGCGTATACGGCTATTTTTAGTGTCATTGTTTTCGCCTTTATAGTATTTTAGTGGCAATAGTTTGTGTGCCGTTAGATAACGATATGGTGTAGGCAGAGGATGTGTAACCTAACGAGTAGTCAGTGCCCAGATTTGCTGTAGTCGGCTCTGCGATCGAGTACTGGTTGTAGGAGAAGGAACTATTTGTGTAAACTTCAGATATTGAAGACAACGTGTAAGTGCCTGTTTTTGACGCGTCTGACGGAACTCTACCAAAAAACATATATCGCCATGTGTTGCTGCTACTATCAGTAGATTGATGCCCAGTGAAGCATAAATTTGTTTTTGCGTCTAAACAAATTCCGTAAGCATAAGAATCAGTATTTATAGGTGATCGAGCTACTGTATTAATCCACTGCCAAGATAGATTTGAGTTAAGTTTAGCAAGAATTATTTTTCCATTAGTATTGTTATCAAACCCAGATACATAAACATTATCTTGACTATCTATAACAATACCACTCCCGAGCATATTAGTACCTAACGCCGCACCGCTAAATGTAACGGTGCCAGACGAATTTAGCCGCCAGATACAAAAATCGACGCTTCCCCCGGCTCTATAGTTACCATACCCTGATATGTAAATTTCTCCAGAAGAACTACGCGCTATACCAACACCTGTAGAAATATACCCACCGCCGCCCATTACATATTGCCATTGTATTGCGCCACTAGAGTCGTATTTCACATATAGAACACGACGCCCGCCAGCCGTAACACTAACAGCCCCTACTGCGTAAACATTACCCGAAGAATCCGCAGTGGCACCGCTAAAATAAGCAGAGTTGTATGTTCCTCCTTGACTAAGAACAAATCCTCTCTGCCATAAAAGCGTTCCAGAAGTATCATAACTAGCAATAAACGCTCGTCTAGAAGAATCTACTGTATCACCCACTATTACGACACCTGTTGGTGTTCGACATATATTAGCTACGTAAGTGTTATCGCTTGTCGTTCCAAACCGTACTTGCCATACTGATGAACCAGAAGAATCTAGTTTCGCCAAATGCGCGTAGTATCTTGTACCATCATAAATTGTAGTAGTTACATAAAGGTTTCCACTTGAGTCTGCGACTATTCCAGAATTACTGTTCGACACACATGACTTATTTTTATGCCAAAGTAAATTACCAACAGAGTCGTAAGCTATTATTTGATTTTGGCCAGAAACTCCTGAAACGTAGACATTATTATTTATAGTAGTAACACTGTGAGCAATACCACCATACCCTCCACCAATACTAACACCACCAAAAAAATATTTAGCCATAGGATCGATAAACATTCCAAACCCTTTAGCTGCTGCAGCTCCACTTGTGCTTAGTAATGGCATGTTGCGCTCTTAAGCAAATTTTGATTGCGAAGCTAAAACAGTAAACGTCGCGTTTGCTGTTTTTATGATGGTGTACGAATACACATCGATACTACTCGCGTTACCTGCAGTAGGAGCGGTACCAGTTTGCCACTTCGGCGTAACAGACGAGCCATCGACTTGCACTGCACTGTTGTAATAAGCAGTAGCTCCTTGTGTCACCATGAACACAGCCGTAACAGACTGCCCTGTAGATAGTGCGGTATTCAAACTAGTACCGCTCGACGCTCTGAAATTCACCGTCCAGTTCCCTGATGAGTTACTGGTGTAGTACAGAACAGATTGCGTGGTGATGTCGTAGTTAATCGTACCTGTTGCCGCAGTCGCCGACACCGTTACCGTCTCCGCCGCGTCGTTGAACACGACCGCGATCTTACTAGACGACCCAATATAGGACTGTTTCCCCGTGTAACTATTATCCGCAGTCGAAGTAAGGATGTTAGTGGGGGTGAGAATATCCGTTAAGATTGTCATCGCTTACTCCGGTAAAGCCCAAGAGGTTGTTGCTTCATCCCACACGTACATCTGACCATCCGTCGGCATTGCAACAGGCGCGGTCCACTGGCAAGTATCTTCAACCAATACCCATGAAGGATAAGGCTTTGGTGCGATGAAAGCATCACGCTGCGCGTCGTAAGTAAAGCCGATACCAGCGTAGTTCTTCCTCATGTTGCCGTTGTAGCTTGTTTGAAGCCATGTTCCACCAAACAAGTTACGGCAGAATTCGGCACCTTTGGCCTCACTCTCTCGCCCGTTTTCGTCGAGTAGTTCATTGTTATGCACGACAATAACGCGCATCACCGTGTTGTTTAATCCAATCTCAGCAAAATGCGCCATATATCACCCTTAAAACGTGATCGACCCAGAACCTGTAAATCTATAAATTTTTTTACCTCCAGCAGTAGTTATCGTAGGAGAACCTGTTACCGCCGCAGGTGTATAAGTATCAACAAAACTTAAAAAGACAACGCCCGACCCACCAGTACCCGGGATAGAATTAGAATTGCCGTTACCACCACCGCCGCCACCAGTATTAGCTAAACCACTCCCGGCGGAAGCAGACCCGGCACCGCCGTTACCGCCTCCACCGCTGCCGCCAGCGCCAGCGGTGCTGCCGCCACCACCTCCTCCTCCAGCGTAAAAAATTGAAGTCCCAGTAATGCTATTCGCAACCCCTACACCCCCCGCTCCGCCGGTAGTACCATCTGGTGCGTTGCTACCTGCAGCGCCCGCGCCACCACCACCACCACCAGAATCAGAAGTAGATGCGTTACCTCCAGAATTACCTTGCCCCGCAGTCCCCGCCCCACCAAGAGCACTACCTCGTTGCGCCCCGCCGCCGCCAGAACCGCCGCTGCCGCCGGGGCTTGAATAAATTGTTGCAGAGTTTGCGGAAGAACCATAGCCACCACCTAACGCTGTAAGGCTTCCTCCAAATGTCGAATTACCGCCATTATTTCCACCGGCGGAGTAAGACGTAGTATTCGGCGTACCTCCTGCGCCAACACTGATCGTGTAAGTAGAAGAAACAACCGCCATTATTGTTCCTGTGAGCAACCCCCCAGCCCCTCCTCCGCCACCACCAGACCCACCTGACTTACCGCCGGGGCCACCGCCAGCAACAACAAGATATGTAACAGGTACATTCATGCTCGGCCAACTATTTGCGCCTTGTCCTTGTTGCCCCTCGCTCAATGCCCATACGCCAGTGGCGCTATTAACAGAAGATAAGTTTCTAGGGCCAATATAACCCCCATTACCGCGCCTCATTAGCTGATCTCCTCGTAACTGCAAACAGCTTCAAGATCACTCACCGCGCTAGCCGTTAATCGCAAGCTGTCGCCTTCTTCAAGGTAAATGGCTTTGCTAAGAACATCGAGCACGGCGTCAGCGGGCACGATCACTGTGAACGCAATTCGATAAGCAACAGAACTACGGAACAAATCAACGGTAATCTCGGCATTGTTCGTTCCGTCCACGTTGCTGATGTATAGCGCGTTGATCTTCAGTACTTTGTTACTACCGCTGCTGTTGGTGACAATCGCTGTGGCAGACGTTCCGACTGCTTGCACAGCCGTCTTGCCTGTAATAGTTGCGACGTTGACGATATTAGGCGCTGCCATGATTAACCTCCAAAGACGATTGCCATTGCGATGGCTTTACCAGTATTGATCCCAGCCGGACCACCATTGCCACCAATCTGAGCAAAAACTTCCCATGTAGTGCCGTCGTAAATAAACTGAACACTAACACCATTGATATTACAAACTAAGTTTTCCGCTAAATTGGAAATAGTGGAACCGTTTCTACCAACTGTAAGATTGTTTGTGCCCCATGCGTTACCTGCGTCTGCTATTAGTACTTGCGCCCCAAGTGTGGGAGACGCAGGTAAAGTTACTGTGAACGAACCACCTGATGTATCAGCTAAAACACCTTCGCCAACAGCGGCAGTATAGTTAGCCGTCTTGGTCATATACTGGACAGTGTTACCTGTCGCACCTGTAGGACCTGTAGGGCCAGCCACGTTAGACGCAGCACCTGTCGGACCAGTGGGGCCTGCTACACCTTGATTGCCCTGTATACCTTGTACGCCTTGAGGACCAGTCGGCCCTGCGGTGCCTTGAATTCCTTGCGCACCTGTTGGACCAGTGGGACCTACAGCGCCTTGGGTTCCTTGCGCACCCGTTGGGCCAGTTGGTCCTGCTAAACCTGCATCACCTTGTGCACCAGTTGGGCCAGTAGGACCCGCTACGCCCTGTACACCCTGTATACCTTGCGGACCTTGTGAACCTGTAGGTCCTACGGAACCGGCAGCACCTTGTGCACCAGTTGGGCCTGTTGGGCCTACATTACCTTGTGGGCCAGTCGGACCTGCCACTGTACTTGCTGCGCCAGTAGGGCCAGTCGCGCCAGCAGGGCCGGTAGGACCTGATAAGCCAATAGATTGTAGGACAACAATTAGCTGATGATTGTTTGAAAAATTACTTGTACCTACACCACCAGAAGTTATCAACGTAACTGGCAAAGTTACATAGCTATTAGTAACTACTGTAGGTGTAGCACTTACTTGCCATTTTTGGTAATTCGCAGAACTATTTCTGTCTTGAAGAACTACCGTATCGCCTGTCTTTATAAACTCTAAAAAGACATCAATATCTAAGCCGCCTTGCTCTAAGTGACTTAGCGTTATCTGTGTCGCAGATATCTGTGTTGCGTTATTCCAATACAGATGCCCAGCCGAAGGGACTCCACTTGTTTGGGTCGTATCTGCTTGATATTCATAAAAACTAGATGATTGTCCATCAGCACCTGCTGCCCCCGTTGGTCCTGTAGGCCCTGCTGAACCTGCGCTTCCTTGTGCACCTGTCGGACCTGTCGGACCTGTCGGACCTACGGCTGTGCTAGCCGCCCCAGTAGGACCTGTGGGACCAGAACCTGTCGGGCCAACATTACCTTGCGGGCCTTGTACACCTTGAGGACCAGTTGGACCAGCGCTACCCTGATCACCTTGTGGGCCCGTTGGGCCTGTAGGGCCAACAACATTAGAGGCTGCGCCTGTCGGACCTGTAGGGCCAGAACCTGTAGGGCCTACCGCACCAGCAGCACCTGTCGGACCAGTAGGACCAGCGGCACCAGCAGTACCTTGAACACCTTGTATGCCCTGTACACCTTGTGGACCTGTTGGACCGGCGACGTTAGACGCAGCACCTGTAGGGCCGGTAGGTCCAGTTGTACCAGAAGTACCAGCCGTACCAGTAGGACCTGTTGGGCCTGTCGTACCAGAAGTACCAGCCGTACCAGTGGGGCCAGTTGGACCATTTGCACCTGCAGTACCAGCAGGGCCAGTAGGACCTGTCGGGCCATCTAAACCAATATAACCGGGGGAACCAGTAGGCCCTGTAGGACCAGCGACGTTAGAAGCAGCGCCAGTTGGGCCCGTTGGGCCTGTTGAACCAACAGTACCAGTAGGACCAGTAGGACCTAAGTTACCAGTAGGACCAGTAGGACCACCCGCAGGACCAGTAGGACCAGCAGTACCCGCAGGGCCAGTAGGACCGGCTGCACCAGCGGGGCCTTGTTGAATAAGCTCGATTACGTCGCTAGACGATGAAACAACTACTTGTATCTGGCTCATGGCTGTTCCTATCTAGTCACTTCCTTGCTTACCTCAACTTGACCTTCGAGTAGTCTAGTAACTACTCCAGCAGGAGAGATAACTTCTAAATCGTATACACCACAAAAAGTAGTAAGCGCAGCAGTGTCTGCGGCGGACACCAACAAAGTTATAAGGCCATTTGCCCCACCCACTGTTATGCGTCCATTTTCTGTAGTCAAAGTCAAAATAATAGTAGTCGCGTCTACAGTTTTGCGAATTTGCATACGCGCAGTGTAGCCAGTAACATTGACCGCTGTGCCGCTAGAGTCTTTCCAGACCAATGGCTGATTGTATGTAGCACCTTGCTCAATGTAAATATCGTATATACCAGCAGACATAGCCGCTCCTTAAAACGGTCGCATGCGCACATGCAACTGCACATTTCTGTATTCGCGAATCCGCGCGTTAGTCACAGCTTGTTCGTACAAACCTTTGTGCATTGCGGCTTGTTCTGTGTTTGTCCATTCTTTGTTGGGCGTACGTGCGATACGGTAGATAGCTCCGCTCACAAACGCATCAACCCAACGCTGATAAACAAATTTTGGTATGCCACGCGCGGTGCGCGAAGGCTTTAACACCACACGTACAGTCAATGGTAAAACTGTGTCTGGGATAGGAAACAGACGAATCTGTGTTTCCTGTACGATCCAGAAATCTGTCGGCTGTCCAGTACGTGTCAAATCTTCAGGGTTAACAAGCCGCTCGTCTGTATGCGTGATGTTTATGTTGTCTACCTTCGCCCACAACACAGACTCAATTACAGCGCAATCAGTGATGTCGTATAGTGCTTGATCAATGACGGTGTTCTGCGTTGTTATGTTTTCGCGCCACAACTGAGTGCGGGAGAAAAAATCTTCAGCGATAACGCCGAGTTCTCTGTTAATAATTTCAAGCGGGCACCCGGGCACATCAGGTGTTATTAGCGGGTGAAAGGTTTCCCAGTAGACGGTTGACATTATCTATCCTCCGGGTTTTCTTTCTGTTCGCTGGTGTTTATTCCGTTTAGCGCATCCATCATAGCTTGGTAATACGCAGCAGCGCGTTGCGCGTTACCTGCCTGCTCGACATCCTTGCTATAAGCGCGGTACATCATATAATCAAGCAGTGTGTTGGCGTACGTATCATCAAGATTGATGGTTGTAGTAGTTGCTGGGTTCATTAACTGTTGCTCAGTTAGCGAATGCGCGGCAGGGAAAGTAGAATAAACAATCTCAAGTTGCGCAGAAGTAGTAGCGGGCGGGTATACCAAAAATTCTTTTGGTAATCGATGGTCAAACATGTACTTCTCTATAGTAATAGAGGGGTTTACAGTATTCCACCCGGGCAATTGATCGTCCATAGTTTGACGATCTACAAGACGTATAGTTCGTTTAGACGACCCAGTGGCTACATTCGAAATAACCTCTAATAGCCGCTGGGCGTTTTGAAATGCTTCAATAGACTGTCTATAACCGGCGGAGCATGTAAAGTTACCTACCTGCGCGTTTGCGTCTGGGCGACGATTGACAATCTCACGATAACCATCGTTTAGCCAATACTGAAGTTCTACTGCTGGCCACCGTGCTGCTGTGGGGTCCTTGAGTAGAACTAACGCTCTGCTAATCAGGTCTACAACTTTTACTGTCGCCATTTCATTAGTCCTTAGCCAACTAAGCCGATCGGCTCAGTGTCTGGAGGGGCAGCTTGTTCTTGAATCTCTACAGGAGCAACTTCCTCGCTGGTTATTTCAGCCGATTCTACTATAGGGGTTTTAGCGGGTCTACCACGCTTACGGGGGCCATCATCAGGCATAACGTCCGGCGCGGCAAGTAGTTGTCGGCCTTCTTCGGTAAATATCATGTCGTCGCCGTTAAGCTGACCAATAATTATCCATTTGCCATCAAGGCGTACACGCGCTCTGCCTCGGCAGACTTCACCACCTAGTTTGTCAACAAGTTCGTAGACAGTCATCAAGTCCTCCAAAAATTAAAGGGGGCCGAAGCCCCCCGTTTTACTGTTTAGGCTGGGGTAGCCACTGCACCCAACAGTGCGACCCATGTAAGGCCGGTCGAACCGATTTGGATACACTCAACTACTTGCTGCTGACCAACCACCAGTGCGGCGTTTGCTGCTGCGCCGTTGATGGTGCCACCAACTGGTGGGTATACCTTGATGTCCTGAGCGGAGTCAAGGTTAGCGATGACTACGCGCGATTGCGCGGCCATGCCTTCAGGCAGAATAACACCATCGTTATCTGCGGCGACTACAGTAACAGTTGCAACTGCGCCGGTAACGGCGGTCGCGCCTGCTTGGGTTTGGGTAGCACCGGCGGTGATGCCAGTCTGAACGCCACCAACAATTGCTGGGAACTGAGTACCTGCCATGATTTTCTCCTAAATAAAAGAGGAAGCGGGGGCCGAAGCCCCCGTTTATTACGATGCCGAACCGACTTGAGCTAGAACCAGAGCTTCTGGCTTCACCACTTTGCGGCCATATACTGCAAGGCCACGAACGATGTCGCCAAAGTCAGTCTGGTTACGCAGAGGCTCAGTCTTGTTGACGGTCATTGCGAAAGCAACGGCGTCTTTGGTACCAGCAATCATGGTACGACGAGCTTTTGCGTTAGCCACAGCACCGCCGGTAGCGGTATCGGACAGGCCAGCAACCAGTGCTTTACCAGCAGCGCCCTTCGGCAGCAGGTTCGATACATAGACCGTAAAGCGGTCCAACATACCGATCTTGCCCGAACGGATGGTGCTCTCTGGGTCACCAGTGAAGTACGCCTGAGCGATGTTCGACTGCATCAACAGATGACGGTCAAACGGGGAGATCAGCAGCCAGCGGCCAGTCTCAGGGACGTTTTGCTCGTCCAGAACCGACGACATACGCAGGATAGCGTTCAGGACGTTAGCTGCGCTCGACTGATCGATCGGGGTTGTATCGGTACCGAGGTTGTAAGCAGCAGAAATTGCGCCTGCCGAACCACCCTCGTTAGCGTTAGCTGGACCCTCGGTCACGAACGAGTTAAAGAACACTTCGTTCTCAATCGAGATTTTCAGTTGCTTGGCTGCGTCTTCGGTAAACATGTTCATCAGGTCGATGTCCGACTGATAGCCGAGCACGTCGCTGACCTGAACGCCGAAGTACTTACCCTTGTTTACCTGAAGATCAGTGTAAATCGGGGTTGGGACTTCATAGCTCAGATTGTTACCGACTTCGTAATCAGAGATGCTGATTGACGGAGCGAGGCGGATACGCACGGTATCGCCTTGGTTTTTCAGTTCACCTTCCCAAGTCGTGTTAGCGATCTCGGCAAGCATGGTGTTCTGGTAGAACTTAGCGTTCAGCTTACCCGACCAGAGGGTCGGAATAAAAGCACCAGAATAGCTAGGATTGGTGTTAAACGGCGCGTTAGCCGGAAATACAGTAGCCATGACTTACTCCTAAAGAAAGATCAAAGTTGGTTTCGATCAAGGCTACTGACTTGTATTACGCTGTGACGCGTCCTTCAAGATAAGCAGCATCGATCTCGGCTTCAAGTTTTTTAGCTTCTTCGAACTTGCTAGTACGAGTCAACTCTGCAACCTTCTGGAACATCCTCTCCACTTCCCTCGTGGTGTAGGACTTTCCTTTCTGGCTGACCGGAGTCTGCGATGTAGCAGTTCGAGTCGGCTGAATTTGACGTTCAACTTCTGATTGCCGAGTGTCAATCTGTGGGGCTGCTTGTGTATCACGGAACAACTTAACGTAATACGCAACGCCTTCAGCATCGCCACGAGCGTAAGCGTCTTGCGCGATTACGCGACGTGCAGAGCGCAAAATAGGATCGAACTCATCAAGCCATGCTATCCACTTAGGGTCGTCATTGATTTGATCAAAGTCTGGTACTAAATATCGCAGTCTCTGATCGAATGACACTTCCCCAACGCGGGAGTCTGTCTTTACAAGCTCATCACGCAACTTTGCGTTTTCCGCAGCTAAAGCTTCTAGCCGCGTCTCAAAGTCCGCCGCGACTTCACGCGCCACCTTACGCTGTACTTCAATAAGATCGGCACCAAAAGTCTCAACATCAGCTTCGGTTACGAGCGATTTCTTGTTTGGTTCCGAGCGTTCAACAGGCTTTTCAGCTTGTTGGTTACGCAGTTGAGTAACATAGGTTTCAAGTTCTTTGACTTTTGCATGCAGTCTTGGAACTTCAGCGTCGTACATACCTTGAAGGGTACGGTACTTCTGCTGCCATGTTTCCTCTGGTACCTCACCAGTCTTCGTCTCGTTCGGCTTTGTTTCAGCGTTCGGAGCAGGCTTCTCTTCACTTACAGGCTCTGCTGGCTCTGGAGCGGGTTCTTCCGGTGGAGTTTCCTCGGGCGGGGGTTCCGCGTTCCCAGCTAGCTGCTTCTCAAGTTCCTCGATTTCTTTCAACTGCTGCGCTACTTGCTTAGGCAATGCCATAGTGTTTCCCTTTCAGCTCCAACTCTGCCATACCGCTCCTCGAAGGTGTGCAGTCAGACATAATGGTTTGCTACGGTTGATATTCGGCTATTTAAGCCGCTCCAAAACTGAAGGTGCTGTTTCCAGCGCCTCCAAAAAATCTTGCAAAACCTTGGCTTGCCCTTGGAGGCGGCGAAGCAGATGCTCATCGTCAGCGATGACGAGAGAGGTTTTGACTTCTTCCAGCTTTTGTCTAAAGAGCTTAGTTAAGCCTTCGTGCTCTTGGCCCCTATACCGAGATAGCAAGCCTAAAGTCGTACGATCTGGCTTAACTCCTATGAAAAGATTCATATATAAATGTTAAGCACTATATAGAGCTTTTGTCAACAAATTAAGACAAAAACTCTAGTTTGTACAGTGTGCTGTCAATTAAAGCGACAATTTCGTCAATAAGGTTCTGCAATTCTGAATCAGGAACCATCATCATGCGGTTGTCGTCTATATAACGGCGCAAGCCTTTGAGCATAATAACTGCGTCAGCCTCGCGCTTAAACGGCACTTCGGGGAAGTTAATCAGCCCGTACCGGCCTTGGTAAGCCTCGGCCAAAGAGTCAGTCTTACCCACGATTTCTTCGTAGAACTCGCCCAACGCCTTATGCGCGGCGAAGCTACGAGTACCCAAGTGCATGATGTGCGCGTTAGTCCGCGCGTGGAATAGTTCCATCATTAAAGCTGCGCAAGACGGGGTGGTCATACCTTTAATAGCCATAATTAAACTCCGTTAGGTCTAGGGGATACCATGTTCGATTCCCTACCGCCTACCTGAGAACCGTCGGGCAACATGTTCTTGGGTGCCTTCTGCCCCGGCATGCCACCGCCCTGCATGGCTTCCTGCGCTGCGCCCATGAATGTAGCGATCTGCTGCTGCAGTTGTGCGATCGTCTCTTGCTGTTGCTGGATGATGTCTACCGTTGGGCGGTCTGGAACGATGCGGTCCACATTACCCGATAGGTTCCGCGCCGCATCACGTAGTAGTTCTGCAGTGCCGTTCATGCCAACAATCTGCGAAGCGATTGGACTGTTCAGCACAAGTTGCAAGAACTCATTGCGACGGATGGCTTCCGACTCCTTAATCACCAGCGACTGCGCACCCTTGGCGACAACCTTCAGATCACCGATAAAGTCCGGGTCGTTGCTGTAGCGCAGGTTGTCTTGGTACAGCCGCTCGACGATGGGGATTAGGATGTTCTGGTCGATGTTGCTGATGACCTGCTTGATGCCCTTGCCTGCGTTGGAAATCAGCATCGACAAGCCCGATGACGTACGCCCTGCGCCCGCCACGTGTTCGCCTGTCATGTAACGAGGAATCATCGTGTCCTCGTCCGCGCGTTGCGTGAACTTCTCGAATACCGACATCAACTCTTGTGCGTTGCTGCCCGGCTGGAAGAACGACAATGGTGGAGCCGAGTCGTTGTACTCGGATGACTGGAACTGCCACACCTTCCATGGGTACATCTCAGTGATCTCTTCACCAGCCGGTATGCGGGAGATGTTGACCCCCACCTGCGGGCCCGACGAAATACCCATGTTGTTCGCCAG